>Ga0194133_10007440_pt1 | contig 13133 bp, 11 predicted proteins | sample TA2KigOf40mmetaG_FD_155448 | JGI IMG/M metagenome (GOLD analysis project Ga0194133, IMG submission 155448) | Freshwater microbial communities from Lake Tanganyika, Tanzania - TA2015055 Kigoma Offshore 40m | ecosystem: Environmental > Aquatic > Freshwater > Lake | place: Tanzania: Lake...
GCAGTAATGTCAGGAAGGTTGACCTATTTTCCCCTTGGAAAAGGTCGAAACCCCGTCTATTATTTCTTTAAACAAGCTCAGGTTGTCACTGTCCTCTAACTCTTAATCACCGGGTCGGTGGCTCAATCCCGTCACAACCCTCTTGCCCCTAAAAATCGAAAACCCATTTCAAAGACTGCAAATCACTGTAACTTAATACTTTTCTGCTGCGAAGGCTAGTTTCATACATACCGAAAGATTGCTAATTGAATGACCAGAAAAGGCACACTGTGCACTTTGATGAGACCCTAAATTATTTTCGAAAAACATAAATCTAACTCTTCATTTGTTTTGCTCAGCCAGAATTCTCTGACTTCTAATACTTCCACATTTGTCCGGGTAGACCCATCTAGCCAAAACATTTTCGGATATTGCTTCAAATAATTCAGAATCGACTCAACATTTAGTTGACTTAAGAATGGTAAAGATCTTATCTCAACCACGCCCAATTCAATTCTTTGCCAAAAACTCTCCGAGAATTGAGACAAAATTTCAGTTTCATATCCTTGAGTATCGCACTTGAGAATGATCCTATTACGATTTTTCAAATTTCCGTCTAAGAATTCAGATGTACTCTTTTGTAATACTTTGGATTTGATTACGTTTCTACTTTTCATTTTCAAAAAAGAAGTATTCCCTAGGTTTGCTTTTTCGGTGTAGATATCTCGTTCACAATTTACATCTCCAAGTCCTAAAGCATGTGTACTCAACTCCAATATTCTTGGAAGTGACGTAACATTGAACTGAAGTGCTTCGAAATTTTGAGCTAATGGTTCAATGCAAACCGCATTAAAATTCTTTTTTGCTAGATTAGCAACTTGTCTAGTGATTAGTCCGCAATTAGCGCCGATATCAAGTAATGAATATTCAGCAACTGAGTTCTCAACTTTGATATCCATCAAAGGTTGCGCCAAAAAACTACAAATAGAAGGCTCCCAAGAACCTTTTGACCTTACACTTTCAAACAATACAAGGTCTTTTGGCATCAAAATTTTCTGACCTTTTTTACCTAAAAGAGTGTCTACGTTGAATTCAAGGAAAACATTTCCAAGCGGTGAATTTCCTACTATACGAGCGCCTTGAATCCTCAACTTTGATAAAAAGATTCCAAGAAGAGTTTGGACAATCCATGCAATTTTACTCTTAAAACGCATTCCAAAAGTAGAAATAGGTGACAAACGCACGACCGGAATAAACCACTGCCATTTTGAAGAACTCTCTCTTTTCATGGTGCAACCACTTTTCCTATAACGGCCCACGCTATGGTAGCGCTCTTTCTGAAATCTGAAAAGGCATCTGCTTGCCACGGAAACCATTGATGTACTTTCCCGTAGGAAATTCAGATTACTTTCAATTCGGTTATGATTACATTCTTGTCCTGTCCGAGTTAGGGAATCTGAACGGAGAATACATTTTTCACTTTAAACGCCAATACCAAGAAATTCTGATTGGCGATACACATCCCGAGATTCTTGCTGTCGCTTGCGAACTGTCGCGGCAAAGGCACAAATATAAATTATTTCTCCCATTCTATTTCACTCACAAGGAATCACGGTTTATCGTGAAGTTCTTCCGTGAAAACTCTCACCAAATTAATTGGTTGATGAAGCGGACTCTTCCGAAAGAGATTATGAGGCGTTCTCTAAATAGACCTTTTGCATCATTGGACCTCATTATCTGGGTTCTAAAGAGGTTTAATCTATATAACACATCGGATAAGTTACTTAAATTGTATAAATCTCTCCTAGAAACTTACCTGAGAGCGTTTTTAAAGTTTCATCCAAATCCGATTTTAGTCTGTTATGACACTATACGATTATCGCCGGGCATTAGGAACATGGTTGTTGTGATCTGCCCAATGACACATCCTGGAAAAGTTACACAAGATTTACAGCAAGCAGCTCTAGATTACCCAGATTGGCCATTCCTCAAAAAAAATGAATCTGCGGGTTTTCTTCCCACAAGTGCAAGAGCCGATAAATTGGTCTTGCTTTCCACTTATGCAAGCGATTCTTTTAAGAATGCAGGATTTGATATAGAAAAATTGTTTGTGCTTCCAATAGGTCCCATTAACAGAAATCAAGATTTGTTTGAGATTAGACCTCGAAAAATTTCAAAGATGCTACAAGTTTTATTCGTTGGACAGATGGGGCTTCGTAAAGGAGTTCCTGCTTTGATGGAGTTAAGCTACAAAATTAATGAAATTGCCAAGATACGATTAGTTGGGCCTTGTTCTAAGGAAGTTGCAAGATATATTCGAGAATTTTCAAATTCTCAGACGCTCACATTAATTCCGAATCCTACACCTCAAATTCTCATGGAGGAATTCAAACAAGCGGAAATTTTCGTATTGCCCTCTTATAACGAAGGATTTGGGATTGCCTGCGTAGAAGGAATGTCTTTTGGGCAAATACCCTTAATTTCAAGAAACACAGGTGCAGCAGAGGTGCTTATTGGCAGTAGCCTTGAGCGGTTCCTAATCAAACCAGGTTCGGCTGCGGAAATTCTGGCGCACTTAGAATATCTCACTATGCTAAACGAAAATGACTTTATGGCCTTAAGAAAAGAAAGCAACAGAATTTCAAATCTCTTGACGCTTGAGAATTTCTCAAAGCATTTTGTAGAAAAATTTTGTTGAATAAACAGTAGAGTTTTTCCATAGAAAAGACTTATATTCGCCGAAACTTTAGACACTCGATGCTAATCAAAGAAGAATTGTAGGATATCGTCTCGATTTTCTCGCCATGCGATTTGTGCCTCCCGCGGATTTAGGTCCATCAAAGTGTTGAATATTTGATTTGCTAATGTGTGCGGATCTCGACTGCCTTTTATCAAAAAATTAGGTGCGGCAGCATAAAGATTGTACCAGCGTCTATCTCCCATGAAAATTACTTTTCTCGCCAATTCAATACAATCCACCATTACCCCACTACTGGCTCGATTGTTATAAGCGAGAATGACGGCCTTAGATTTCGACAAAAGGCAAGAATACTCCTCTTCTGATAAGTAGCGATCTATACAAAAAACATTATCTGATTTATTATTTAAACAAAATGCTTTGCACTCTTCATCAACTTGTCCCGAAAAAAGTAAAGCACATCGATTTGGGTATCTTTCCTGCAACACCATGAAAGCTTTAGTAATTAACTCTGGATTTTTTCTCTTCGTAATAAAACCAGGAACCAACACTAAATCTACATTCTGAGGAAGGCCAACTTCCGCCATTAAGTTACAGAATAATGTATCCCCATTTTCCTCCAATCTTTTCCTTTTTGACGATAGATCATCGATCCATCTAGACCGAAAAAGGGTCGGCCTATCGAGCGGTATTGCGAGAAGACCAACTTTTGATCTACTGAAAGTAGAAAATATCGCAATCATTACTAGTTTATAAACGTAATTAAGTATTCCAGAAAATGAAAAAACCTGAGTATAGGGGCGCATGAAAAGAACTCTGATTCTTCGTTTAAGCTTTAAGATTAAATTGAACCATTCTTCTGCCTCCCAAGTTGAAATCAAGACATTGGCGTATTCTGCTCGCAAATCCAAAATTTCTGCAGCCACACCCCCCGAACCGGTCTGTGTGACATGTAAACATAAATTATCAGTGAATTCCTGAGAGAGATTCTTCGCCTGACTCTCATTTGCTGTATTAGCTTCCATTACTAAATGCAATAGTCGTTCCTGCTCCTTTGCTTTAACGACAAATATCCGTAACCAATTTAATCGATGCCCCGATAAACCATGACTAAACAAAATAACATCTCTTTCGGGATTCAAAATACAATTGAAACGCGTCATTATTTTGTCCTAGTGATAGTTCTTTTGATTTCCAAAAGTGAAACTGTGAACATTTTTCGTTTCGAAAATCCAGTAAAAATCAGCAAGTATTCTAACAAAATCTCAGAAAGCAAATTGCAGCAAATCGCAATAATCATAACCATATACTCACTTATCCCAAGTCTGAAACCCGCCAAAAGTAAGAAAAGGTAAACAAAACTACTGATAAATGTCGAAATAGCAGCAAAACGATAGTTTGACTTGCTCACTAGCAAACCATTCAAGTTCGTTGATATAGCTCCCAAGAATGGAAGAAATATCATGGTCAGGATCAAGAAGTAGCCGCCAACTGAAATTCTCTTTTCAATTGTAGAAGTCGGAAGAGCCGAAAATAATATAGAAACTAATAGGGAAGTCAACAATGTAATTGCTAAAATGGATTTCAAAGAAAGTAGAAACTTCCGAAAACTCTCGTCAACTAATGAACTGTTTTTCATCGATATTCGAAGAAATGTGGTGCCGGGAATCATGAGAAAGCTATAAATTTTCTTCCCTATGGCATAAGCATATATCATATTTGAAAAGCCAAACTTATCGATTATGAGTAAATCTATTGAAGAGATGCTGGTTCCAGAACTTTGAAAAAAGTATCTAATCGATTTCTTAAGTGTAGCCAAAGAAGGATTGCCAGAAAACTTACCAAAAAACAATGCATCTGTTATGAATACTACGCCACTCGGCAATCCATAAATCAACACTGCGTGAATAGGATTTAGATCTGCAAATACTAGTGTCGTCAAAGCCAGAAGCATCAATTGTGATACTTTTCTAAATGTCACGGATAAGTTGTTAGCGAGTGGCGATCTAAACAGTTGCCTAAGTGGGAGGTTGCTGTCAACATAGGCTTCAATTAATCCAACGAATACTATAAGTCCAAAGGTTAAATTCACTATTTGCAATGAAAGAATTGTAAGAAGAAAGATTAAAGGAGCGAATAACATACTCATTCTCGTTCTCCAGCAAGATGCCAGTTCAATAATATTTGATTGCACAGAGTAGACATAAGCAAGGCCCACCAAACCTAAATCGCTAATCCAATACATAAGCGCTCCGTAGGTAAGATGAACCTGCAGTTCGGCAAACTCTGATAACCCTAATTGTTGGCCAAGTAGAACCAAAAGAACACCCGATGATAAACCAGATATCACTCGATTAGTCACATCTTGCCAAAAAATATCTTTTAGTTTTGAAATTATACTCACCTCGCTTAATTTTTCTTATCACTTAATCGAATCAATCCCATTTTTCTTCGCAAAATTTAGAATTAGTAAAAAAAATGGCATCCCTCCGGAAAGTTTCCACATTTGAAAAGTGGATTCAATAGTTCCCAAAATAAACATTGCGGCCAGGAGTAAATACAATTCAGTTTCCACTCCTTTTCTCATTATCGAAAACAGCAAAATAATCAATAAACTCAAACCTACAAGCCCAAAGGATACTAAGTTATCCAACCAAATATTATGCGTCCCATAGTTAGCGACGAAGCCTTGTGAAGAAAATTGATGAGTCCAGTAGGATTGTCCGTTTCCAATTATCGGACTGTCGATAATTAGTTGCTTTGCATTTCTCCATAACACTCCTCTACTTGTAAATGCATCATCGCTAAAATCCATAAACAGTGGCAATACACTAATCCCTAGCGAAAGCATAAAGGTGATCTTATGTAACATACGATTTATTGCGTAATTTCTAAAACTTATTGATAACAACTGCAATATTCCGATGATTAAAACTGTATAAACCGCGGCCCTGGATCCACCTAAAATTGTCAAGAAAATAACCACGCAGAGCACATATAATCTTGTTTTAAAACTCTTTTGAACAAAAGTCAATGCAATTCCAAAAAGAGCAACTGAAATCGAGAAGCCGTTTTGACTACCGCGAAAATCAAATGTATATCCGATAACTAGGCATTTATCCGCGCGGCACGGTATAAGGCCATCAAATAATGTGGCAATTACAAGACCTCCAGTTGATATTATTGCCAGGCTCCAAGCCAAACCCAAATCAATATCGTGCCTCGATAAATCTCCGAATGCGATGGCTAAAACCAACGGCAGTAAAGATAAAGCTCCAATCCAAGATTGATCAAGTAAGAATCCATTGATAGCCGCCCAAGCTACATAAGTTCCCAAACAAATTATTGGAAGCTCGACAACTTGATGCTTTCGTGTGCGTAATCCCCTAATAGCAACCAATACTGATGCAAAACTCAAAGTCAGCGCTTGAATGACAGCCCCGAAATTCGTACCAGCCAATGGATTCTCCAGTTGTCCTGGGAAGATTACTGATACAAAATAAAGGAAAGGGCTTATCGAGGTTAGAACACAGATCAAAATTACTGATCTAAGGGAAACAAAAAACGCTCTTGTTAAGGAGGTCAGAAGAATTTTCAGCGAGAAAATCAAGCATGTCAATAAACCTATTTGAACTAATCGCATAACAACTCTTTAATAGCATCAGCAAACTTCTCTGGGGTGTATTTAAGGATTTCAGGTTCCTTTATGTAGCCATTCCATTTGTCTCTGCTTTTTATCAGCATTGCCTCTATTGATTGCTGATCAGTTGAGCATATGTAGGCGCCTTTCATTTTCTTCACAAATTCCGCTACACCACACTTTTCAGATACAACTACATGCAATCCTGATGCAAGGGCTTCGTTGACTACAAGGCCCCAGACCTCGTTAGTGCTCGCTAGGACTAAAGTTTGGCTTTCTGCATAAAGCTGAGCAAGTTCTTCCTGGTTCTTGTGGCCAACGAAAATTACAGAATCATCGATGCCGAGCGAACGGGCAAGCGTCTTTAGATCTGGTGCAAGTGGGCCATCTCCGACGATTGTCAGAGTGTCGTCTTCGTTTTTAACTGCCACGAACGCTTGGATAATGCTATCTACGTTCTTAAGTTTGATAAGCCGGCCAACATAGATATAGCGATGGCCCTGAGATTGCGGAGTTCGATGGTCTTTAGCAAAAGAATGAAACCAGCCAACATCGACAGGGTTAAAAAGCGTGACAATTTTCTCAGGTGCAATACCCATCGCTTCGACAGCCCTGGTTGAGGCCGTGCCAGCTGTGACGATGAAGTCAGCTTTTGAGAAGATTGTGGAGCGAATCTTGCGGACAATCACATTCTTGAAACGATGGGAGTCAGTAGTAGATTCATAAAATTGAATAACTGGAATTCCGAATTTTTTGGCATAAAAAAGAATCCGAAGATAAAAAGGCGCCTCCCAGCCGCTGAGAATTAATACGTCAATTCCTTGAATCAACTTTCGCGCTCCCCTAAAACTTGGTATTAAGTCGTATTCACTAAAACGGAGTGATCGTAAAGAAAGGAATTTGTGTTTCCATTCTGCGTTGACAGGTACGCTCCATTTTCGCCAGTTCTTTTCTTTGAGTAGAAATACAACTCGAAAGTCCAAGCAAACTGATAACCGCGACCAGATTGGGAATCTATATGAGGCCGGCAAATTGGTGAGCCATAGAACGCGTGGCGTTTTCATTTCACTCATTCAGAAGTGCCCTACGATAGCTGTGCAATAATCGATCAACAACTGAGGATATGCCAAATTTCTCAGTGCAAAACGCTCGTATTGCTTCTCTAGGTTTAATCTGAAAGCTGCCGTCGAGTGATTTTTGAAATGAGTAATTTATTCCGTTTTGATCTTCACTTTTGGCAACAAATGTGGCTTCAAAATCTGCCAATTGATTGGCGATTCCGCAACTGGGCATAACGAGTACTGGGGTTCCAACAGCCAAAGATTCCAGAATGACCATTGGAAAAGGCTCATCCTTGCTGGGTAAAATCAATAAGTCTACTTCTTGCAACATATTTTGAACTTCGCTTGAGGGCAGTGGACCTTTATATTTAAGAACATTTCCAATATTTCTTTTTTTAATTTCATTTTCAACTAATTCTAGTTCGCCGTTATCAGGTCCATAAATTTCAAAAACGAGATTCGATTCTTTGAATGTTTCTGCAAGGTCAATAAATTTCTCAACCCCTTTTCGCTTATCTAATCGAGAGCAAAAGGTTACCCTTTTTATTACATTATGCTGTTGTGAGACTTCACTTGGTATGGCCAGGCCATTTGGTAAAATAGTTGTTGGTGATTTAATTCTATTCTTTTTTACAGCTGATGCTTCGTAATCCGTAAGAACAAGATTTAAGCGAGATTTGTTTATCAGTGGGCGTGTCAGAAGCAAATCTGTAACGCGCGTGCTAACTCGACCATCTGCAATGATCATTCCGTGTGTTTGAGTAATGAAAGGTTTGCGATGAATTATCGCGAGTAATGCAGCGAGAAAGGAGATTAAATCTCGAGCAAAATGAATGTGGATAATATCTGAATCGCTCATCAGTTCTTTTAGAGGGGGAACCAACTTCCAGCTCCACAAGGAACTTATTCTCAGTTTTTGGGTTATTGGTTTGACGTGTATAAAACTTTCAGAAAGTTTGGTAATTGGTATGGGTTCGGAGCCTACAAGTGCACCTGAAAAAATATGGCTCTTATGCCCTCGAGAATTTAGTTCTTGGCAAAGCTCGCGGGCAACCCTTACGGGGCCTCCGTATTCACCATTGCGTCCATTTAACGTTAGGACGTGAAGAATTTTGAGTTGAGGGCTTTTAGTATCCGTTTGCACTGCCCATCCCCGCTATTTGTGTAAAGACCAATTGTCTTGACCCTAGATAGCTACAGTCTAGAAGTAGACTTGGGAGATGAGTAGGGATTTAACAGCCTTTGCCGGAGGTGCGGGTTTAAAGCTCCGAATGAAGCTAAGGCTGGGCTTATGGTTATTTATTCAGCTCACTTGCTTTAAAACGTCCGTATTTCCATCCAGATTCAGACCAGGACTGCTGAGATCATTTGGAGCTTCTGTGGGACGAGGAGTATTGATCCGTCGGGGCATTCGGGTTCATTTTCCTTGGAATCTTGAAATTGGAAATGACAGCTGGATTGGTGAGGAAGTTTGGTTTATCAACCACGAGAAGGTGACCATCGGCTCAGATGTTTGTATCTCGCAAAGATCCATAATTTGCTCAGGTAGTCACGATTATCGTAGCTCCGCGCTTGAATATGCTCATAAACCCGTCGTGATTAAAGACGGCGCTTGGGTTTGCTTGGATGCAAAAGTGCTTCCAGGAGTCACGATTGGTGAGTGCTCTGTGGTTTCAGCAGGCGAGATAGTCCGTGAGTCTTTATCAAATTATTCAATGTTGGTTGGTGGGCAAGTCCGTCTGATTAATCCGCCTAAGTAGATTCGTTATGTCTCGAGTAGTACTCATAACAACTAATTATTGGCCAGAGCCAACTGGAACTGCACCATTTGCCGCTGACTTAGCATTGGCACTAAATCTTGAAGGCGATACCGTCAGTGTTGTTACAACTTATCCACATTACCCATGGTGGTCAGTACCTCATGAGTATCGAGATCTACCGAATCGCTCCAAGCAAGACGATGCAATTTCAGTCTTCCGTACAAGGCATTATATGCCAAAGTCAAGCAATCTAATCACGCGAATACGCTACGAACTTTCACTATTTAGCAATTTGATGAAAGTAATGAGAAAAAATGATTTTTCAAAAGTAGATTACGTAGTGACCATAGGATCATCGTTCGCAGGACACTTCATTGGCAGGAAGTTTGCCCAGCAAAAGAAAATTCCACTCCTAATGATCATTCATGACTTGATTGGAAAAGGTTTAGAACAGTCGGGAATACCTGGGGGCCAAATAATTTCCAAGCTGGTACAAAGATTCGAGTCTAGTAATCTAAATAAAGCATCGGGTATTGCCGTTATTTCACCTGCGATGCAAAATGCGCTTAAGGAAATGGTTGTAGACTCTAATCGAGTCACACTCATACCACTTTACAGCACGCACACAATTCCTGAACAGGAGCGCTCCGCAGCAAAAAAGGCCAACGGATGGGATCCGAATTATTTCACGATTGTGCATTCGGGAAATATGGGTAACAAGCAAAACTTGGAGACGCTTATTGCTGCCGCTAAAATTTTGAGTTCTGAAATAGATATAAATTTCTACCTTATTGGTCATGGAAATCAGGAAGCACACCTAAAAAGTCTCGCCAAGGGGTTGAATAACTTGCACTTCATGCCCGCCGTGGCAGATAACGACTTTCCGAATGTACTTGGAGGAGCCGATCTTCTGTTGGTGAGTGAACGAGCAAGTCAATTAGAAATGAGTCTTCCAAGCAAGTTGACTTCGTACTTTTTTAGTAACAGACCGGTTATTGCTTCAGTCCCCATTGCCGGAGCTACGGCGCAATATCTTGATGGGCTCGCTCTAATTGTTCCCGCTGAAGACCCAAAATTACTGGCTGAAAAGATCTTGTACATGAAGCAGAGCGAAGCATACAGAAAATCGTTGGCTGAAAAAGCACTTGAATACGCCCTCCAAAATCTAACTAGAAAGAGTGGTCGTAAGCGTTATATTGACTGGGTCTTGGATATATTACGCAATTAAAGAATACTTTAGTTTTGGTCGAACTCACTTTCTATATTCCAATCATTTAGCGCACTCTGCAAATCATATTTCCAATTAAATCCAAACTCTTGCAACTTCGTAGGTGCTATGTTTGTTGGGAACACAAGTTTCAGTAAACGTTGACCAAGACTTCCTACAGGACCACCAACCTTAGAGAGCACTTTGCCTACCTTTGCCACAGGAATTGACATTGGCTTTGCGTATTTAGATATTCTACAAAAAGCGTCACAAATTTCGCCTATTGTGTAATTCCTAGGAAAAGAAAAGTTGTAAACAATTTTACTTATATCTTTTTCTGCAAAGAAGATCAGCGATCTTGTAGCGTCCTTCACATATCCAGAAGCTTTTCGCGTTTCCCTTCCGCCAGGGAAAAAGAAATAGCGACGTTTAAGTGCTTTTGCTAGTCTTGTGAAATTTCCCCGCTCATCTCGGCCAAAGACTACCGCTGGGCGACAAATGACAAGTGACCGATTTTGCGGGTCTTCATTTTGCCAATGGCTGTGAATCTCCTCGGCCATCAATTTAGACTTACCGTAATCGCTTATGGGGGCAGGAGTGGTGTTTTCATCCAGCAAATTTTCGTTTGGGCCATAAACGGAAATAGAACTTGTGAAAACAATTCTATTAATCAAATTTTCTGCGGCCCATCGCGTGACGTTCTTAGCCCCCTTTACATTCGTTTCGTAGTATTCACTGGGTTTGTGACCGGGAGTTCGATGTATAGCCGCTAAGTTGAAGATAATCTCAGGTTTAGAGGCTATCTCAAGGTTAATGTTCTCACGAACGTCGCAAGTGATAAATTTGAGATCCTTACGCTCTGGTGCAACCAAATCAGCAACTATTACCTCAAAGTTCTGATACTGAAGTTCTTCTGCTAAGTGGGTTCCGATAAAACCACTTCCGCCGAAGATTATGGCGCACCGCTTGGTGTTACTTTTCTCCAACTTATCAGGCATTTCCCTCTCGCAGTCTAATTTCTCACTTACCAGATTAAAGCAAATGGATATACTTGACAATGAGAGGCTTTAACAACATCTAGAGTAAATAATGAAAATCTATTGATTTGAGACACTTTTATTGAAATTCCACGATATCTCAGGTGCTATTCTGCCTCAGGGAGGCGAAATATTTGAAGAAGGTGGGAAATAGTTCCATGCAATCTAAACAGAGTTGAATCTGACATGGCACAGCATAATATCTCAAATAGAAAACTATTGGTTTTCGTTTTTATTGTGTCGGATTTCATCGCAATTTCTTGGGCTTCGATATTTGCATATAACTTTCGATTTCGATCATCTTTTTTTGAAACTGAGCCACAACCTTCGATTGCAACATTTGACTACCAACTTATTCTTGTTTTCGTCGCTCTAGGCTGGTTATTTACTTTTGGCTTGAGTGGTATCTATAGCCTGAATCACGACAGTCTTTTGATTTTGAATTTGCAAAGCCTTATCAAACGGTCAATTTTCTATTTCTTCTCTTTGGGTTTTTTCTCGTTCGTTACACGTGCGTCTTTCTCTCGAACAGTGTTTATTGTACTTTTTCTTTCGGGTCTTATTAATTTAATATTGGCTCGCACTCTTCTATACTTAGTGTTTTTGAAACCTTTAATCAAGCGTAAGAGATTTTCTACGCGGTTAATGATAGTCGGTCGCACAATGCGAGAATCCCAACAATATAGTGATTGGATTATTAAGAATCGATTGTTAGGTTATGCAGTCGTCTCAAGAATAGAATGTACGACGATTAGTAGTACATGGCTGGATGAGTTTGAAAGGATTCTCAGATTCACTCCCATTGATGAGATCTTGTTACTGCCGGGAATGGAGAGTGACAAAAAATTTTCCAGATTTGTGCATTACTGTGAGGACCTGAGAATTAAGACTAATTGGATTCCCTTGGATTCTGGAAATCTTGGGTATTGGTTAATCCCAAAGCCACAAGTGGGAATTCCATTTCTTGCATTCTCTCAATCAAAGATTTCACTTGCTGAAAGAATGCTGAAGAGATCATTTGATGTGGTGTTCGCTGTTTTAGCTCTCGTACTTTTAAGTCCGGTGTGCCTCGTGATCTCAGCACTCATTCTCTTCACGAGTGGAAGGCCCGTTTTTTATTCTCAGAGGAGAGTTGGGCTTAATGGTAAGGTTTTTAACTTCTATAAGTTTCGCTCAATGGTCAAGAATGCTGAACGTATGATTTCATCTGCGGCCAATGTTCATGCGACAGATCATGTAATTTTTAAGGATAAGAAGGATCCACGGGTAACCCCCGTGGGACGCATATTGCGAAAGTACTCTCTTGATGAGCTCCCCCAATTCTTTAACGTATTAGTAAATGATATGTCTGTGGTTGGGCCGAGACCGGCGCTTGTGCACGAAGTGAAGAAGTATGACTCCATGTATGAGCGTCGACTAAACGCCAAGCCAGGAGTGACAGGTCCGTGGCAGATTAGTGGGCGATCTGATCTTGACCTGCAGACGAGTGTAGCACTTGATTTGAACTACATGGTTAATTGGAGTTTTACTCGAGACTTGTGGATTATCATCGCAACTATTGGAGCGGTATTTAAGGGACGCGGTGCTTACTAATTAAGAGTTTTGAAAAGAGAGCATTTGTACTGGGTCTTGTAATTTATTTACTGACTTTACTTTTGTTTACCCTATTTCCTCGTCCATTGTTGGAATCAGCAAATCCAGGCGAGATTGAAGAATTTCTACGCTCTCATGCCAACCTTTTCTACAAGATT
>Ga0194133_10007443_pt1 | contig 13128 bp, 12 predicted proteins | sample TA2KigOf40mmetaG_FD_155448 | JGI IMG/M metagenome (GOLD analysis project Ga0194133, IMG submission 155448) | Freshwater microbial communities from Lake Tanganyika, Tanzania - TA2015055 Kigoma Offshore 40m | ecosystem: Environmental > Aquatic > Freshwater > Lake | place: Tanzania: Lake...
ATCAGCTGAGCGAGGCGGTGAAGGTGGAGCGGCTGCAGGAGCTCAATGCCCTGGTGGCGCGCAAGGCGCGAGAGCGCAGCGCCCGCTACGCCGGCCGGCTGGAGCAGATCCTGGTGGAGGGCACCAACCCCAAGGACGCCACCCAGGTGATGGGCCGCACCCGCACCAACCGCCTCACCTTCTTCCCCGGCCAGCGCCCCGACGGCGGCAGCTGGAATCCGGGCGACCTGGTGAGCGTGCGGATCGAGGAGGTGCGGGCCTTCTCCCTGAGCGGCAGCGCCGCCGCAGCGCCCTAATATTTTTTTCTTAATTTTACGATAGATCGACTTGAGTTTTCGAGGGGCCTGGGAGGAATCAATATATGATTGGAGTGTTTTGCAAATACGCGCAATGATCAACCTTTCGTCGTGATTTCATCAATACGGTACACCTCTAAACCTCGTTCAGCAAGCATTGAGATAAGAGACTGCTTTGTATAATAATAAAGGTGCTCGTGATAGATATAGTCCCAGGCTCCTTTCGCAACCATTTGATCAAAGTCGCTAACTTCAATTACTAGAATGCCATCATCAGCCAATATGTCAGCTATAGCTTCAAAACATTTGCCAATTTCGGGGATATGAGCTAGCGAATTAGTTTCTATGATTACATCATATGGAGCAGCTGACTTAGTGGAAGCTCCAGGGAAATATTCAGAATGCAGAGAGAAACTGCCTTTTGAGGCATTTTGAGCTACCGGCGAAGGATCAGTTCCATACAACCTAAACTGTTTATGACTAATGAACATTGACAGCAGAAGCCCGTCATTGCAACCAATATCGAGGACTTTTACTTGCGCTTTGTTTAACGGCACTTCTCGCAGTATAGCTTCCTTGAGAGACACGAAGTTCGCCTCCATGTCCGGGGAACTAGTAGAGGTGTAGATATATTTGTCATAAAACATGTCTGCTGGCGGTGATTCAATAATTTGAATGAGTGAGCAAGTAGAGCACTCATAAATGACGAGTGGATATAGACTTAGAGATTTACTGTCTGCAGCAGTCTGTTCAAAAAGATCAACAGGTGGTATTGGTTAAGCAAGAGGCTCTTCGCCTACTCGAGGTCTCTGCAATGTGTTTGGTTTCTGCAATTAGTGCACTGTACAACTGCAGTCATAGTTAGAGATTACAAAAGGTCTGCCGCCAAAAGAGTGGCAATCTATTCGAGGGTGGAAGTATACTACAGTAATAGCCCGAGTTCAGCTTTTTATTAGATATAAGTCTAGCTTCCACTTCGGCATTGACTCCTAACAGATAAAATGCATCGGGATTACACTCATTAAAACCGAGTATTGGCTTAGATAATCCTGCTGTGTATTTGTTGACCTTGCTTGGAGAATCATCTATATATGCTGATATAATATCATTGCATTCCAAAAAGTCGATTAAACACAACGATCTGCATCCAGCTCCGTAAACATAAACAGAATCATGATCTCTCTGTAGGTCTTGAAGAAATGACCTAAATGTGGACTGGAAATGTGGAAAGTACTTGATGTATCTATGCCGCAGATCCGTATCATAGTCCATAAACCCACTGATCGGCACGACAGGTTTTAAGTTGCAGTAAGCAGTCAGAGCTTGTCCGCTAAAGATAGCTGATTCATAGTAAAAGATTGAGAAGCCATGAGAGGCCAAAAGCTGGCGTAAAGTATTGAGGGTAAAGTAGTTAATATGCTCTTCCCAAAAGCTGTAATCGCTAAAATGGTAGTTCATTGCGTGATCAGGTATCTCTATGACAAGAACTCCATCAGGCTTGATTATTAGTTTAAGTCCTTCAAGGAAGTTATGTAAATCTGAAATGTGCTCCAGAACCTGTCGAGTAACGACAACGTCATAAGCAGATGAGTCTAATTGTTTTTCGGCAAGCTCTAAGGAAAAAAATCCATTAACAACGTTGTGCGTTACGGCGAGAGCTTGATGAAAAGCATCCTTGGCCGGCTCCACAGCATCGATGCGCTCAAAGCCAGCTGCGTGAAGCAACTTAATAAATGAGCCATCATTGCAACCTATCTCAAGAATACGTGGATTTGGATTATCAGAAAAGAAGCGAATCGTCTCAACCACTCTCTGGGCATGTATTTGGGGTTTCATGCTAGAAAGAGTGATGTAGTTCTCGTAGAGATCTACTGCAGGTGCAAAATAGTCGCTTGCGAACAAAAAGCCGCAAGATAAACACTCGTAAAGCTCGAAGTTTCCCACATATGAATCAATGTCGGATGGATCCTTCTTCAGATGGTGGACTATTGGATGATTCGAAAATTTAAACGCACTCTGAATATTGTTAGAGTTGCAGATTCGGCAGGATGTCATGTAGAAAACTCTACTTCAAGAGAACGGGTGAGATCTCAACACTAATCCGTAGAGGATCTAATGCTTTTTCGCAAAGCGAACCATGAATCAGCATTAAAGGAAAAACTACACACTGACTAACAGCTACTTTGACAGGAATTAAGTCTGAGGTCAAGTGTGGCGCCTGAAACTGACACGTGTCCTGATTTGGCAGGTAGGTCGCATTCCCGTGTGAGTAGTCTTTGTGAGAACCAGGAATAACTCCTAAAGCTATCCCAGATGGGCAAAAAAGTGGGATCCAGACCTTGATAGGCTCCTCTTCTTTCTCGAACTCCCAACCTGGGGTAATCCGGTGAAAGTACTCATCCCTGTGAGGTATTGATATTGTACTTTTATCTGATGCCATTACAATTAGGAAATATATATCATAATTATGCAATCACATAGGCGTAGGCATAATCACTGATAACTGCTGTGCAATAGTTCTGCTTATTAGCTTGCAAGATTGCTTGGAAAGAGTCCTGCTAACTCTTGAATCTAATTTGGATTATTTCAGTGCAGGAATAAGAAGGTTATAATGAGATGGTTTATACGAGCTTATGGCACGCTTTAGATCAAGATGGTCACTGACAAGCTTATCACGCATATCAAAAAGCTTAGGCGGTACCTGCTTAACAGCGTATCCAGTCTCAGGATCATAGTCATTTTGACTTAGCTGATCACCCATTTTCTTATGATTGAGACTTCGTGAATGGACTATTGATTAACTCTAGATACAAGGCTCCATTCGGACCGGCCTTTACGCTGTGGAAGGAATTCATAGGCAAGATTATAGACCGAGATGAGGATTCTGAAAGCATGTGGACTGTCCCATTATCAAGTTCGTAATTTAAGCTCCCTTCTAACAAGAAGACAGCTTCGTCTGAATGACAGTGCTGATGTCGGGCAAAGATAGTATTAGGTTGTATTTCTATCAGCATCATGTGGAGAGGTGAATCACTTGACCTATGCAAGCAGAGCCTGCGAGTACTAGTTTGCGAATACTCAAGAGTCTTAAGATGAGCAACTGCCTCCGGAGTAATTTGCGAGAATACGAACGAGGCAGAGCTTGGCTCTTGAGATGGGCTAGGATTTGGCATAAAGTGACCTTACCAAGAATTCTTGGGTAAGACAGCTTAAACCGGAATCAACGGTTAGAATCTGCCCGCAGATACCCATAGAATCTGCTTTACAAAGTGTAATAACTGCTCTAGCCAAATCGTTAATAGATGGCACGGATTTGTTTAACGAACAACGGCTAAGCCAAGCAAAGAGTCTTTTATGATGAAGATCATGTTCTTTTCTTTCAGTATTAATGATCTCGCCAAATGAAACAACATTGGAAAAAACATGCAGCGAAGAAGGAATCATGGATAAGCCTATTGAAACGGCAACTTGCGCATGCTTAATGATGTGGTAATTGAAATGAACATCTTCTGCGTAGCGAAAAGCCGCGTTTGATGTTACTGTCACAATATTTAAAGCCCCATTTCTTCTTGTTTTTATCAAGGCTTCTTTAAGGGCATGATAAGGATTGATTTCCACAATCGTTGACAGCAGCAATGCATCTGCATCGCATATCTGAGGTGACACCCTCGATCTGTGGCAGAATATAAATGCCTTGGGCAGGTTATCTCTTAAAAGTAAGTCTGCGGTTGCTTCTAAGAGATAATTATAACTTGAATAATCAATTTCAATTGACTCGGAGGAATTCCGACATTTGGTACGGCCTAAGCTAATGACACTATAGCCGGCATTCTGTGCTTCATGACAGACGATTCTGCCAACGAACCCTGTCGATCCGTAGACAACAACACTGTCGCCGGATGAGCCTGAAATTGATTGCTTCACGTTGACAAATATCTCATGGAGGCTGGAAGCCAAGTAAACATCGCAGAATTCCTAAGGATATAAATTGAATTCAGTGGAGTCTTTCCAATCATGCAGTATCCTGCTCTATGCATTAGTGCATTTATCGATGAAGCCTGATTGGGGAAAGAAGGATCAATATTGACGAGTTTATCCTCAATAATAAGTACATGATAGGTGTGAATCGACTTCTCTAGTACTTGGCGCACAACTCTCAGATCAGAGCCTTCTACATCTATAGAAAGTAGTGGTATATCGAAGGGCTCATTATAACCGAAATTAGAAAGAATCTCATCCAGAGGCTTCTGCATCGCAATCACAGTTTTATCTAGTCTCAACTTCTTTTTATATCTCGATACTGTTTCAGGATCAGTACTGGAGGCAGTGTTGTCCTCAAATATATAAAAGTCGACATAACACTGGGATCCAACTCCCCCCGGAAAGAAAAGATCTCTTGGCCTTCTTTTTTTGTATATATCTTGAAGGATGGAAGTGGGTCAACGCATAGACCATGCTTGCCAAGATCGTAGAACAACTTAGTATTATTGCCCAGATCTGGATCATTGCAGCCTATGTCCACATAGAAGAGTGAATCGTGAGACTTGACAATATCTCTCAGCAAAGAGAGTGCGATGCGATCCTCGCCCTCAAGGCTGTAGGATTTCGAGAGCTTGCAGATTGAATGCATATCGCCAAACATTGTACTGTCAGAAATGAAGATTGAGATGATTCATGTGTTTATACATAAGCCGACTTTGTATTCTTGGCATCAGGTAAAGCTAATGTATAAGTCGACTAGCGACACTGAGGCCGCTACTTAAGAGAGTTTCTGCACTTCGAAGTCGTTCACGGATAAGACTCTTTGCATAAGTATCTGTGTTGACTTGCAAAATATTATCAAGGCGCTCAGGCCTAAGTACTGACAGTATTATGCACAACCATTTTATTCGCAGAACTGGCTCAAGTAAAGCATATCGCAGAGCCAGACTACTTCTTGGCTCAGGTTGAAAGGCTCTCCACAATGGTGAGCTCTCTCCTTGAACTGGAACGCGGGGCTGCTAGATGAAATCCACAAGCGCCTTGACTGGATCATCCCAGCCCGCAAATTCAAAGTCGATGAAACGAGTACCTGACGCCGTGCGAATGGCGTTATGGAAACCGAAATCACTGGGCGAAACACAACACTTATCCTGATCAATCACATCCGTCACTATGCCTTGATTAATCACCTTGCTTATACGCTCTTCCGCGTGAGCTAACTCGCAATAAAGCTGCTGCAATAGGGTTGCAGCCTGAAGCCGTAGTTCTGGATCGAGATGACGACTTGTCATGGATTGCAGCCTCTCTCTCACGTTACCGATATGGTCCTTCATGCTCAGAAAGCCTTCACAAGCATCCAACTGTATGTATTCCCGAGCCTGCTTGGATTCAGTATTCAGCTGGCGAAAAAACTCAACCGCCTCAGCAATTGCTGTTTGGGAGGGTGGTACACCCTCGGGGAATGCAGCCCCTTCTATATGTTGAAGAACCACACAACGCCGTTCTGAGTCGACCTCTATCAAGGCTGGTGTGAAACCCGGTGCTGCCTCCGAAGCAAACTGGAGAAACTGCACCTCTGCCTGCATCCGGTCGTGCTGACCAGGCTGGGCAGGCTGGGCAGGCGCATATCCCTTGATCACCCAATACTGACGGCCGTGCCCGCAGCGGAACACGCGGTTATTGATGCCACCCCGTAGACGTTTAAGGCTGAGTGGGCTGGCCCCCAATTTGCAGGCCCAATGAACGGCAAAACCTGAGTTTTTTTCCCTCCACGATATTCATGGCAACGCAGCCAGAACTGTGCTCAGCTTAGACCAGGCCGAGATGCTGAGCTGCCCCTCCTGCGTGGGGGTAACTGATGACGGATCAAAGAGAATCCCCGTTGCGCTAGCAGGGAAGCCGGGGTCCCCAAGTACCTCGGGCAGGTCATCGAGAAATGCCTGGCAGCCGAGTTCAGCGATTCGGGCCACCTTGTCCTGGCGGGTTTCTAGAAAATTGACACTTTCGTTGCCTTCGACAAACAGGCCGGCGCTTTGCAGCCGTTTGTCCACCCAGTTCCGCGCCGCGGCATGCAGATCGTGGGGCGGGCCCGCATAAGGCCGGCGGCTGCGGTGGCTGATGATCAGCAGTTCATGGCCTTCGGCCACCAGCTGCTGCATGGTGGTGATGGCCCCTTCAAAAGGCTGGGCGTAGCGCATGCCTGGTCCATAGAGCTCACCCTGAAAGGCTGTCCACTCAGGTTCGCGTCCATTGGCACGCAGATGATCACGGAGGCCAAGCTTGGTGCGAGGCACCTCCTCTGGGAGCTCAAGCAGCTGCTCGGCAAGCTGCGCGATTGCCTGGTCGTAGCAAACGATCGTGTTGTCGAAATCCAGCCCGATGCGCATTGATTTATCCCGCAATGACCTGGCGGAAGGTCTGCACCAGACCAGCCGAATCCAGTCCCAGCTGATGGCGCGTGTAACGCTGGTTGCCCAGTTCATGGAGGAATGCATCGGGGACTCCCAGCCGTTTCAGGCGGATGGCTGGACCCTCCCTTTCGGCCAGCCACTCGAGGAGGGCGCTTCCCATCCCGCCGGTGATGCCGTGCTCCTCCAAGCTCAGCCAGCGGGGGAAGCGCTCTGCCATTGCCTCTAGAAAGGCGGTATCGAGGGGCTTGACGCCGCCAAGGCCGACCACGGCCACGGAGAGCCCTTCCGCAGCCACCGCCTCCGCGGCCTGGAGGGCCTCGCCAAGGATCGGGCCCACGCCCATCACCAGCAGATCACTGCCCTCGCGCAGAAGATTGGCCTTGCCGATGCCCAGTTGCGCTGATTCGCCATGCAGCGGGGGCTCCCCCTTCTTGCCGATGCGCATATAGGTGGGATGAGGCGCATCGAGGGCCTCGCGCAGCTGGGCCACCAGTTCGGCGCTGTCGGCCGGGGCCATCACATTCAGGCCTGGCAGGGTACGCAAGATGGCCATGTCTTCCAACGAGTGGTGGGTGGGCCCCAGCTCGGCATAGGAAAGGCCCGAGCCGGTGCCCACGATTACCACCGGCGCCTGGTGGTAAGCCACGCCCACCCGGATCTGCTCTAGGCAGCGGGTGGTGGTGAATGGGGTGATCGTGTAGATCACCGGCCGCAGGCCGCTGAGGGCCATGCCGGCGGCCACGCTCATCATGTTGGCCTCGGCGATGCCGCAGTTGAAGAAGCGCTCCGGCGCCACCTGCTTGTAACGATCAAACATGCGGTTGCCGATATCGCCGGAGAGAAGTGTCACGTCCGTGCGCTCGGCCGCGATGCGGGTCATTTCCTGGGCGAATGCGTCGCGCATCAGCTGGGCTCCAGTTCGGCGAGGGCGGCGGCCAGCTCCTCAGGGTTGGGGGTGCGGTAGTGCCAGTTGTTGTCGTCTTCCATGAACGTCACGCCCTTGCCCTTCACCGTGTGGGCCACGATCACGCTGGGGCGCTCGGTTTCAGCGCGTGCAGCTGCTAGGGCTGCTGCGATGGCCTCGAAATTGTGCCCATCGATTTCCTGGGCATGCCAGCCGAAGGCCTCCCACTTGGCCGCCAACGGATCCAGCGCCATCACCTCCTGGCTGCGGCCGGTGGCCTGCCACTTGTTGAAATCGATGATCGCCGTGAGGGAGTGCACCTTCTGGCTGGCGGCCAGCAGTGCCGCCTCCCAGATGCTGCCTTCGTTGCATTCGCCATCGCTGAGCAGGGCGTAGCAGCGGGTGGGGCGCTGCTGGATGCGGGCGGCCAGAGCCATGCCCAGAGCCATCGGCAGCCCGTGGCCCAGGGAGCCGGTGGCCGCCTCGATGCCGGGGATGTAGCCGGGCTTGGGCGGGTGCTCATGGAACACACTGCCGGCCTTCCCGAAATCTTCCAGCCGCTCTAGGGGAAAGAAGCCCCGCTCCGCCAGCACCTGAAACAGGATGGGTGCGCCGTGCCCCTTGCTGAGCAGAAAACGATCGCGATCCGAATCCTCCGGCTGCGCTGGGTCGATGCGCAGTTCCTGGCAGTAGAGCGCTACCAGCAGCTCCACGCAGGAGAGGCAGGAGCCCAGATGCGGAATTCTGGCGGTGGCTGAGGTGGTGACAAGCCGCTGGCGCAGGGTGAGCGCGGTGGCGCTGAGCTCGGCCACGCCGAGCTGGCTGGGCGGGGCCGAGCTCATGCGGAAACCTCCGGGGAGGCGAGATCCAGGTGGCGCATCCACTTCACCGTGTAGCACGACTTGTCATCGGGCAGGGCGTTCTGCTGGAAGGCCTCGGCGATCTCGCCGATCGCATCAGCCACGCTGTGCGTGGGCTGGAAGCCGGTGGCCAGCAGCTTGCTGGAATCCTGCCGGTAGGAACGGGGATCGTTGGAGGCGCTCACTACGATCTCGGCACCGATCTTGATCTTCACGCGTTCGGCGATCTCGAGAATCGAGATGTTTTCAAAGCCCGCGTTGTAGCAGCCACTGGGGATCTCAGGGTGTGCCAGGAAGTGACGATACACATTGGCAATATCCTGGATATGTATATTGGGCCGCGTCTGATCGCCACCGAACACGGTGATGCGGCCATTTTTGAGCGCCTGATAGCTGAGCATATTCACGCTCACATCCAGGCGCATGCGTGGCGACACGCCACACACAGTGGCCGGGCGGATGCAGTGCACCTGCATCTGATCTTGGTAGGAGAGGAACACCCGCTCAGCAACCATCTTGGTTTTGTTGTAGACCGAAATCGGAACCAAGGTGAGGTCTTCGGTCACATTCGGCTCGTCTTTGACGCCATACACACTGCCGGAGCTGGCGAAAATAAACTGTTTCACCCCAGCCCGTACAGCCCGATCGGCCAACTGTTGCCCGGCCAGCACATTCACCTCCCAGCTGAGGGTGGGGTTCAGCTCCACTGCCGGGTCATTGGCGATGTTGGCCAGGTGAATGATCACTTCCACGCCCTCCAGGGGAATCGCGTCGGTGTCGCGAATATCGAGCTGGAGGTTGGTGAGATTGGGGTGCTGAGGCAGGTGGTTGCCGAACCATTGCGTGTCGATACTCACCACCTCATGGCCATCGGCCAGCAGCAGCGGCACCAATACCGAACCTTTGTAGCCGCAGCCGCCGGTGACCAGAAGTTTCATGCCTTGTGTTGATAAGTCCAGGGAAGAGTTTTGAGCTGTTCAAGGTGGTGATCCACCCAGGCCAGGGTGTCGCTGAGGCCATCTTCCAGGCCCACCTGATCACTCCAACCGAACGCCTCGCGAATCGAGGTGCTGTCGAGTAGGTAGCTCTGGTCTTTACCCAGCCGCTCGCCGCTCTCCTCCACAACAGCGCTGAAGGGTACGCCACAGCGCTCGCAGATCCGCTCCACCAGCGCGCGGATGTTAATTGGCTCGCGGGTGGAAAGATGCCAGGTGCTGCCAGGATCGGCCTCCAGTGCTAGCTGCAGCGTGGCTTGCATGGCATCACGAACGTGAATGAAGCAGCGCTCGGAATATCCGCCGCCGTGAAGTTGCATCAGCTTGCCGGTGCGGGCGCTGAGGATTGCACGGGGAATGATGCGATACAGCTGCTGGCCGGGCCCGTAGACGTTGGCTGCCCGGGTGAACACCACAGGGAAGCCATAGGCCTTGTGGAAGCTATGCAGATGCAGATCGCACGCAGCCCGGCTCACGGCATAGGGCGTGCTGGGGGCGAAGTGATTGTGCTCGCGAATCCAGCCTTCGTCGGTGCTGCCATACACCTCGGGCGTGGTCACGTGCAAGTATTTCTGCAGGAAGGGCCGCTGACGCAGCGCATCGTGCAGCGCCACCTGGCTCACCACATTGGTCTGATACCAGTGGGTTGGGTTCAGCCAGCTCTCGGCCACCATGCCCTGGGCCGCGAAGTTGACGATGATCGCCGGTTGGACCCGATCGATGAGCTCAAGCAGTGTCGTGAGCTGGGTGTTGAGATCAACCGCTTGGAATGCAAAGTTCTGCGGGGTGGCCAGTGGCTCCCGGGTTGTCGCATCAGGCCAGCGATAGGGCAGAAACACGCTCTCAGGCTCTGCAGAACGGCTGACCCCCCACACCTGGTGACCCGATCTAAGGGCTTCGGCCACAAAATGGGAGCCACTGAAGCTGTTGCTGCCAATGACCAGGACCTTGCTGCTCATGGCGCCAGTGCCTCCTCCAGGCTGCTGCGCAGGGTGTCGGCGGCAATCGGTGTGTTGCCCATGGTTTCGACGGCGAGTGCTGCCATGCAACAGGCCAGGGCAGCCGTAGGCATCATCGCCTGCCGACTGGCCAGGCCGGCGGCCATAACAGCCAGTACTGAATCGCCCGCCCCTGCCACATCGAGCGGGTTGACCGAGAGAGCCGGAAAAGGCTGGCTGCTCACCTGGCCGTCGCAATCACGGTCGTAGGCAATGAAGCCTTCTGCGGCGAGCTTGATCAGCAGCTTTTGGCAACGCGTCGTTTCCAGCAACTGCTGGCTCAGGTTTTCCAGGCCACTGTCCTTGTCTTGCAAGGCAACGCGCAGCTCCCGCTCGTTGGGGCAGAGCAGTGAAAAGTCTTGAAAGCGGGTGATCGAGCCCACCTGGCTGCTGCACTGCAGATCGCCGAACAGCAGCAGGCCGTGACGCCGGGCCAGCTCGATCACAGCCTGAAGCACCCGTGGGGTCACCACCCCATAAACAAAATCGGACACCACAATGCCGTGGGCGTGCGGGGCCAGGGCCTCCAGCTTGGCGATCACCTGCGCTTCGATGGCAGCATCGAGGTTGTGCTGCTCGAGCCGGCTCACGCGAAACAGTTTCTGGTTTTCAACCACGTAGCGCTTCTTGAAGGTGGTGGGCCTGGAGGGGTCGCGCGTCAGGGCATCACCGATGCCCTGAGCTTTGAGCTCGCGCTGCACCAGCTCGGCGGTGCTGTCGTTGCCAACGACCGACACCAGATCGCACTGGGCCCCCAAGGCGCGGATGTGCGCAGCCACAACAGCGGCAGCGCCAATGAAGTTGAGCTTGGCCAGCTCGCGCACCACCACCACAGGCGCTTCGGCGCTCATGCCAATCGCTTCGCAGGCGGCGTACTGGTCGACAATCGTGTCACCCAGCACGATCAGGCGTGCCTGTGACCACGCTTGCATCGACTCCACCAGCTGGTCATGACTGAGCCCCTGGCGCCTGCAAGCCGTCTGGAATTGCAGACGGCGCTGCAGGCGCAGGTCTCGCTCCGAGGTGGTCAGCAGCTCAGCGCTGGCGTAGTGCACCTCGCCGGCATGGAACTGCACACTGCCGCCCTGGCTCTGGAGCATGGCCAGCGGTTGCTGAAGCCTGGCTGAGCCCTCCAGTTCGGTGCCGAGCACCACGATTGACGGCTGCAGTTGGCTGATGGCCGGGCTCAGGTCATCGTTGTGGAGCAGCACAATGGCGTCGGCCAGACCCAACAGGCCCAGGGCTTCTGCCCGCTCATGTTGATTGAATGGGTAGGGCTTGGCCTGAGGCTGGCCTGCATCGCCTACCAGTGCCACCACCAGCAGGTGCCCCAGGCTGCGGGCATGCCGCAGGTAGCGAATGTGCCCCGGGTGAATGGTGCTGAAGTGGCCGTAGGCCAGCACACAACCCTGGCAACCATGCGCCTGATCCAGCGGCAACAAGCGCGTACTCATAGATGCAGCATCACCCTGCCGGCGGTGGCGCCATCACGCATCGCGGCGATGGCGTCATTGATCTGCTCCAGCGGGTAGCGAGCGGTGACAAAGCGATCGAGCTGTAAGCGCCCCTGCTGCAGCAGGCGCATGTAGCGGGGGATGTCGCGCTGCGGCTGGCTTTCACCACCCTGCGAACCCGTCAATACTTTGCCGAAGTGCAGCGGCAGCGTGTATAGGTTCACCGTGTTGCCCTGGCGCGGCACACCCACCAAAATCACGCGGCCTTGGCCGTGGGTGAGCCGGTAGCCCTGCTCGATCACAGCCGGTGAACCCGTGTTGTCGATGAACACATCCAGAGGCTGCCCCGCCAGCACCTCCTGGATGCAAAATTCGGCATCGTCGCGGCTGCTGTTGATGCAGTGGGTGGCTCCTAGCCGCTGGGCCAGCTCCAGCCGGCTGTCAAACAGGTCGACCGCCACAATCACCGAGGCCGACACCAGAGCGGCGGCCTGGATGATGTTGAGGCCAATTCCTCCGGCCCCAAAGACCACCACGGCTTCACCCATTTTGAGCTGGGCATTGTTTTCAACGACGCCAAAACCGGTGGTGATGGCACAACCAAACAGCGCGGCAGCCTCGGGGTCGGTTGTGGTCGGCACCTTGGTGCAGCGGTTTTCGCTCACCACGGCATGGCGGTTGAAGGTGGTGACCCAACCGGCGTTGAGGGGCTGGCCGCGCCAGCGGTACTGGGGTGGCTCGGCCTCGATACCTGCTCCAGGGCGCCAATGCAGCACCACGCTGTCGCCGGCTTGCACATGCTTGACCCCTGGGCCCACCTCAAGCACGGTGGCAAACCCCTCATGACCCATCAAATGGGGCAGATAGCGATCGGGGCCTTTGACGCCGTCGATCTCCCCTAGTTGAGAGCCGCAGATGCCACTCACATGAACCTGCACCAGAACCTGGCCTACGCCCAGCTCAGCTGGCAGCTCGATCGTGTCGACCACCAGCGGCTCGCGTTGGGCCACCAGAATCGCAGCCAGGGTGGTTGTGGGGCGTTCCGGCGTCATTCGAAATAGATGAACGAGTGGTCACCGCTGTAACCCGTCTGTTTGAACCACCAATGCCAGGCTTCCGGTGTGTTGAAGGCTTCGCAGGTGACTTGCCAATAGAGCAGGTTTGCTTTTTCTTGCTCGTTGCGATAGCTCTCGACACAGAGGTATTTGTTTGATTTTCCCACGCGCTCC
>Ga0194133_10007446_pt1 | contig 13122 bp, 13 predicted proteins | sample TA2KigOf40mmetaG_FD_155448 | JGI IMG/M metagenome (GOLD analysis project Ga0194133, IMG submission 155448) | Freshwater microbial communities from Lake Tanganyika, Tanzania - TA2015055 Kigoma Offshore 40m | ecosystem: Environmental > Aquatic > Freshwater > Lake | place: Tanzania: Lake...
AAACATTTGCTAGAGTAAGTGCAAGGTTTGCAACACAACTGAGAACACACTTAGGGTTTAATTTTTCCAATCTGTTAATGGGAAGCTATATGACCCTGATATACTTTTTACACATAGCGTATCTTTTGTACCAGAGACGAGTCCGCAGACAACAACGACGGATATCCCAGTAAAATAAAACTTTGAATTTTTATTAAAAAATAAAAAAAATAAAAATATATTAATAAAAATTTAAATTTCAACCGATATAACCAGTAGGCAGTACTCCTGCCGCCTGTGCTTGCTGCCACGTGTAATAGTTGGTATCGCAGCCGTTATGCACGAGAGTGAACGGAAAATGCTTTTTAGTTGCAGGAGTAGGCAAGCACTCGCGCCGTCCAATTCTACCGCCGGATAAGTATTCTCCCTGGGAAACGGTACGCACTGCGGGATTGGGTTTTATGATAACGCGAATGCGTTTGGACGGAATGGATCCGCGAGACAAAGCGATGCGCTGAATGCACTCGCATTGGACGGACCCGCTTACGGGAGGCGTGGGTATCGTAGACTTTCCGCACTTGTCGACTAATGCGTTTGGTGGTTTAAAGACTGCCGTCTTTTCACTCAAGGTTTTGATACGTTCGGACTGGGTGCGACGAACAACGTGCGCGGTACCCATGTCCTTTACCCAAATGCGGGGATACGTACCGCCGTCAATCCAACGGTACCGTAATGTGCGCATTGTGGCGTCGGAAACCGACGAAGGTTTTACTATTGTGGGATCGTTTATTCCAACTGCCGATCCCGAGTTTGAAACCAGGGTTGTGTTGTATCGACCCTGAGTGGTTCCGTAGCCGCGAGGCAGAGCGCCGCGAAACGGGGTTCGCGTAGTTCCCGAAAGCAGTCTAAATCCCGTAGAGTTTCTGAGCGTGCCGTTCAATGAGAATCCCAGTCCAAGCCGCCGTTCAAGGGAGTTCGCTGGCATAGACGACGCAGCGCTTATTTTTGCGTTTCGAAACCGGTCGGATTTTCGTTTAAGAGCTACAATTGACATAAGTGTATTATAGAATAAGAATATAATTAAAATAATTAATAATTACAATAATAATACAATAATAATTAATTATAATAATTACAATTACATATATAATAATATGAAACTTAGCGGCGACTATGGATGCTTTTTTATTCAGTTACAAACAACTCATGAAGTTGGGATTATTATTTATGTAAAAACGAATTATTTACGTAAACATCATCCTAAAATGAAGTTGAACTACTTTGATGTTGATAAAGGAAGCCTGGCAACCAAACCACATTCGCCAAATAAAGTTTGGTATATTGGATTTTATGGTAAAGATTCTGTTGGCGGCGAGGCTATACAAGATGTAACAATCAAAGAATTTCAACAAATCCTTTCGAATCGTGTAGAAAAAATATACAGTCATTCCGATTATCCATCATCGAATGAACTATACACTGTAATGAAGGAAAGCAAACCCAGCGCTCCGGCGAGTTTTACAAAAAAATGGTTTGAAAAACAATACAAGTTTATAGAAAAACAATATTTGTCTCTTAGTAAGAAGTAGTAGTAAGGCAATTCGCAATTTGGGAGACAGTTACTTCAGCTGAACTGACGTGCGACGTTTTCGCCGACAACAGCAGCAGAATGCGCAGCAGCCAGACACCCAATTTTTAACTCGCGCCCAGCTCCATTTAGAAGAAGGTGGAGGTGCGGAAGCGGAGGCAAGAACGACATTGTCAACAATGCCGTCAACCACCTTAGCAACAACGGCATCATTTTTAGAACCAACTTCGGCATCAGTTTTAGAACCAACTTCGGCATCAGTTTTAGAACCAACTTCAGCATCGGCGCTGGCATCGGCACCAACACCATCATTCGTATTGACGATGGCAGAAACTGCTGGAACGCTATGAACATTCGATGTTTCCGCAACTTCTGCGCATCCGCTACACGGAGCATCACTAGCGCAACTGGGTGGTATTTCTAGTTCAGATACAGGTTCAGGTACATTTTCAATCGAGGACTCCTCAAGTTCGCAAATGACGACGGGAATGAAGTGATTATGGTTGCCAACATCGACGATAACGTTCCCTTCGTCGTCGCTGTGAGATACGGGAACCGGGACGGGGGCAGGGACGGGGACTGGCTGTGCGGTTCCCGATTCCGATCCGGTTCCTGATACCGGTTCAGAGTCCCCTAGCATGGCGTCGTCGCGTTGTGGACGATATTTTTTCCTTGTCATATTGTTAATTACGTTTAATGGTTATTAGTATAATGTATAGTGTAATTAATTAAGTATACTAAAACATATTATTTAAATTCATTCGTTATTATATAACTAATAAAACTAAATACGTCAAAATGTCAAGTATGACCAACAACGGAAACGCAAACAAATGGTTTGAAAATTCTGCCCACCCCACAACGACCAATGCGAGTGACCGAATAAAAAAAGTGAGAAACCGCGCAATTTACCAAAACACGATGAATATTGCATCGCAAGGCGGGATGAAACGTGGGTATTCGACGAGATCTGCGATGTACAGTCCCGCCACCCTTCTAAACAGCAAATGTGTAACGAACGACTGCGTATCATTTTTCATTCGGTCGGCCCCGAGTTATGAAAATTTATTGAGAACGACGCAAGGGGTTTATGAAGGTCGGGCGCGACGAATGGCTCAAGGCACGATTCCTCGTACGTATAAACCGCCTACGACGCAGACAAATGGCGACGTTGTGCGTAGGGTTATCAGTTCCAATCCGTTATCGGAAACAAGTCAATATAATTATTTAAATTTGAATACGTCAAATGGCGGTGCAACAACCGACCTATTGATTTTAAGTAAAGCCGACTCGCAAAATGCGGCGTATGATGCGTCGCGTAAAATGGCGATCGATCCCGCCGCGTGCATACAGTACCCGCCCAATCCATCGCTGAGTATCACGTACGGAGGGGGCGGATGCTTTGCTTCTACATAATATTCATAATTTCATAATATTGAATGAATTATATAAGTTGCATCGTGTGCATTCTCAAGTCTTTTGTTATATTTTATTTTTTTTATTTTTTGAAAGTATAACAAAAGTATACGTATACCAAGTTATAATTATGGCTACAACGAGAAAAGCACCATCAAAAAGTGCTACATTATTTGAAAGTGGTACAATTAAGAAAGGTAATGATGGTAATAAGTGGATAATTGTAACAAACAAGCGAGGTATTCATAGATGGCAAAAGATGATGATAAGCAATAAAGGTAATGTGACGAAAAAGATTAAACATGATCGTACGCATAAAAATAAGTCGAAGCGTGTATTAGAAATGGAAGCAGACCCCAATACGGTATGGGGTAAAAATAAACCATTGGAAAAACTTTGGAAAAGTTTAGCCGATGGCAAAAAAGTGGTATTGATTGAGAAAGGCGGTAAGCATAAAATATTTGACATGCCTACAGGAAAAATGATGATCCGAAAAATGTATAATACGTTTGATGATGATCCGAACATCGTTGCAGTATTATCTGCTCCTTTATCTCAGGATGCGTATGAAGTGTACTTGTATCCGAAAGCGAAAAATAAGACGGTGGAGTATGTTATTAAAAATTATAAAAAATATTTTAAATCCCCGGGACCCACGCCGAAAGATCTTGTAGAAAAAGGAATACCGGCACAAGTGAAAGTGTTTTTTCCGGCGTAGGCCTGGTTGGGGATTGGGTATTAAATTTTATTAACTAATAATAAAAATTTTATTAACTAATAATAAAATTTATTATATATATATGATATTCATATTCAATTTTTTCAAACTTCCAAACTTCTTCAAGTTAAGTAGATAAGTGAAGTACAGACATGTTGTTCGATATGACAGCGTGTCCCATGGCGGCGGTTATTATGATATTAGTGATTGTAACAATACTACTTGATGCATTTATGTTATTTGGTCCGGTTTTTGTAATACGGTATGACATTAGAGTTTTAGGAGTAATCTTTTTTTTATTCACAATTGTATATGTGTTATTTACTTTATGGTTGGCGAATAAGACCTGCTATAATTTCATTTGGGTATCATGGGTAATCGTGTTTTATTTACTTTTTGCTATCATGAACACAATAGGTAATATTGTTGATCCTTCAAGAAAAGAACAGATTCAAAAAGATATTGATGCTGCAATAAATGAATCGGCGCTATAAAAAATTAAAAAATTAAAATAGTCACAGTAATAAAATAAAATAAAATAAAATAAAATAATTAAACTAACCTATAATCCAAAATAAAATAAATGGGAACGAAGTTAAAAGACGCACTGGGACGCCCCAAAGAAGGTGTGCATTCATTGCGTATTTTTGATATTGCAGTTGTTGACGTGGTATTAACCGTGGTTGCCGCGTGGTGTATTGCGAGGTACATGGATGTGCCGCTGTGGAAACCGATTATAGGGCTGTTTGTATTGGGGATTGTTGCGCATCGAGCAGTAGGAGTACGAACAACTGTGGATAAGTGGCTTTTTCCAGCAAGCGTGTTACAAAAAAAAGTTAGGTTTGACGTGTAGTAGTTGTAGCTGTAGCTACCTTCTTTTTGAAGTCGGCGTATTTAATGTTAACGTACGCGGCTTCGGACGCTTCGTCTCCGCTCGCGCTAGATCCAGACGCTCGAGTACGAGGTTCGGACGCGCGTTTAAGCTGCCGGTAGTCTTCCATACTTCCCATGTAAACAAAGTGCGTGTCGACAACGGGAGGCGGAACAGAAGAAGTATCTGACGTTGACGTTGACGTTGACGTTGACGTTGACTCTTTCGAAGCATCCGAAACCGGTTTTCTGTTATATGACTTGAACAATGCGAATATTCCTCCTCCTCCCGTAGTGGCAGCAGTATCAGCGTTAGAAGTAGAAGTAGCGGTAGAAGTATCAGCGGTAGAAGTATCAGCAGTAGAAGTAGCGGTAGAAGTAGCGGTAGAAGTAGCGGTAGAAGTAGCGGTAGAAGCAGCAGAATCAGAACTGGTGGGAGTTTCCTCAACACTGGCAATGGGCTTCTTCTTTCTCCGATCGACATAGGCTAGCTTTGCCAAGTCAGGACGCGCGTTTTTCACCAAAAAGATGCGTGCAGCGGTTTCCAAATGAGTATACGGAAGCGAGTCTTTTCTATCAGTATAGTAACCAAATGCGCTTCTTGCGGGAACGTATGTGATTACTAGTTCGCAACGAGGAGTGGTTACGTTAACTGCTGAAAATGCAGCGGCAGAAGCGGTAGGCAATCCATTGTTATCTACAAGAGACATCATGGTATCATATTCTTCGTAGAATACGCTTTCAAATTTCGTGTCAGCGGTTTCTTCAGAGTCAGTCTGTTCTACAGATGTCGAAGGGTCATTTTCCGATCCAGAACAAACTGGTGGACGCAGTAAAACAAATAACGCGCATCCTGATACGGCAGTCGATACTAAACCCATAACCACTACCGAGTGAAATGCGACCAGTTTATTGATAACTGCATGACTGACGACGTTCCACGCATGATGGGAATATTGTGGTAAATGAAGCAGTCCGAGTGGAATGCAGCGAAGCATGGGTATAGAATATGAGGAATATGAATTTGAATTATATGGTACTGTTGTTGGTAGGTTTGATGGTTGATGGGGAATTTCCATGCCGATGCGAATACCGATTCCAAGGGTCATCACCATAATTACAGATATTGCCAACGGTGAAAATGATAAAACGCCATAGAATGATGATTTTGATTGTTGGTTATCTGCGACAGGTCTTAACCGAGATGAAATTGAAGTCCAAACTCTTTTTAAAAGCCTGGTAATGGTCGACATAGAAGTAGACATAGAAGTAGACATAGAAGAAGTAGAAGAAGAAGAAGAAGAAGAAGAAGAAGCGCGTCGCTGAGCATCCAAAAAAAGTTGTCTCTGACGCATAATCGAAGTAAACTGTCCCTTAAATGATGGAGAAACTGTGACTTTTGAAGTACTGGCGCCGGTACTGGTACTGGTACTGGTACTATTATTAGTAGTTGAGGTATTCATTGTTATTATGATATGTTGAGGGATAAAAAAACGAATAAACAGAAGAAATATCTAATACATATAGTATGTATTAAATATTTAAGTTATTTCAACCCAAACAAACGTAAAATGCATCAAATTTTCTTGTCAGTACAAACGCCTAGACATGACCGAACCGAGTTGAAGCGCTGCATGTAGCAACGCATGGCTTCAGACTGTGCTACAGTAAGAGTTTTTTGTTCTGCCGTTCCAACCAGTAGCCCCTTTACAAGTTTCATGTCCTCTTGACTGTAGCATGTTTTGACGTCATTCTTTTTTACGATCTCATCGAGCGTTGCTTTTAGTTGAGGTTCGTTGGGCGTGGTATTGAACATAACTGAAAACCGCAACATCATTACATCGCCCAAAAACCGGTTAAGTAAAGTCTCAAGTTTCTCGCCTTCATTCTTATCCTTAGTATCCTTTGACCGAGACGCAAAAACGGCGTGTATTTTTTCCTGTTCAACTTGACTCATCATTGGATCAGAAGAAAGTTCGTATCCGAGTTGAATGATGTCGGGCACGCCGCATTTTGTATCTTTACGTGAAGGTCCGGGACATTTTAAGTCTTCGTCTTCTTTTGGAACACTTCCTGCGTTTTTTCCGCCGCCACCGGCCGAATTTCCTGACGCTTGTGTTGCGAGACCTTCGATAGTTGATGCTGATGCTGATCCTATAATTATCGGATATACGAATCTAGATATAAATACAACTATAGTTGCCGTAAATAAAACAATCAGCGCAGTTTTTACTATCGGGGTATGATAGGTTGGTAAAATCATTTACTATAATCTATAATATATATGTATAAGTACTATACTATAATTATATTAAAAAAAGTGTTAGTTAATAGACACAGACACACACACACAAACAACACTTACCTTAACTTTATTGACATTTTCAGTCGAGTCGTGTCGATCCAACAAACTCACTCAGTCAGTCAATCAATCAATCAATCAATCAACTGCCTGAACCTGAACCTGAACCTGAACCTGAACCGGAGAAACAGCCGCCGACGCGTCGCGAAGGAGAAGGAACATGCGATTCTTGTACGTTTTTTTCAACTTCTCTTCAGCGCCTTTTTCGGTGAATGAAATACATCCCACCTTGTCTCGTCCCTCTAAGCAAATCAGACGAGCGATTTCACGCTGAAACGCGCCGCCAAACTCTTGGCAAAACGACGAGTAGCACGTTGAAGGCTTTGTATTTTTTGCGATTGACGCCTTGATATGCAAGTCCATTTCTTGAAGAATTGACTTGTCCAGCGGGATGTATGGTCGGCGCTTTTTACCGGCGATGACCTGGTCGCCGGAGTCTGAAACAGTTGCGTCATCGTCGGCAACATCGGCAGCAACATAGGCGGCAACATCGGCGGCAACATCATCGGCATCGGCGGCAGCAGAAGAGGCAGAAGATGTTTTTCGTTTTTCCTTCTTTGTGATGTAGTACTTGGCCGTTTTGAACATTTTGACAAGAACGTCCCCGGTGTAACCCGAGTCGGCAAGACGAGCAGCTTCTTGCGAGATGAGTTCCGCATGTTCGGTTGCAAACGCTTCCCATGCGCTTTTGTATTCCTTTCTGGGCAGATGCATGTTTTGAAGTGAAAACTGCTTGAGAAGGGCGAAGCAATCTTGGGAAAACTCATGTCGAAACACTGAGCGGGTAGAACTCGCAGGCTCGTCGGGAATCACTTGAGGGATAGGATTGACCCTTAACCCGGACGCGATCATCGGAGTTTCTTCACCTTGGAGCCGAAGTTCTTCAAAATCCAACGCATCATCATCATCGCCATCAGCTTCGGGTTCGTCTTCGTAGAATTCAATTGTGAGGAGTTCTTCGGGAGCATCAACAGGTTCAACGGGATCACCAACAACGGCTTCAACGGGATCACCAACAACGGCTTCAACGGCTTCAACGGCTTCAACGGCTTCAACGGCTTCAGGAGCAGCAGAGTCAAATGCATGTTTCATTTCATTTACCATTTCAACAACCTGTGTTACAGCCTTTTCGGCCTTTTCGGCCTTTTCGACTTTTTTGACTTTTTTGACCTTTTCGACCTTTTCGACCTTCTCGACCTTTTCAGGTTTTTGCTTCTTTTCAGCCTTTCCAACTTTGGCCGGTTTCTTCTGGATAACCTCGGCAACGGCAACCTCGGCAACAACCTTGGTAGCATCATTGATCAACGACGACGACGACATTATTTGACGATTTCACAAATCAGTAAACGCTGCATATTGAAATGATTATTCTTGAAAATGTTTTCAATTTTTTTTTCTAAATACACTGAAATGAATAACTTCAAATAAATTTTGAATTTATTTATTGAGATTTACTTAATTACTTAATTTACTTGATTACTTAATTTACTTAATTACTTAATTTTAATTAGTATTGGCTGTATGAAAGAGACGATCCTCCGCTGTGGTTGCGACGACGGCGACGGCTACCGCTCTTATTCTTACGGCGTTTCCCACCCCCGCTATGACTCTGACTCTTGCCCTTGCGAGTACCCTTCTTTCCACGACGACGATACTTACCACCCTGCTGCTGCTGCGACTGCGGTTTATCGGCAACTGCGCCTGCTTCAAACATAGTCTGTCCGCCGGCTTGAGGTTGATGATGAGTGCCGGCAGCTTGAGGAGGAGTGCCGGCAGCTTGAGGAGGAGGAGGAGGAGGGGCGCCGGCACCTTGACTATGGTCAGCGGCTGCGGCTGGTTGTTGCATATTCTGATTTCCTTCTTGTTGTTGAGTAAATGGTTCAAGTGAAAAGGCACTGTCTGCGACGCCACCACCGTGTTGGCCATTCCTGCGACTCTTCTTAAGAGCCTTCATGGCATGCTTATAAGAGCAACCGTGTTTTGCGGCATAAGCCTTGCAATCGGATATCCATTTTCGTAGAGGGGAGGCTAAAGGCATTTCAGAATAGATGAAAAGTTTAAAAGTTTGCGATAAAGTTACGTACTTATAGTATAACTAAAGATTTTAATTCATAACATTATTTTTTGAAAAATATGGTATGAATAATACTTCCTAAAGTTTGGGCTTATTCTCTCGGATCAATATAGTTTCCGGCGATAAGTAGTGCGTTGGAAAACGCGTCGATCTGTTTTTGATACGGGTCTGTTTCGGAACTGCGATATGCCTTGTGCATTTCTTGGATCATGTCTAAACATAAAGTTGCAACCGAATATATTTCCCATTTTTTCCACGCGTCGTCGTATATAAACTCGCGTATCACTTGAAGCGCGGGCCGGTTCACGGCGCGTTTTGAATAAATCTTCATGGATCTCTCTAAAAATGCGCGCCTGAAAGGCTCAGGTTGTTCGCGCAAATATTCGTGATTTGAGATAAACTCGGTAATAAGATCAGTTAAAGCCTCTGTTGTTACCATTGGGACTTCGCTGCCGCTTCCGCCCGCGGTAGTAGACGTAGAAGAAGACGACTCAGACGCGGACGTAGAAGAAGACGACTCAGGCGCGGACGTAGAAGAAGACGACTCAGACGCGGACGTAGAAGAAGACGACTCAGACGCAGAAGGTAATGCGGATATATTTGCCGCGGCCGAATGAGCGGAACTTACAATGTAAGAAATAATGTGTGTTTCAATTGACCATGGCGCGTAATCGGGGTGAAACCCGTAAAAAAATGTTTTTAGTTTTAAAATAATGTCCATATCCGAAAGAGATTTGTCTTCTAAAACTGCGCGAACGTCCCGCATAGAAAACGATAGCCCGAAGTCTAAAATAATTGGATTTTTCGTGTACACGTGTAAAACCACGTTCTGTACTTTGAGGTCGTAATGCACGACTTCAACTTCGGCCTGCATACGCGCAACGGCCATAAGCAGCGTTTCGTAGCAATTAATTAAAGTATTCATAAATTTCGGAACCGAATATGCTACTTCTGAAATCTCGTGTAACGCAGTCCCTCGTCCGATATGTTGGAGTTGTGCGTCGTTCATAAAAATGCCTCGATGTTTCACAAAGTCAAGAAGCGTCACGTGGGGGACGTAGAGCTGTTTCAGGACCTGGAACTCGGGTTTAGAATCCGGATGTTTTTCAATGTAGCGTTTAATGACGTTGCATTTGCTCTGGGTATCAGACGACAGGACCGACAGGTCGATAGGTTCAGTTGAGATAACCACGTTGAAGAATGCTTCATATCCCGGCATTTCATGAACAATTTTTCCGATTTCAGTTTCCTGGCTTTTTTCTAAAATTGCGATTTTGGTTACGTATTGCGAGGGTAAAATATCGCCTCTTGCGTCAAACCCGCGGTAGTACACACACCCAAACCCGCCTTGTCCGATCAGCTGAATGGGTTCAAAACGCGAGGCCCCCCTTGAAGCTCTAGTCGCAGTAGCCGCTGCTTGTGCGGGCGCCGGTGCTGGCGCCGATGCCGTATCGGATGTCGATTCAGAATGATTACTCGAAGAGCTAGCAGAGATAGAACCGTCGCTTTCCATATTAACACCAAGTAATTAACCAATCAATGAATGAAGTAAATAACTAACGAAATAAATTAACTCTGGTATAATATATTTATATATAATATACTTTATACCAGTTCGTACGGTTAGGTTAGTTAGTTACATACTACTCAAATACAAATACAATGAGTTTACAGCCGCTTATACAAATTATTTTTATGAATTGAATTGAAATTTACTCCGTTTTTTCTTTTGCCCTTTCCGTTTTGCTGAGTTTTGGTGTAAAGAATTTTTTTGCGGTTTGAATTTTTCCCATAAAGGTCGGAGTTAACCTGCTGGAAAAACTACTTTTATTTGGAAGCGGTCTTAAAAATACCGGGGTTGAGTCAGGAAATGGGGGCAAGGCTGTCGGTATTTTGGGAATGGTAAGACCAATGAGTTCAATTAGTATAGAATTTAAATTACCAACCAAAATAACAATTTCGTACCGGTACCAGTCTGTAAACATCGTTAAGTTTGCAATGTCCATCGTTTTCCAATTTAGCCGAGGTACGTTTTCGTCATATTTGTAGATCTCGGCAAGGGCGTCCACCTCCCGTCGAAAATCCGCCATTCGACCGTTCATTTTCGCATACGCGATTCCAAGGATTCGTATGGTGAATCCGGAATTATTTATCGTCATGAGCATTTTGCCTAATGCGTCTCGGGCACTTATAAACCGTTGTTTCAACTCCAAACTCGGAGCTGGTTTCATGTCATCGATTTCAATTGACATAGCGTACCGATAGAGATAGTACGCGTTGCCAGCGTCCTTTACAAGGTCCCCGGACGACCGAGCCAAATCTGGCAACTTGGATAAAAAAGTTACCCAAAGGGTAGTACTTATCATTGTATACCCCTCCATACAAAAACTCGAAATGCTTGAATATATTTTTTTAAAAGTATCAAAGATAATCGAATTCACAGTTGGATTCGGATTCGGGCCTGTCGCTGAAGATGCCGCGGCTGCCGCTGCCATTGCCGTTGCCGTTGCAGATGTCGCCAGTGCTCTAGACGCGGACGCAAAGGGTGCGAGAGCGGTTGACGCAGATGAAAATGGTGATGCTAAAGAAGCGGCGGATGACGCGTTTACAAAAGATCCAACCCCGGGAGAATACGAATGAAACGACGACATGGTTTCATTTACACCTCCCTTCTTCTGACGAGGCCGGCGACGCGCGCTTCCAGCCTGGTATCGAGAAGTCCGTTTAACTCTTGTTTTTTTAGACTTCATATTTCTTATACTATATTTATAAAATTATAAAAATTATAAAATTTATAATTTTATAAAGCTACAACAACGTTAATGAAGTTAAGTTATAACGTTATATGTGATAAAAAATTGATTTCTATTTCGATTTATGCTAAGCATAATAAGTAGTCATAACCGAACCCATCGATCGCAAGAAAAATGATGAGAACCTTTACTGCTACTGCAACTGGAGTTACAGGAACCAAATATACGCGCGTTCACAACAATATACCGCGTCCAAAACCAAACTCAAGCCCAAGCACAAGCTCAAGCCCAATTAACAAGTCGATACTGTCCATTTCAGTGAATGGGGTGAAAGAACTCAAAGCCTATGTTGACGAAACTACAAAAACGCTTGCAGAGATTCGAGCTACATTTGAATCAGATTTGAAACAGGACGCTGCTAGATGCGACGAAATTCCAATTTGCTTGGGAGACCACGAGTTTCGTGCAAAAATGTGTGCAATTTCTCACAGAGACATGGTTTACGCCGCAACATCATTACCGCAAATGAGTCCATTCTTGCAAAGCGAAGAAGCCGCTCTTGAAGCGCTGGCTCAAATCGAATGTATTCGAAAAATGCTGGTCAACAACAAGCGTCAGAAAAAAACAACAATTCGCAACATTCGAAAACTCATCACTGCCGAGTTGAAAAGCATGCATCTTCTTCCGTCGTTACTTGGTATTGGCTTTGACAAGAAAGCGTCGGTTGTGGACGCGCACATTCGACTTCTTTCACTTGAAGATGAGCCAGCGTCTGTAAAAGGACTCAAAAAATTGATCGAGGAAGCCAAGCAGCAACATCTTACTGTTTCTCGAAACCTTTTGAAACAAGTCAATTCTCAAATTGGCACGATGCGAAATCTGTACATTCCGGAATACATTGCTGCGGCACAGCATACTGCAGGCGCAGTTATTACTCACGCCAGCGCGTGTCGAGCATTTCTTCATCAAACGCTGCACCTTGCGGCGATTCAGTACTGCGCATCTCTGTGGTGGCATGCGCTTGACCTAAATGCAGAGAGGGAGAGGGAAAGCAGCAGCAACAGAAGCAACAGCAGCAACAGCAGCAACAGCAGCAACAGCAGTGAGTACCACGTTATCGCAGAAATTGTCTCAGATTCCAAGACAAAGTCAAAGTCAAAGTCAAAGTCAAAGTCGCCAGTTCAGTCGGAAAAGATGTTTGACATTTCACGAACGGCAGCTTACATGGCGTTTGTCGATGATCGTGCGCCTATTCCACAAATCCGTATCTCCGTCTACGGCAACCCTGTGAAAAAAACCGGAGACGGAAACGATGACAATGAACAATACGAAGTTCCTGTTTTCTACACGTATGACCTTGAC
>Ga0194133_10007447_pt1 | contig 13121 bp, 12 predicted proteins | sample TA2KigOf40mmetaG_FD_155448 | JGI IMG/M metagenome (GOLD analysis project Ga0194133, IMG submission 155448) | Freshwater microbial communities from Lake Tanganyika, Tanzania - TA2015055 Kigoma Offshore 40m | ecosystem: Environmental > Aquatic > Freshwater > Lake | place: Tanzania: Lake...
AGACAGGCACGCTGACGTGCTGTTCTTTGCCTCGCGTATCCGTGAATCTAAAGTCCACGAATTTAACGTTGTTATCTTTAACCTTTTTCATTACATCAGCGATTGCCATTTCATTCTCCTAAAAGCGACATTTTTGATTTGATTTAAAGTTTATTCATGCATTTCAACATATTAATATTAAGCATAAATTGTGCCAATCGAATAATGTGCTAAAGCTTTGATATTATACGCACTTTAAAAGGTATTCTTAAAAAATTGCACCATAAAAATGCATTTTTGCTATTTAAGCACTTAAATAGTGCATAATTGTCGTGGATGGCAGTTTTTTAAAAAACACTTATACTCAAAACCTTCATCCAATCGATGTGATAACCGCACCATGACTGAAGTTAAAAAACATTTTGCTGTAATTGGTAATCCGATTCATCACAGCCTATCCCCTCGAATCCATGCCATCTTTGCAAAAGATGCAGGGCTTCTGATGGATTACCAAGCGGTGCTATCGCCACTCGATGGATTTCAACAAACATCACAAACACTCATTTCACAAAAACTAAGCGGTGCTAATGTCACGCTACCATTTAAAAAAGAAGCTTATCAGTTAGCGCATAAACATTCTCAACACGCGACAATCGCTGAAGCAGTGAACACACTCGAATTTAAAGATAAAGAAATCATTGGACACAATACCGATGGCATCGGATTAGTTCGAGATCTCGAACAAAATCTTCTTATAGATTTAAAAGATAAAAAAATTTTACTCATTGGTGCGGGCGGTGCGGCTGAAGGTGTGTTGTATTCAATACTAGAAAAAAAACCATTAGAACTCACACTCACCAATCGTACGATTGAAAAATCAAACACGATTAAAAATAAAATGAATGCGTATGCGAAACATTTAAATGTCGATTTGAACGTCGTCGAAATCTCAAAACTACCACAGCAATATTTTGATGTGATCATCAATGCCACTTCTGCCAGTTTAAATGAAGCTGATCTTGGTTTGGACAACAAAGTCTTTCATGAGAAGTGTTTAGCCTATGACATGATGTATGGCAAAGAAACAGCATTCATCAAACAAGCAAAATCCCAACACGCTCAAACATCAGATGGATTAGGGATGCTTGTGGAACAAGCGGCTGAAGCGTTTTATATTTGGCACCACATCAAACCCCAAACAAAATCTGTGATTGATTTTTTAAGAAAAAATTAATTGCGTCAAGGATTAAAAAATCTATTCTGGCATCATCGGTCATTACAAGGAAAAATTGTATCCGTCCTATTTCTTTTATTTTTTTTCTATCAGCTTTGGATTTTGTTACATATTTTTTTATGGACTGTAGTCAATCCGAGCGACAGTGCTTTTATGGAAACAAGACTAGAACATCTGCTAGAAAAAGACGAGAAAGCAACGCTTCGTCATCAATGGGTCAATTACAATCAGATCTCTATGCATATTAAACAAGCTGTGATTGCAGCCGAAGACGCTAAATTTATTGATCACGAAGGGTTTGATTGGGAGGGCATTGAAAAAGCCTATGAAAAAAATAAGCGACGTAAAAAAATTGTCGCAGGGGGCTCTACCATTAGCCAGCAACTCGCTAAAAATTTATTTTTATCTAACCAAAGAACACCGTGGCGAAAGATAGAGGAAACCATGATTACGCTCATGCTGGAAACGATTTTAAGTAAACAAAGGATTTTAGAGATTTATTTAAATGTGATTGAGTGGGGGAATAATGTCTATGGTATTGAAGCGGCATCCCAACGGTACTTTTCAGCGCACGCAAAAGAGCTTAATAGTTTTCAGTCGGCCAAATTGGCATCAATGATTCCCAATCCTCAATATTACGAAAGACACCAAGATTCATCAGGATTGATCGAGCGAAGCGGAATTATTTTGTCTCGCATGAATGCAGTGCAAGTACCTTAAATTTAATGGTCTTCACTTATTTCAAATAAGGTTTTAAATATTTCCCTGTATAACTCTTCTTGTTATTGGCGACTTCTTCAGGGGTGCCTTCTGCAATAATTTCACCACCCCCATCGCCCCCTTCAGGCCCTAAATCAATAATCCAGTCTGCTGTTTTAATCACATCTAAATTATGTTCGATAATCACAATCGTGTTGCCTGCATCACGAAGCTTGTGAATGACGTCAAGCAATAATTGAATATCAGCAAAATGAAGTCCAGTTGTCGGTTCATCCAAGATATAAAGTGTTCTTCCTGTATCTCTCTTTGAAAGTTCTAACGCTAATTTGACGCGTTGAGCTTCACCCCCTGAAAGGGTCGTCGCATTTTGACCTAAGGTGATATACCCTAAGCCTACTTCAATCAAAGTGCGTAATTTTTTTTCAACGGCAGGAATCGCATTAAAAAATTGATGCGCTTGTTCAACGGTCATGGATAAGACGTCATGAATATTTTTTCCTTTAAATTGAATCTCTAAGGTTTCGCGGTTATAGCGTTTACCTTGGCAAATATCACAAGGGACATAGACATCAGGTAAGAAGTGCATTTCAACTTTGATCACACCATCTCCTTCACATGCTTCACATCGACCTCCTTTGACGTTAAATGAAAACCGCCCGGGGCCGTAACCTCGATTTCGGCTCTCATTCAATTGTGCAAAGAGTTCTCTTGTGGGCGTAAAAAGTCCTGTGTATGTTGCAGGATTTGACCTCGGTGTACGTCCAATAGGACTTTGATCCACATCCACCACCTTATCAAAAAAATCTAAGCCTTTAATCGAGGCATGTTCTGCAGGTTCGGTATGGCTTCCATATAAATGATGAGCGACTGCACGATAAAGTGTGTCATTGATGAGCGATGATTTACCACTTCCTGAGACACCCGTAATACATGTGAGAAGTCCGATCGGTAATTTTAATTGCACATTTTTTAAATTATTTCCTTTAGCCCCTTTTAACTCCAGCCATTTCAAATGACGTGGTAATACGCGCTTATTTTTATATTTAATTTCTTTACGGCCGCTAATATATTGCCCTGTGAGAGATTGAGCGTGTTTTGCAATCATCCTAGGTGTGCCTTCAGCAACGACATACCCACCATGTTCACCGGCTCCTGGGCCAAAATCAACCACATGGTCGGCCGCAAGAATAGCCTCTTGATCGTGTTCTACGACAATCACAGTATTACCTAAATCACGTAATCTCTTTAAAGTTTCAAGTAAGCGATCGTTATCACGTTGATGTAAACCAATCGAAGGCTCATCTAGCACATACATGACTCCAGTCAAACCACTGCCAATTTGTGAAGCTAACCGAATACGCTGCGCTTCACCTCCCGATAAGGTTTCGGCAGAACGAGATAGGGATAAATAATCCAAACCGACATTCACTAAAAATTTTAAACGACTGGTAATTTCAAAAATGATTTTTTCAGCGATGGTTTTTTTGGCCCCCTTTAGTTTTAAGGACTCAAAAAAATGTACCGTCTCTTTTAAAGGGGTGTTACATATGTCATGGATATTTTTTTTACCTACTTTGACATGTCTCGCTTCAATCCTTAAACGTGATCCTTCACAGGATGGGCAAGGTTGCATATTCAAATACTTTGCAAGTTCATCTCGGACTGTGCCTGAATCTGTTTCATGATAACGACGTTTTAGATTATTTAAGATGCCTTCAAAGCTATGCATCTTTTTGATGATCTGGCCACGTTCATTGATATAAGAAAAATTAATATGCTCCGATCCACTACCATTTAAGATCACATGTTGAATTTTTTCAGGCAACGCTTCAAAAGCGGTTTCTAGATCAAATGTGTAATGCTCACTTAAAGATTGTAAAAGTTGAAAATAAAATTGATTCCGTTTATCCCAGCCTTTGATGGCACCTGATGCAAGAGACAAATGTGGAAAAGCCACCACACGCTTAGGATCAAAAAAATTGATATTGCCAATCCCATCACATTCAGGACAAGCTCCCATCGGATTATTAAATGAGAAGATGCGTGGCTCTAATTCTTCTAGCGAATAGTCACATAAAGGACATGCAAATTTCGCGGAAAAAAGATGTGATTTATTCGTATCCATCTCCACTGCAATCATTTTGCCATCCGCAAGCTTTAATGCGGTTTCGGTTGACTCCGTGATGCGCTGCTTAATATCTGGATTAATTTTAATGCGATCCACGACGACATCGACTTGATGTTTTTTAGTTTTAGTAAGTTTGGGTAGTGCATCAATCTCATAAATCTCACCGTCGATGCGTAAACGAATAAAGCCTTGTGCTTTTAAATCTTCAAATAAATCTTGTTGTTCACCTTTGCGGCTATTCACAATAGGGGCTAACAACATAATCTTTGTATCTTTGGGCAATGCTAATAAGGTATCCACCATCTCCGATACCGTTTGCGATTGCAAAGTATGGGCGTGCGTCGGGCATTCAGGCTCACCCGCTCTTGCATATAACAGCCTTAAGTAGTCATGAATTTCAGTGACGGTACCCACGGTGGACCGCGGATTATGAGAGGTTGATTTTTGTTCAATAGAAATCGCAGGCGATAAACCTTCAATCAAATCGACATCAGGTTTATTCATCCGCTCTAAGAATTGTCGTGCATAAGCGGATAAGGATTCAACATAACGACGTTGACCTTCAGCATAGAGGGTATCAAAAGCTAAAGATGATTTGCCGGAGCCCGATAAGCCTGTAATGACAATCAATTTATTGCGGGGTAAATCGAGTGAAATATTTTTTAAATTATGGGTTCTGGCCCCGCGAATCTTAATCGTATCCATGGTGCTTTAAGGTTTTAAAAGGTAACCTGTTAATATACGAAATTATTCAAAAATAAGAAATATCTAATTCAAGTTTATGAAGATAGAACAAGGCATGACCTGGCTCGAGATTCGATCCAGTTTAAGTTTGGCATCGATCTATGGCTTAAGAATGTTAGGCATGTTTTTAATCTTGCCCATTTTTGCGATCTATGCCGAAGGCTTACCCGGCAGTCCTTCAGCCTTTCTTGTCGGCTTAGCACTGGGTGCTTATGGTTTAACGCAAGCACTCTTTCAATTACCTTTCGGTATGTTATCTGACCGCTATGGGCGCAAAAATATCATTTACATTGGCCTCCTTTTATTTGCTTTAGGTTCTTTTGTGTCTGGTTATTCGGACGATATTCACATCATTATTCTAGGCCGTGCCATTCAAGGCGCAGGCGCTATATCAGCCGCTATCACCGCGCTTGTGGCTGATTTAACTCGAGATGAACATCGCACCAAAGCGATGGCGATGATTGGAGCCACGATTGGCATCACTTTTGCCTTGTCTTTAATGGGCGCTCCTATTCTGAATCGACTTATAGGTGTGCCTGGTATTTTTATGCTGACAGGCCTTTTATCTCTACTTGCTATTTTAGTGGTGCGCTTTGTGGTGCCCACACCTTTGACGCTAAAGACTTCCGAAACATTAAAAGCATCTCAGCCATCCTTTAAATCAATCCTTAAAAATACCCAGCTCTCGCGTTTAAATTTTGGGATATTTGCCCTCCATGCGGCTCAAATGGCGATGTTTATCGTGGTGCCTATAGCGCTTGCAACTTCAGGGGGGTTAGATGTCAACCAACATTGGAAAGTCTATTTACCTGTGCTTCTTACTTCATTTATTTTTATGGTACCTATCATCATCTTGAGTGAAAAATTTAATAAATCAAAACTCATATTCATTGGCTCTATTTTTTTAATGCTTATCGCCCAACTCATGTTTGGTGTTTTGATCCATGTTTTTTGGGGCCTCATCGCATCTTTATTTGTCTACTTTGTAGCCTTCAATGTTTTAGAAGCAAGCTTACCCAGTTTGATTAGTAAAATTGCCCCGCCAAGCGCTAAAGGGACAGCGATTGGGGTGTATAATACCTGTCAATCACTAGGTGTCTTTTTTGGTGGTTTATTAGGTGGTTTTTTAGCAGATTTAGGTGGCAGTTTTTCAGTGTTTTCGTTTTGTGCCATGTTGATGACGTTATGGGCAAGTTTTGCATTATCGATGAAAGCCCCGCCCGCAATTAAAACGTTGATGTTTATGATTCAAAATAAATCATTACTCAAAAACCCTAAACAATTAGCTTTGATAGAGCTTAAATTACAAAAAATAAAAGGTGTGCGTGACGTCATGATCTTGCTTGAAGAAGGCCGGGTGATGCTAAAAGTCAACAAACACGAAACGATTCATGAAGCATCGATTATTCAGTTACTAGGAGGGAAACATGGCGTCAGTCAATAAAGTCATTTTAATGGGCAACCTAGGTAAAGATCCTGAGGTGAGATTTATGCCTAACGGGGATGCTGTATGTAATTTTAGTATTGCTACCACTGATAACTGGAAAGATAAAAACGGTAAGAAACAAGAGCGTACCGAATGGCATAACATTGTGATGTATCGAAAGTTAGCCGAGATCGCAGGCGAATATTTAAAAAAAGGGCGTCCTGTATTTATTGAAGGTAGACTGCAAACACGCAAATGGCAAACCAAAGAAGGCCAGGATCGTTACACCACTGAAATTATTGCAGAGAGCATGCAAATGTTAGGCGGTCGAGATAGCGGTGGCGGATCCTCAAGCGGTTCATCAAACGCACAAAATCAATCTCAATCACAAGGTCATGATGAATTTAATCAAGCTCCCCAAAGAACAGGAGGTGCACCACAAGCCGCAGCCACTAACTTTGACGACTTTGAAGACGATATCCCTTTTTAATTTAACATATCGTTTTTTAATTCATGCCCATTTTTGATTTCAAATGTGAAGCTTGTGGATACTCAAAAGAGTTACTCCGTAAAATTTCAGATTCCATTTTGACTGAATGTCCTGAGTGCCATAAGGAGACTTTTAAAAAACAAGTCTCAGCCCCCAGCTTTCAACTTACAGGCTCTGGATGGTATGTCACAGACTTTAAGAACAAATCTAAAGATGGTGCCAAAAGTGATACTAAAACTGAAACCAAAAAAGATGCGAGCGCATCTTCAACTTCGAGTTAACTTTATATTATGTTTAAACGCTATTTTTTAACTGGCTTACTTGTGCTTGTCCCTCTTGCGATTACGCTATGGGTGATTACCTCTCTGATCCATTTTTTAGACCAAACACTGATTTGGCTTCCCTATGATTATCAACCTAGAAATCTATTTGGATTTGATATCCCAGGATTGGGTGTTGTTTTAACACTAGCCGTTATTCTGGGTATAGGACTCTTGGCCTCTAACTTATTTGGCCGTCAATTCTTAAAGCTATGGGAAGTGATACTCTCAAGACTTCCGTTTGTGAATTCTATTTATTCAAGTATCAAGCAAGTCTCTGACACATTATTTTCAGAATCGGGCCGCGCGTTTAATAAAGCGGTACTCATTCGTTATCCTGATCGTGATACTTATACAATTGCATTTTTAACAGGAGAGCCCAGTCCAGAGATTGCAAAACATCTAAAGGGTAAGTACTCAAGTGTTTATGTACCCACAACCCCTAATCCCACCTCAGGTTACTTTCTGATGGTAGCTAAAAAGGATATGGTGGAATTGGATATCAGTGTCGATCAAGCGTTGAAGTATGTGATTTCCATGGGTGTGGTGCCCCCCCGTAAAAAAATCAAAAAAAATTAATTTATATAAAGAGAATATCAAAAATGATGCGAACGCATTACTGTGGTGATTTAAATAAAAAACATATAGGGGAGACGGTCACTTTATGTGGCTGGGCACATCGTCGTCGCGATCATGGCGGCGTGATTTTTATTGATCTTCGTGATCGTGAAGGTATTGCGCAAATTGTGATTGACCCTGACACCAAAGAAACATTTGCGATCGCTGAATCGATTCGTAATGAATTCGTTTTAAAGGTGGTATGTAAAGTCAGGGCTCGCCCAGAGGGAACAGTCAATTTAAATATTCCTACAGGTGAAGTTGAAATGTTGGCGTCCACCATTGCAATTTTAAACCCGTCACTTACCCCACCGTTCATGCTTGATGATGACTCCATTTCAGAAATGATTCGTCTTGAATATCGCTTTATGGATCTTCGTCGTCCGATGATGCAAAATAATTTACGTCTTCGCTATCGTGTGGCAAAAGTCTTACGTGACTTTTTAGATGAAAATGGATTTATGGAGATTGAAACACCGATGTTAACTCGAAGTACGCCTGAAGGTGCGCGAGATTATCTTGTACCATCACGTGTGCATGCAGGTGAATTTTTTGCGCTCCCTCAGTCCCCTCAATTATTTAAACAATTATTGATGGTGTCAGGATTTGATCGTTACTTCCAAATCACTAAATGTTTTCGCGATGAAGATCTGAGAGCAGATCGCCAGCCTGAATTTACACAGGTCGATATTGAAACTTCATTTATGAATGAAGAAGACATTATGACCATGGTCGAAAAAATGATTCGTGAAATGTATAAGAAAGTCGCATCCGTTGATTTGCCATCACCATTCCAGCGTATGACGTACCTTGAAGCGATGTATACATATGGCTCAGATAAACCTGATATGCGTGTGACTCTAGAAATGACTGAGTTGACTGATGTGATGAAAGATGTCGACTTTAAAGTTTTTTCAGGTGCGGCCACAATGAAAGGTGGTCGTGTCGCGGCATTAAGAGTGCCAAACGGATCTGCAATCACACGCTCTGAAATTGATGCCTATACTGAATTTGTCAAAATCTATGGCGCTAAAGGTTTGGCTTATATCAAGATTAACGACGTCAATGAATTAAACGAAACAGGTCTTCAAAGCCCCATTGTTAAAAATATTCATGTGAACGCATTAAAAGCGATCATTGAAAAAACAGGTGCCGCAAATGGCGACATTATTTTCTTTGGTGCCGATAAAGAAAAAATTGTCAATGAAGCCTTGGGTGCATTGAGGCTTAAAATTGGTCACGAAAAAAATCATGTGGATGGCAGACTCTGGGCACCTTTGTGGGTGGTAGATTTTCCAATGTTTGAATATGATGAAGAAACTGACCGTTGGGTTGCTATCCATCATCCATTCACAGCGCCTAAAGAAGGTCATGAAGATTTGTTAGCCACTGACCCAGGCAAATGTTTATCTAAAGCCTACGATATGGTGATCAATGGCTGGGAAGTAGGGGGTGGCTCCATTCGTATTCATGAAGAAAAAGTACAGTCCAAAGTGTTTGATGCGTTAAAAATTTCAAAAGATGAGGCCAAAGAAAAATTTGGATTCCTTCTTGATGCTCTTCAATATGGCGCACCTCCGCATGGCGGTCTAGCCTTTGGTCTTGATAGATTGGTCACATTACTAGCTGGCGCTGAGTCGATTCGCGATGTGATCGCGTTCCCAAAAACACAGCGTGCTCAATGTCTTCTCACCAACGCACCGAATGTGGTTGATGAAAAACAATTACGTGAGCTCCATATTCGTCTTCGCACCCCACAACCCACTACCTAAAAAAATTGCGACATGATTTTATCTATCAATCATATTCAGCTTGTTGCAGAAAAAGATTTGGTGATTCAGTTAAAAGATTTTTATTGTGACGTCATAGGTTTAACTGAGGGCTTTAGACCAGCATTTGATCGCTTTGGCTTTTGGTTATATATAGGCGACAAAGATGTGCTGCATCTAATAACCCCTAAGGAAGGTGATGGACGCTCCCTTCAAAAATCATCCTTCGATCACATCGCATTTAAAACAGCTAATTATCAAGGCGTTTTAAAAAGGCTTCAATCACTCGATATTCCCTTTGATGAAAAACCGATTCCAGGCATGACAGCCCATCAAATTTTTTTAAGGGACCCTGCGGGAAATCGTGTTGAGCTAAATTTTGATGGTGAATAATATTTATAAGGATATCTTGATATGAAAAGCTACCGCAAAGAACTGTGGTTTAACGCTCCCTCAAGAATGCACTTTACAAATATCACGCCAGACGTGAGAGAGTGTCTAGCAGAGAGCGGAATTAAAGAGGGCTTAGTACTAGTCAATGCGATGCACATTACCGCGAGTGTGTTTATTAATGATGACGAGTCGGGATTGCATCATGATTACAAGCGCTGGCTAGAAGCCATTGCTCCTCATGAGCCTGTGAGTAGTTACCGTCATAACGATACCGGTGAGGACAATGCCGATGCGCATATTAAGAGGCAGGTCATGGGTCGTGAGGTGGTAGTTGCTGTCACCTCAGGAAAACTTGATTTTGGTCCTTGGGAGCAAATCTTTTACGGTGAGTTTGATGGACGACGAAAAAAAAGAGTGCTTGTTAAAATTATTGGCGAATAGCCATTCACTAAATGGCTCTCACTTTAGGATGGTTATTAATCCTTACACTGGAATCTAATCATACGATGCACGCCTGAACTATCAATTTTTTCCTCCAGAGCACTATAGCCCTTGTCACAGGTATTTTGAGCTTTTTGATAGCAGGAGCCTATGGTTTCAGCCAATCCGCTGCATGTGGTCATATAGATATTATTTTTACGATCAATCAAATTGACTGGCTGTTCTTGCGGATTCATTAAAGATTGACAGGAGAGAGTTAAGATCATTACAAGTAACACGCTAATTTTTTTCAATTATTTTTCCTCTAAGTAAAAAAAACGGCATCCGAAGATGCCGTTTTTAAGTTTATCCGACTAAGAAATTAATCTTAGAAGAATAGAATCGCACCAAGTGAACCTTGTTTTTGATCTGATTTTACACCATTATGAGTTCTTGATTCTATATCATTGAACTCAGCCACTAAGTTTAGATGCTTAGTAAGTGGGTGATAAGCACCAATAGTCCAACGTTCATTTTTGTCAACCAAAGTAGTATCGGCAGGCAATGCATCAAGATTTGACACACCATAAGCTACACCAATTTTAGTTGCTGTTGGAAGCTTATAGGTTGCTTGAAGATAGCCACCATCAGAATCACGTTTTGCGTTGGTAGAACTATCCCAACCCGCATTTCCTAAGAAGGTTGTACCAGCGCCTTCGCCTTTGTAGTAGTAACCTGTTACTCCAAAGTTACCACCATTCACGTTAACACCAATATCACCTGCAGTCACTGTGTGATTTTGGCCACTTGTTCTAGAGGTATTTACGTCATAATTCACACCTGAAACCCAGACTTTACCAGATAATACATCGCCAGCAAATGAGTAAGATGCCTTAGCTTCAAGACCAAATCGCTCTTGCTGAATGTCAGTTCTGGTTAATGGATCATCGCCACTGCTAGAATTGAAAATACTGTTCTGTGTACTAGCTTGTGGCAATTGATTAGGGTTAGTAAGAGCTACAGTCGCTTGGAAACCATTAAAGTTTGGTGTCGTGTAAGCAATTTGACCTTTCCATGCTGCGTAGATATAACCAGTACCAATACCACCCACTGTTGTATTGTAGATACTGTTGGAAGTCAAGCCACCGAGAGATCCGTCAGCCATAGCACCCACACCTAAAAGTGTCATATCATTAAGAATCGCATCAGAAGCGAATATACCTAAATCTTTACCAAGTTTAATTGAACCCCATGACTTGTCACCAAAGGACACATAAGTTTGACGATTACCAAATGCGTTGTACTCACCACCTATAAGTCCATCACCAGTAGCGGTGTTATTTGACACACCAGGTTGCATACTGATGGTAAATTCTACATCTAAATCATTCTGACGTGTCTTACCTGTGAAACCTAACCATCCAGGTAGAAGACCTGTGTTAATACCTACAGCGTTATCATGACCACTCTGAGCCACACCTCTTGCGATTGCACCATTACCAGTAGCTTGAGCAGGGCCTTTGACCTTTACATAATTTCCGAATGCATTCACGTTACCGTTGATATCAATTGTCCACTCACCTGCTGGGATAATGATACCTGCATTAGCTGTAGAAGCTGAAAGTGCTAAAACAGCACCCGCCACTGCTAATTTAATATTCTTGTTCATATATTTCTCCTATTGTTTTTAAAACCTCATCAATTGCTTGATGAGAAAGTTCGCGAACTTTCCCAATGAATAAAAGCTTCATCAAGAAGGTTAAGTGAATTATGGGCCTTGGAATTAGTGATTCGCAAGTATTTTTAGTGTTTTTTGCGACATTTCTGTTAGTTTGTTGTAAATTTGCAACAAAATTATTTTAAGTTACTGATTTATAATAACTTTTCAAATTCACGAATCGCGTAACGATCCGTCATGCCAGCGATGTAGTCCGCAATGATGCGTGGTTTTTTTTCTTTTCCGATCGATTGAAAGTCTATAGGTATGAGATTTAAGTCATCCATATACACCTTAAATAAGCCCTCAACGGTCGCTACAGCCTTGTCCGTCATCTCGGTCACCTTGGGATGGAGGTATAAAGACCTCCTTAAGAACTGTTTTAATTGAAGCTGTTTTTCTGCCATCTCGGCTGAAAAGTCAATCATCGGACCATGAAGTCTCACCTCATCCACAGTTTTTGGTTTGGATACCTTTATATAGGAGAGGCTGGTTCGACATAAATCATCCACCAAGCTATGGATCATGCGACGGATCGTTTCATGAACGAACCGCTTTGGGGATAAATCAGGATAAAAGGTTTTGACTTTCAAGGCGGATTCTTTAAATAGAGAAACCTCCATGAGTTGATCGATCGTTAGAAGACCTGAACGAATGCCGTCATCAATGTCGTGATTGTTATAGGCAATCTCATCCGCAAAGTTAGCAATCTGTCCCTCGAGTGTCGTTTCTGTTTTATCTAAAAATCTAAGCCCCACATCGCCTAACTTTTCCGCATTTTTAATCGAGCAGTGTTTCAAAATACCTTCTCTTGTCTCAAAGGTCAGATTGAGCCCATCAAATTCGGCATACCTTTGCTCCAAAACATCCACGACGCGAAGTGACTGAAGGTTGTGCTCGAACCCACCATAATCTTTCATGCAACGATTTAAAGCATCCTGCCCTGCGTGACCAAAAGGGGTGTGACCTAAATCATGCGCTAGGGCAATAGCCTCCGCTAAGTCTTCGTGTAGATTTAGCGTTCTCGCAATACTTCTTGCGATTTGCGCGACCTCTAAACTGTGCGTGAGACGCGTTCTAAATAAATCACCCTCGTGATTCACGAACACTTGCGTCTTATATTCGAGTCGCCTAAAGGCCGTCGAGTGGATGACGCGATCTCG
>Ga0194133_10007451_pt1 | contig 13109 bp, 14 predicted proteins | sample TA2KigOf40mmetaG_FD_155448 | JGI IMG/M metagenome (GOLD analysis project Ga0194133, IMG submission 155448) | Freshwater microbial communities from Lake Tanganyika, Tanzania - TA2015055 Kigoma Offshore 40m | ecosystem: Environmental > Aquatic > Freshwater > Lake | place: Tanzania: Lake...
TCGCGCGCATGGAGCGGTCGGTCACGCTGCGCATCCTGCCGACGATGCACCGTGATGGCACCAACCTGAGTGCGGACATTCTCGGGGCGCTGCAGCGGAAGTTCCCCGGCCGCGTCGCGCCGCGCGCGATCCGCCATCACGAAGTGCTGCGCGAAGCCGTTTCGTTCGGCCAGCCGATCACCGAGTTTGCCCCATCCAGCGATGCCGCCAACGAGTTCAAGGCGCTTGCCGGATGGCTGGTCGAGTCGGTGCCAGGCGTGCAGCGCACGCAGGAAGCGTGGGCGCAGCGCGCGGCCCGCGCCGTGGATGAGAGCCCCGAGCCCGAATACGAGGCGATCAGCGAGGCCTTGCCCGGTTCCGCTCGACAGGCTCCGCAGGTCAGTGCGCGTGCGCTCGATGTCGTCGAGCGCATGCGCTCGCTGCGCGCGGTCGATGCCGCAGCCGCTGCGCAGGAGACCGAGCCATGAGCACGCGATCGACCTACCAAGACCTGGCCGCGCATTTCATGGGAGCTGCTGAGCCCGCCGTGCAGATCGGTGCGGGAACTTCCCCTCGACTTCCCGATGCGGCCGTGCTTGTTGCGCTCTGCGGAAACTTGCCGTCGATGTCGGGCATCTGGCTCGCGCAGCTTGCCGAGCGAGTGGCCCGGACCGATGGCCCGACCGGTCTCGTGCGGTTCGACGACCAGCGCATGCGCGTGGATCTCTTCCATGCAGAGGGCCGTACCGTGGCCGTGGCCGAGGAGGGACTGCCCGATGCATGCCGCGTGGTCCGGCGATGGATCGTGTCGCTGCCTGATGGCTATGCCGCGAGCGATTGCCTGATCCCCTCGACCGAGCTGGTCCTGCTGACGGGGTGCGACGAGGCCGCCAAGGCCGCGGCGCGCGTGAAGCTGCAGGAGCTTTCATCGAAGTTGGAGGCTGTGCCGGTGGCCGGACGGCCCGTGCATGTGGTGACGGTTGCCGCATCGCAGGAAGTCGGGGCTGCCGCTGCGGGCGGGCTCAGCCAGTGGGCGGATGGCCAAGTCTCCACGCCTGTGCGATGGTGCGGCTCGATCGAGCGCGTCGATCGCCTTGATGGCGTGGTCACGGCCGAGATTCGATCGCGCACGCGTGCTGACTTTGCCGAGGTCGCCGGGCAGCTCTGCGATGCGCTGCGCGCCGTGGCATCTCGATTCGATGCACCCGCGCCGATCCATCCTGCCGGCAACCTTCCGATCGATCCCCCTCAACCTGTCACCTCGCCGTCCAAGGAGCCCGCCATGGCCACTGCACCTGCCTACGTCGATCCCGATCTCGCCGCCCAACGCACTGCACGCACCGATGCGCCGCGCAGCAGCCTGCTCGCCTGGTTCCCCGAGTTCGTTGGCCTGCGCATTCGCCCGGCGAATGCCTCGCACGTCGAACTGGCCATCGACATGCACGGTCGATTGCATCTGCTGAGCACCGATGCCAGCACGCGCGACTTGCGCGTGGCCCGCAGTTGGTGCACCTCGAACTGGTCGTTGCTGAGTTCAGCCGTGGTCGACCTGAAGGACATCTCGGTCCCCGAGATGGTCGATCACCTCGTGCTTGATGAAGCGCGTCTGGCAGTGCCGCTGCACGGCTCGGGCATCCTGCTGCACGTGGGCGTCGAAGTAGCCGGCCAACGCCGGCGCATCGACCTCAATGACGAGCAGAGCGCGGGTCTGGGCGGCTGAACGACTCGTTTGGTGCGTAGAGCGCTCGACAGCGAGTCGCTCACGCCAGGCAGGTCATGCGCAGCGTGCGATCCCAGGCCGCCCAGGCAAAGCTCTCGCGTTCGGCGTCCGTCCAGCCCGCGCCGGCGAGTCCGGCATCGAGCGCATCGAACTGATCCGGAGCGCGCACGCCCGCAGGAACCTGCATCGGCGTGAAGCCACCGTCGAGATCGCTGCCAAGGCAGCATCGACCACGCCCTGCGATCGACGCCACGCGCGCGACATGCGCCAGCGCATCAGCGAGCGTCGCCTCGCGTCCGTGGGCCAGGAATGAGCCGTAGAGGTTCAACCCGATCACGCCGCCGCGTGCTGCGATCCCGGCGATCTGGTCGTCACGCAGGTGGCGCTGCCGCTCGTCGGTGAGGGCACGGCAGTTGCTGTGGCTGGCCACGATGGTCCGCGGCGAACACGCCAGAAGATCGTCCAGTGCTGCGTCCGCGAGATGGCTGGCGTCGTGGAGCACGCGGTGCGCATCGAGCGCGGCCACGGTGTCACGCCCAAGCGTGGTCAGCCCGCCATGCGCGGCATTGCCGCCGGCATGTCGCGAGCCGAGCGCCCAGGTCAAGCCGACCACTCGAATGCCACGCGCATGCCACCACGCCACGTCCTCGGCGCTGCGGATCGGATCGGCGCCCTCCATGAGCAGGACCACGCGCAGGGGGGCCTCGGCATCGAGGTCGGCAGCCGTGCGGACGATGCGCAGATGTCCGGTGCGCTCCATCGACTCGTACCACTCAAGCTGGCGCACTCCGGCCTCGAAGGCGCTCTGCGGATTATCCGCGTCGTAGCCCCACGGCGTTCCCTCGCCCTCGGCGCCGCGTTCCGTGAAGATCGTGCCCAGCACGGTCCTCACGCGGCCGCGTGCCAGCGCCGGCAGGCTGATGCATCGCGCTGCAGGGTCGGCCACCTCGGCGAGGAGGTCATGGCCATGCAGGGCGAGGTATGCAAGATCAAGATGGCCATCGCACCATCGGGTCGGTCGCAGCATGACGCAAGGCTAGCGAGCGCTCGCGCTACAGTCCGTGCATGGAGGCGCTTGCACGGCCCATCCTCGAAGCACGGCTCTCGCGTGGCGAGCGGTTCACCTCGCTCGTCATTGGGCTTGCGGCTGCAGCACCCGTGGTCATCGCAGCGTTCTTGCGTGCCGATCCATCGGGCCTTGGCACGCATGTCCAGCTGGGCATGCCCAGATGCACCTGGCCCACGGCCATGGGCATCACCTGCCCGTCGTGCGGCATGACGACCGCGTTCGCGCACGCGGCTGCCGGAGATCTCGTCGCGTCATTGCGCACGCAGCCCATGGGGTTCCTGCTGGCGGTCCTGGCGACTGCCACGGCCATCCTTGGCTTGCTTGGAGCAGCCACCGGGAGTCGGCTAGGCTATTGGCTCTGCCGGAGCCCCGGTCGAGCGGGGTGGTGGGCCATCGGCTCCATCGCCCTTGCCTCGTGGCTCCTGACGACCGCTCGACTGAAGGGATGGACCTGAACGTGCTGCGACCCTTGGCCATCGTCACCCTCTGCCTTGCGTGCCTGCCTTTGGGGGGATGCTGGGTCTTTGGCGTGGCCAGTGCCGTCGGCGACAACATCGAGTCGCTCAAGAAGGTCGAGGTCCTGGCGAAGTACGACGGCCTCGAGAACCGTACGGTGGCCGTGCTGCTGCAGGTTGACATGCAGACCGCCTATGAGCATCCGACGGCGATGGCGAACATCGCCCTCAACTTGGCGTTCACCATCCGCAAGAGCGTGCACGGCGTGCGCGTGCTCGACCCGACGGTGGCGCTCGCCTGGCAGCACCAGAATCCATCGTGGCCTGCGATGCCCTTGGGCAAGATCGCACAGGAACTCGATGTCGAACGGCTCGTGGTGGTGGATCTCTACGAGTACCGCCTGAATCCACCCGGCAATCGATGGCTGTGGGACGGTCTCGCCGCGGCCAACGTGGGCATTGTCGAGCACGATGGCCTCGATCCCGATGCCTACGCCTCCGAGTTCAACATCATGGGCAAGTTCCCAGACCTCGAGAACCTCGGCCGCGAGAGCGCCACAGAGCGCAGCGTGGAGCTTGGCCTGCAGAAGGTCTTCGTCGAGAAGGCCGGCTGGCTCTTCTACGACCACCTTGAGGACAAGTACCCGGATCGCGCCCGATGATGCGTCGCTCGATTGCCATCCTCGCGCTGGCCATGCCGTGCCTGTCGGCGGCGTGCAACATCATCATCCCGGCGACCTACATCATCGAGGGTCCGCCGAAGCAGCCTGCGGTCTTCGAGCTTCCCGAGAAGCGCACGCTGGTCTTCATCGATGACCCGAAGAACCGCATGACGCGCGTGGCCCTGCGTGCCGAGGTGGCTGACCGCACCGAAAGGCTGCTCTTCGACCAGGGCAAGGTGACTGAGCTCGTCAGTTGCTCCGACGCCATCCAGCTCGCGCGGCGTAGTGATGCGCAAGGCAACCGTTCGAGCATCGAATCGATCGGCCGCGCGATGAACGTGCAGCAGGTGATCTACGTCGTGGTCGACCAGTTCGTGCTGAGCGTGGATGGCGCCAGCCCGCGGCCCGGCGCCACGGTGCGGGTGAAGGTGCTCGATCTCGAGGACCAGACCCGCATCTTCCCCGGTGATGACGGTGGGCACTTGGTCGAGGCTGAGTTGCGCGAGCCGCCGCAGGCGATGTACGTCTCCACCTCCGGTCGGCGCCAGATCGAGGACCAACTCGCCATGCAGCTTGCCACCGACATCGCAGAGCTCTTCTACGAGCACGAGGACAATCCGCTCGGCGGCACGCTTCAGGCGCCCCGCCAGCGAGCGCAGGATCGCTAGTGACGCTGCATGTGATCGACATCGGCACGCCTGACACCGTCCGACCGACGCGTCTGAGATCGATCGTCGCGTCCTTGAAGGAGCAGTCAGCCGACCCTGAACGCACCGTGGCCGTGGGCACTGCCGTTGGCCACGCGCGCGCCGCGGGTCTTGCCGCCAAACGCATGATCGGTTTTCGCCCAAGCGCAACTCGGCTGGCCCGCTGGACGCTTGGTCATGGCCGCGTGGTGGCGTGGGGCGATTGGCGTTCGGGTGTTCCCGACGGCGTGTCATGGGCCGAACGAGCACCGACCTTGTGGCATGCCGTGGCGCCATCGGAGTGGAGCCCGGAACCCGGTGCGCCGCTGGTGCTCTGGTGCGGCGAGCCTGCCTCCTCGACCTGTGCCTTGATGGCGGTCGAGGTGGTGGCACGGTTGGCGCTGCTCGGCCGCCAAGCCCGCGTCGTCGTTGCGCCGGGTGCAGCCCGAGTGGACCGCGCCCGAGCGCTCGCCCGTGACATGCAACTGGGTGATGCGCTCATCGTGCTCGATGACGAAGCCGCGCTTGCCTCGATCGCCTCCCAGGCCGCCGTTGCCGTGGCGGCACCGACCATCGATGGCGCGTGCACTGCCGCCACGCAGATCAAGGTTCCCGAGTGCCTCGTGCCATTCGCCGCGGCGGGAACGCCATGCCTTGCGCAGCATGGCTCGTCGACCGAGTCGTGGGTGATCGCGCCTCAGGAGCCCGGGGTGGGCGGCCTCGCGCTTCACCTTGCCCAGCTCCTTGGATCACCCGATGAGCTGGCCAAGGCTGCAGCCCAGGCGCATGCCGCGGCTGCGATGCTTCGTGGAACGCCGCAGGCGGTGTGATCGCCGCGGGTCAGGCCGAGAGGAACGCCTCGACGGCGCCGCGGTAGAGCCACGACAGCCTCAAGGCATCCAGCCCAACGCCACGGATCCCCGGTGCATCAAGCGGCCCATGCCGAACGGGATCGACCATCGCAAGATCCGGATCGCTGATCGGGCTTGGGCCGCTCCATCGGGTTTCCCAGAAGGTCCGCAGGGTCCAGTAGCGGCTCGCGTAGAGCTCGAAGGCCTCGCGCTCATCGCTGGCCTTTGCTGCCATCTCGGTCTTGCCGTCCATCGCGATCAGGTGGTCGTCGCTGGTCACGGTGTCGCTGCCGAACATGATGCGCGAGCGGTGTCGGTCGAGGAATGCGACCAGCTCATCGCAGGGGTGGAGCGAGAGTTCACGCACCATCCACTTGGTCGCGCTGGTATCGAGCCAGAGGTTGGCGTGGCGCGTCAGGAGGCCGTCCAGGAAGGCGAGGTCCTCGGGCCAGCCACCCATGTGCGCGACCAGCGTCGGCACGCGCCAGCGCTCAAGCATGGCCTCGAGCGGTTCGTAGTGCGAGCGCTTGGTGCCGTAGGTGGCGCTGTCCCGGTAGCGCGTGGCGAACCAGGTGTCAGGGTCGGCGCAGTGCACCATGAAGCGCATGCCCAGCGAGGCAGCGAGCTCGGCGGCATCCACGCGCGCGGCGGCGCCGAGGCCGAGCGCACCCGGATGACCAGCCTCGATCGCGATGTCGGTTGCACGCGGTGCCGCCCAGAACTTGACGGTTCGCACGCCTTCCCGGTGGAAAGCACGGATCCGGTCGAGGTAGCCAGCCGTGTGCGCGTGCAGCCGGTCGGGGTCGGCGAAGTTCGGCACGGCGATGAAGCCGATGCGATCACCGAACACGGCGCGGATTGCGTCGAGCTGCTCGAGATGCGTCATCGAATGCAGACGCTCGATCCCGTACAGGTCGCAGCAGTCGCGCAGCAGGGCGGCTGCGCGGGCGCCGTTGACATGGAGGTGGGCATCGATGATCGGTACGCACGGCGAGCCCAGGTGCGCGGCCTCGGCGCGGTAGTCCAGGCCAAATCGATTCGATGCCCCTCGAAAGAGGCCCGTTGCAGTGGAGCCCACTCGCATGCCCACGATCGTAGGCGGCAGCGACGCCGATCGATCGCTCAGCGCTTGCGGTTGGTTGACCCGCTTGCGGAGCGCGCCGCGCCGCGTGCCGGTGCCTTCTTCGCCACCGGGCGGATGCGCCGGGGCGTGGCCTTGGGCGTGGCGCTGCGGCGCACGGGTGCACTGGGTACGGGTTCAAGCGTGGTCGCGGCGGGCAGGTGACGCGTACGGAATACTGGCTTCTCCGGTGCCTCGACAGGACCCGCGCAGAGGCATGAGCCCGGGGCGTGCATGACTTGCGCGTGGTGCACCATGCCGACATAGACCTCGAAGTCCGCATCGATGTCAAGGTGACGCACGAGCTCGCAATCGAAGAATGCGTGAGCGCGCTCAGGGACGACGCCACGGCTTGGTGCCGTGCGGTGGGGAATGCCCAGGAACGGATCGCCGCCGTGGTCGGGCGCGCGTGCAAACATGCGACGAAGGAGCGCGTCCTCCTTCGGGAGCACGCTCAGCGTGAAGTTGCGGCTGTCGCGGATCAGCGGGCTGATGACTTGGCCCTTCTCAAGCGCCACCATGAGCATGGGCGGGTGCATCGCGCACTGCTGAACGCATCGCACGATGACACCTGTGCGGATCTCGCCAAAGGTGGCGGTCAGCAGCATGGCGGCATTGGGGATCAAGGCCAGAGCAGGGTCGGCGAGCGAACGTGTGAGCGGGGGGCGGTCGGTCAGCATGCAATCTCCCGTGGCAAATCAACGGGCCGGACGACCGATTATGACCTAAACATCTACAATATCAAGACTTATGTTTTCCAAAGCCATGAGATTATCGATCAGGTGGGGGGAGACTTGAAAAAATTGTCGCTGTGTGTTGCACGGTGGGGCAAAGTGTCGTACAGTGGGGCCTGAGGTCACTTGAGTGCTCTTCACGTCCACCTACATCCACGGCCTCGACGCGAAGCGTCGTCTGGCGATCCCCGCCCAGTGGCGGGCGCGCTTGGACCCCACGGTCCACGGCGCTCGGATCATGGTGTCCCCGGGCTCGGGTGGCCGTCTCTGCCTGTGGACCGAACGGGAGTTCGAAGTGCAGGCGGAGCCGTTCCGATCGGGATTGGTGAACGATGCCCAGGCCGCCAAGCGGGCGGCGCTGCTCTTCAGCAACAGCGATGCGCTCGAGGTCGACACCGCCGGCCGCATTCGCATCCCGGATCGGCTGCTCGACCTCTTCAAGCTCGAGGACAAGGTGGTCCTGCTGGGGGTGGGCAACCACATCGAACTCATCAGCGCGTCGCAGTACCGGGAGCCGACGCTGGAGGACATCACGGGCATGGAGTGAGCGCTTCGCGCTGCCTCCAACTCGAACGACCGCACCAGGACGGTGCATTGGGCGCAAGGATCGCACCCAATCGGGCACAAGGAAGGTGCCCGCACACGCTGGAACCCGCCTGCATGGACGCAGCCTGTTCCAGAATTTGACCGAACCACGGATGGTTCGGGCCACAGCCAAGGATGGCGGTGGCGGCCTCAGGGACGAGGCATGGTGGGCGCAAGCCCGTTTCCGTCGATGCCCCTGCACCTCACAAGGGTGCAGGGGCATTTTTATGGACTTCTAAAGATAACCCGCTGCCGGAACACGACTTTTGTTCATCTGAGGCGAGGGGAATCCCGAATGAGGGGGGTACCCTACATCGTCCCGGGCGTGTTGCCTGGGTCAGCCACCGCACGGTGCGAACGGATGCGCGCGGTGGCCAGTCTGGGCAGGAGGTCCGCAGTGCTGGTCATTACCCGTCACGTTGGCGAAGAAGTCATCATCGGAAATCCCGCAGCTCCGCTGGGGACGATCCGCATCGCCGCTATCAAGGGTGATCGCGTCCGAATCGCGTTCGACTTCCCTCGAGAGATGCCAGTCCACCGCAGCGAGGTGGCCAAGGAGATCCTCGAGGAGCAGCAGCAGCGGCGCACCGACATTGCAGGTCGCATCAACGAAGACGGCACGGCCGGGGCGTGAGGTCGGGGCGGCCTGGCTCGTGATGCGCCGGGCACCGATGGCTCTGGCCTAGGTAGCGGTACCACTCAGTTCAGCGATTCAACCGAGACGATCTCCGGGATCCGCTCCCGCAGCAGCCGTTCGATGCCTCCGCGAAGGGTCATCGACTTGCTCGGGCAGGTGACGCAGGCACCGAGGAAGCGCAGCACCACCCGACCCTGGGCTGCGCTGACCAACTCCACATCGCCCCCGTCATCTCGAATGCCGGGTCGCACCAGGTCCAAGACAGCCTGAACCCGCTCGTCGAGCGATCCGTGGATCTGGGTCGTGTCAGGGACCATCTGCAAAGTGTAGTCCGGCCTCCGATCCGTACACTATGCACCATGCGCACGGCCGCGCCGATCGTTCTCGCCCTTCTTCTGGCAGCCTGTGCAAGTGGCCCGATCGGCGACCCGCAGGGTGTGCTGGCCACGCCCGATGCACTGCCGACGCAGCACATCCGCGCGATGGATCAGCTCGACGCCGCGCCCACCCCTGAGTACATCCGTCAGCTCAGGTCGATCGTCGTGTCGACGGGCTATGTGCAGCAGATCCGCGAGGAGGCGTTCGATCGGCTCTATCGGCTCGACAAGCTTGCACTCGAAGAGGCGATCGAGGTCAACCTTGCTCGCATGACGGCTCTCGAGTGGCGTCGCACGCTCTGCCAGCGCATCGCCGAACTCCGGTGGAACGCGCTGGTGCCAGCGCTGATCCGCGCGTGGGCCTCGCCGGTGCCCGGCTGGGATGACAAGCCGAAGGAGCGGCCCGAGCGTCTGGCGCTCGTGGCGCTGTACGGCGAGGATGGACTCATTCCGGAACTCTTCCGGACCATGAATGATCCCGCCCTGCGCCAGCAGGAAAACCTGCGGATGCGCTGCTGGGAGCTGCTGGCGGCGCAGGGGCAGGAGGAACGGCTGCTGGCCGAACTTCGCGCGACCGAACCCGCCAAGGGCGACGCCCTCATGCGTGAACTCAGGGCGGGCGTGCTGAATCTGGGCATCATGCCGCGCAACAAGGAGGAGATCCTCTGGCTGCGCGCGCTCGTCCAACCCGCGCGCGCCTCGTTCTTGGCGCGTGCCGAGACTGCGCTCGCGAAACTCCCCGACGCCACGCGTCGCTCGCTCGAAGTGCGTGAAGTGCCCGTGGCGATGGCGGTTGTGGAGGGCTGGCCGGAGCTGGCCACGCGCACGAAGCAGGAGCTCTTCGAGCAGGTCCGCGCGACCATCAAGCCCAGCCGGCACGCCCCGAACTTCGATGGGTTCGAGGGCAAGTTCAGCGAAACGCTCTATGACCAGCGCGATCGGCTGACCTGGGGGGATTGCGCACTGATCCTGGTGCTGCACCGGGCCTTCGAGTCGCCGGCGCTGCGCACGCACCTCTTCGAGATCGGCGACCGCGACGTGAACGACCGCGGCACGGAGTACGGTGGCATCCTGCAGCTCGATGATCAAGGTCGCATCGAGGCGGTCGAGTTCACGCCCCGTGTGCGCGGCAGCGATGTCCGGTTCGAGGCCAGCAAGGAAATGTTCGAGGCCGGGTACACCGGGCTCTCGCACTTCCACTTCCACGCGCAGTCGTACGACAACGGCCGCTACGCGGGCCCGCACATCGGCGACTTCACCTACGCCGATGCCACCGGCGTGAACGGCATCGTGCTCTGCTTCATCGACAGCGTCACGCTGAATGTCGACGTGTACCGACGCGGCCGGGTCGTCATCGACATGGGCACGATCCGGCGGCCATGAACGCGCTGCCGTTCACCAAGATGCATGGGCTCGGCAACGACTACATCTACGTCGATGGCTTCGAGCATGCGGTGGACGATCCCGAGTCGCTGGCGCGGGCTGCCAGCGATCGTCACCGCGGCATCGGCAGCGATGGATTGATCCTGGTGCTCCCACCGGACCGGGGCACGGAGGCGCATGTCCGCATGCGCATGTTCAATGCCGACGGCAGCGAGAGCCAGATGTGCGGCAACGGCGTTCGGTGCGTGTGCAAGTTCGCGATCGATCGTGGGCTGGCCACGGCGAATCCGCTGCGTGTGCAGACCGGCCGAGGCGTCCTCAGCCTGGTGTGGACTGCAGGACCCGACGATCTGGTCGAGTCGGTCCGCGTGGACATGGGCTCGCCGATCCTGGCGAGCGGACGGATTCCCGCCAAACTCGCGGAACTCGATCCGGAAGCTGCGGCGGTGGGGCATGGTGGCCTTGCTGGCGTGCTTCGCGCAGCGCTCGGTGATGCCGCGTGGGGTGCGATCGAGCCCGTGGCCACGCTCGTGAGCATGGGCAACCCGCATCTGGTGCTGTGGTGCCCGAGTGTTGAATCCATCGACCTGGGCGTGATCGGTCCGGTGCTTGAGCATCACGCAGCGTTCCCTGCGCGCATCAATGTGCATGTGGTCGAGGTGATCGATCGCGAGCATGTGCGGATGCGGACATGGGAGCGGGGCAGCGGCATCACGCAGGCGTGCGGCACGGGTGCATGCGCGGTGGCGGTGGCGGGCGTGCTCGAAGGCCGAACCCACGGCGCGATCCGCGCAGACTTGCCCGGCGGCACGCTGGCCTTGGAGTGGGTCGGCGGCGACTCCAGCGTGTTCATGACGGGCCCGGCGACGACGGTCTTCGAGGGCACATGGCAACCAGCTCGCGTTGAGGTCAGGTCGTGACCGACGCACGGCAAGCGCGTGACCGCGCCGTGATCGACGCCGTGCGCGCGCTCGAGCCGGCGGCGCGATTGCAGTGGCGTGAGTTGGTGGACCTTGAGTCTCCATCGTCCGATGCCGGTGCCCTGGTCCGTGCTCTGGGGTGGATCGAGCGCACGCTGATGGAGCTTGGTGCATCGATGGAGCGCATGCCCGCGCCGCGCACTGAGGATCGGATTGGAGCCCCGGATGGAACGAGCCCCGGCGCCGGGATCGCGGTCGCTCGCTGCGGCGCTGATGATCGACGGCGCCTGCTGATCTGCACGCATCTGGATACGGTGCATGCACAATGGCAGGGCGTGACGTGGGCCGAGGCGGGCTCGCGCGTGGTGGGTCCGGGCGTCGCCGACATGAAGGGCGGTGTGCTCGTGGCGCTCTTGGCGCTTCGTGCGCTTCGACGGGCCGGAGTCGATGACCTGTCGTGGACCATGGTGGCCACGACGGATGAAGAGACTGGCTCGTTGTCGAGCTGCGACGCGCTGGCGTCGCTTGCGCCGGGGCATCTTGCTGCCTTCATCCCAGAGCCGGCAATGCCTGATGGATCAATCGTGGTGCAGCGCCCCGGCAGCGCGCGCGTGTCGATCGAGGCCTTTGGTCGCGCGGCCCACGCGGGGCGTGACGCCGCGCAGGGGATCAGTGCCGTGACGGCGCTGTGCGAGGCGGTCGCTGCGGCGGCCAGGCTTGCGGAACCACCGCGACGGATCGTGAACATGGCGCTCCTGCGCGGGGGCGAGGCCACCAACATCATCCCTGACCGCGCCGGTGCGGTGGGCAACATCCGTTGGCAGACGGAGGCCGATGGCCATGCGCTCATGGCTGGCTTGCAGGCGCTTGCGCGAGGTGGCCCCAACGACCTTCCGCATGTGGTCGTCGACCTTGAGTTGAATCGGCCGGTCAAGGAGCGCACCGCGGCAGTGGAGTCGCTCGTGCGATGCATGCAGGATGCGGCGGCTGTGCTTGGCCTGCGGGTCAGTGCTGGCTTCACGGGCGGCGTGAGCGACGGCAACATCGTGCAGGCCGCGGGGGTGCCAACGCTCGATGGCATGGGTGTACGAGGCGGAAACCTGCATCGAAGCGACGAGTTCGCCGAGTTGGACAGTCTCGGCGAACGCGCCGCGTTGCTCGCCCTGACCATGCTGCGGGTGCGGGATAGCATCCCGGCATGAGTCACGGATCGACCCATCACGACGTGCTGCCGGCCTTTGCACGCGACCCCGAGGTCGCCGACCTGATCGAACGGATCGTGACGCGCGTCGAGGCGCTCCAGACGGGCTTCACGGGTGCACGACCTGCCGATCCTGCGCGCAAGGAGTCGTACGACGCGTGGCTGTTGCGCAACGGCGGCGTGCGGGGGCGTGCGTCGCTCTATCCCTATGTTGGTTCTGGAGCAGGTCGTGGTCCGTTGGTGGAGCTCGCCGACGGCAGCGTGAAGTGGGACATGATCAACGGCATCGGCGTGCACATGTTCGGCCACGCGGATGGGCGCATGGTGCGGGCGGGACTTCGTGCGGCGGTCGCCGATCTGGTCATGGAGGGAAACCTGCAATTCAACGCCGACTCGATCGCGATCGCTGAGCTGCTGGTCGCCGAGGCGTCGAAAGGCAGCTCGATCCGGCACGCATTCATCACGAATTCCGGCTGCATGGCCAACGAGAGTGCACTCAAGGTCTGCCAGCAGAAAACCAATGCAGCGCCTCGCGTGATCGCCTTCGCTGATTGCTTCATGGGGCGCTCGACCACGATGAGCCAGATCGGCGACGGCCCCGCGTACCGGCAGGGCGTGGTGCAGAACGTGCTCGTCGACTACATGCCCTTCTACGACCCGGCGATGGGCGAGCGCTCGATCGAGATGGCGGCGTGGCACCTTGAGCAGGTCATCCATCGCTACCCGGGCC
>Ga0194133_10007454_pt1 | contig 13107 bp, 14 predicted proteins | sample TA2KigOf40mmetaG_FD_155448 | JGI IMG/M metagenome (GOLD analysis project Ga0194133, IMG submission 155448) | Freshwater microbial communities from Lake Tanganyika, Tanzania - TA2015055 Kigoma Offshore 40m | ecosystem: Environmental > Aquatic > Freshwater > Lake | place: Tanzania: Lake...
CGAGGACGTTTGGGAAGTTTCTCCGATGCCGTGGGCTTCGGGCAGAAGCTGGGCGCGAGGTATCGAAACGGGCATTTCTGGTATCGGTCAGTACCTCTACGATCAAAGAACATCGTTGAAAAACTCTCGCTCGGGAACCGCAATTCAAACGCAACAAGGTAAAATTCGCGGAAAAACCCGATTTAAAAATGTAAAATACATTAGCGCGATCTTAGCCAAGTACCAAAAGGAATTCTCAAATTTAGATGAAACCGCAATATCAGCATAACGTAACAACATCCTTCGCACTGTGGCTCGACCACTACCTTTTGCAAAAAGGCGAAGCATACACGAATCAAACTGGGCGGTTTTACTATAACGAAGACGCTCGTTTGCCTTCAACCTATAAAGCTTTCGGCACGCAGTATCGCCAGTGGGTTTACGACTCGGCTATCACGGGCGCAACGATTCCTAGTGGCGTCTTTATCAATTCGACTTTTACGCCAAGGTCGAGCGCACTGAAGATCGACTTTTTGAACGGTCGCGTGCTCGCTACGGGCGCGGGCGTAGCTACGGGCGCAGCAGTAACGGGCAGCTTCTCGGTCAAGGACTTCAACGTTTATCTCTCGAACGAAAACGAGGAAGATCTGGTCATCGAGAAGAACTTGTCCTCGCAAAAGAAGTTTCCTTGGAGCGGTGCAACTTATTTGCCGCCTTACGATCAGACTTTACCCGCGATTTATATCATGTCCGATTCGTTCGAAAACACGCCGTTTTCTTTCGGCGGCGAAGACGAGACGCGCTCAATGATGCGGTCTATCGTGTTTGCGGACGACCCCTACTCGTTAGACGGGGTATTGTCGATCTTTGCCGACTCTAAGAACCGCGTTTTCAAGCAAAAGGACTTTGGCAGCTACCCGATCAACGAGTTTGGCGACATCAAGACCCCGCCATTCTCGTTCGATGACTACTATACGAACCCAAACCCTAGCGTTGAGCTATTTATTGATGACGTGACAGTTTCGAAGTTCAAGGACTCTCGCGGGTCGGCTCGTTCGTACATCGGGTTCCTAGATTTTGAGGTTATTAATTATCGATATCCAAGGGCGTAAATATTCCATTCTTCCCCAAATAAATGTAAAGTATTTAAAACCTTCTTCTAACTTATGGCAAGAAATAGAGTAATCTACCAATCCGAAGCTCTTTTTGTGAGCGACGGGACGCTCATTCCAACGGCGACCCACCCAAGTGGCAACATCAAGCAGCTCCACCGCGTACAGTCGGCCAACTATGGCTTCTCTGTCGCTCGTCAGGACGTTAATCAATTCGGCAACCTTGCTCGTATTGACGCTATCATCCTTGAACCACCCACCGTCACGATGGATATGACTTATTACCTGCACACCGGTAATAACGAAACGGCCCTCGGTTTCTCGGTAGGCACTGGTCTCGGAACGACCCGCTCGTTCATTTCGGGCCTTATCGATGCGACCCAAATCTCGGACACTGCGACCCTTTCTGGTCGTAACTTCCACATCTTTACCTCCCCTGAAGGTAACGACGCTAACGGCGTAAGCTCAACCGACGCTTCGTTCACTGGCGCTGCCGCCAGCACGATCACCATCGGTAACGGCTTTATCACGAATTACTCGGTAGAAGCTGCTGTAGGTGGTCTTCCAACGGTTTCAGTTTCGCTAGAAGGTCTGAACATTAACGTTGTTGAAGGTAGCTCTGGCACTCTGCCGTCTCTTACGGTCGAAACCAGCGCAACTGGCAATAACCAGTTCCAGCTTCCTGCGCCAAACAGCGGTGCAATCGGTATCTCCGCTCTGCGCCCAGGCGACATCACGCTCGAACTCGCTGACCCTGTTCTCGCTGACTTCCCAACGGGTGCCGATTCTGGCAACACTGCGGCTCACATTCAGTCGTTCTCGATTGAAATCCCAGTTGGTCGTACAACCCTCCAGCGCCTCGGCTCACGCTTCGGCTTCGCGAAGGTTATCGACTTCCCAATCGAAGTAACGGTGAACGTTTCCGCGATTCTTGCCGACCTTAAGCAGTCGGGTAATCTTGACCTCCTCGTTTCTAACGACGAAACGAAGACCCTCAAGTTCACCTTCAAAGACCCCGCTGGCAACAACAAGATCATTTATCAAGTCAAGGGTGCGAAGCTTGTAAGTGAAAATCACTCAAGCGCCATCGGTGACAACAAGACGGTTGACCTTGTGTACACGACCCAGATCGGTGCGCCACAGGACGAGGTTAACGGCGTGTTCGTTGCGACTACGAACTAAGACAGACTGTAGAAACAAAAAAAGACCCCCGAAGAAATTCGGGGGTTTTTTGTTAATAGAGGCTCGCGTTTACCGTATCGCAAATCTCTTCTATCTCTTCGTCGTTGAAGTTCATGATGCCGTCATTTAATCTGTCGGCAAACTCGCAATCTAAACCAGAGAGACGAATCGGACTGTAAGTTGGAACGTGACCCTTTTTGCGATAGATCGTAAAATAGTCTGGGTAAGAAACGTTAGTTTCGTCGGTCGATCCCATTAAGACCATTCCGTTCTTGTTAAGGGCGCGAGCCATGTGTTGCCCAACGCTATCGCAACCCAAAAAGTAATCGCTAACTGCAATCAAAGACAAGTATGCGCGAAGATCGGGACCGTAAGGCTTAAGGTCTACGGACACGTCATCGGCAGGGTGGCGATAGTTTTGGTCGCCAAAGTAAATGATCGAAAGGTCGCGATTCTTCTCGGATAAGCGCTTAACGATTTTTAAATAGGCGTCCACGTCCAAGCTACGATGACTCGAATCAAACGGGCGATTATTCAAAATGCCCATCCCACTACCATACGGCTGAATAACGAGCGTTTTTGCGCGTTCCTTGCTAGTCTCGCGCACGATTCTAAGAGCCGAGTTACGCTCAAGAGTCGAGATATAAAGCTTCGGCGGCGTTAAATCAGAATAGTCAGATGTTTTGTTGATCTCGGCGTCAAAGGCTTGCGCTAAAGAAATCTTCTGATTGTAGTAGTCATGAACGTAGTAAGGCTCAGGACAAACGACACGATTATTTTTGATACTAACTTCGAACGTTCCTTTCTGATGAATCGAGAACGTGCGGCTTTGTAAAACTGGGTGGCTCCAGAACAAACTCTCCCATCCATAAACGAGAACTTTGAAATCGTCATTTGGATTTAGCCGCGCATACTTCTCTAACGCTGGAACTGCTGCAATTACTCGACCCGCGCCGCCACTAATAATGAAAGTTGTGTTCATGAAGCTTTAATCCAATAGGTATGAAGTTTTTTCGCGCATTCGTCAAGTTTTTTGTAAACCTCGTAGCCTACAAATTCTTTGATCTGCATCACTTTGAGATACTGCTTTTTATTAGCGTCAATCTCTACGGAAACCATGATGCCGCACTTGTCTGGGCGCATATCCACGTCGAGAAGATGCTGCGTCCAAGCGCACTGATATTTGCGGCAAACATCGGGTCGGTTCTCGTAAACGGAGCATTTCTTGTTTACTAAAAAAGCACAAGCGCAGCCAGCACCGAACTTGTTGCCGTGAGCATTAGCGAACAAGTGACCATCACAGCAAGCGTAACACTCGCCGCATTCTCTGAACGTGCGTTCTTGCATTAACGCCAAACTTCTAAGCCCGAATACTTGTGAATAAGGTCAGGAGGGAGAATCGTTTCGCGCTGAGTATATTCGATCTTTTTGCGAACATTGTGCAGCTTAATGCCGATCTCTGCGTCGTACTCGTCCCAAGACATTTGAACGTTGTTGAAGTCGTGCTCGAACTGCGGCTCTCCAATGAAGTTATAGATCGCAGTCATCATGCCCTTCGGGTTCTTGCAGAGCTGATCGTACTCAACGAGCATCAAACTCTTCTTCTCGCCGCTAGTGATGCCTTGCTTCAAACCGTTGTAAGCGAAGCCAACGATGCCGTCGTCGCTCATAAACGAATCTGCGCGAGAGTAAACGCTACCGCTCAAACCACCGAACGATACGCTATTCACCGTGTAAGGGTTTCTGCGAAAGGCGAGTTCAAAGCTGTCTAAGATCCACTTGATGTCGCGAACGCAAACGAGCATCTTCGAGTTTGGATAAAGATCTTTAACAATCGACGTGAGATACGTCCAGCCTCGGCTAGTGTTGAAAACAACTTCCTTGTCTACGCACTTGTAGAAGCCATCGAACATTGCCTCAACAAGATCGCGCTTGCGTTGGTCTGGAAACTCGGAACGCATACCGGGCGCTCCTTGGCAAGCTTCCAAAGCCTTTGGAATAGAAGCGGCAAATCCGTCCGTGATCGAAGAGTGAAAGCGTGGGTTCTGCTTTAGAATCGCGGTCAACAAACTAGATCCTGAACGCGGGAGACCAGTGATCATGTGATACGTCTTTTTCATTTTGATTCTTTAAATTGATATTGAATGCTATCGAGATTCTAGGTTCGTCCGACGTGTTTTTCAACACCGAGTGCTCTAACCAGCTAGGAAACAAGATCATTTTGCCGCCTTCTGGGAGATACTGACCGCTCGTTAAGTTAACAATCGACTGTGCCGAATTCGATAAATACTGACCGCTCCACATTGTTTTTTGAACGGCAGGATCGAAGAATCTAAAAGCGCCCGATTTCTCGTTGCCAGTAACGTAGTAAACGCCCGAAATGAAGTTGCCGTAATGGTTGTGCTGATGTTCTGTTTGATTCGGGTAAAAGAAATTGATCCAAGAGTCTACTTTGAGGTTCTTAGTTTCAAGACTTAAACCCATATGCTCAATGAACTTTGCCGTTTGAGCTAAGATCTCGGCGTGTAACTCTGTTAGCTTCAAGTCTCCGAGAGTGTCGTGCCATTTAAAATAACTCGTTGTCAAGTTGTCTTCGCGGCAAGCTTCGAGATACTTTGTGTGCTCGCCGCTTTCGATCCACTTCGAGATCTTTTCTTTAGTTGCATTTCTGCAATTGTCCTCGGCGTGATGAACGGCGAGAACAGTTGGAAACCAGTATTCAAATTTCATCCGATTAGTCCCTTTATAATTTCTTTAGCTTTTTGTAACGGTTCTGCCCAAGAGCGCAGCTTCTCTTGTTTTGCAACATAGAAGTTATCTCCGTACCAAGGCGTGCTATTGTTCGTGCGCGTGCTTGTCCAAACGTAATACTCGGCAATAGGCGTCATAACGATAGTCGTTTTGCCGATTGCTCCAGCAGCGTGAACGAGGCTCGTACAAGAGCTTAAGATCGCGTCCATTTGGTCAATGTAGTCGAGCGTATCGTCCCAAGAGTTCAACTTGTCTTTCATGTTGATGCACTTTGGGTGAGTTTGCTCTTTGTCGAAGAAGTAGATTTCGATATCCTTGAACTCGGACAAGGCTTCAATGATTTGATCGATTGGAATGCGCCGATAAATGTCCTGAGAAAAGTACGGGTTACCGTTAGCTTTAATACCAATTTTAAACTTCTTGCTTTCGAGGCGATTCTTCGGATCGCGCTTTGGCGTGAGGTATGGACCGTACCAAAGATCTTTTTCTTCGAGGCCAAGATAACCGGGCAGCGGCATCATATTTGTCCACAGCGCAGTCTTGTCGATAGAATATGTTTCCGAGATAACTTCGTGACCGTGACGGCGAAACACGTCAACAATATCTGGCCGATACATTGACCAGCAAGAGTACAAGACTGGATTCATTCCAAGATCTTTGAGATGCTTGAAGAAGCGAATGTTAATGATCTCGTCGCCAACGCCGCCTTCGCCGTTAACGAAGATTGTGCGGCCAGGCTGTGGACCGCCGACCCACTTTGTCATGTTGAAGCTATCCTCAAACAGCTTGCTTCTCGGCTTAAACGTGTCGATAAAGTTGATGATCCCATCGGCAGTTTCGCCAGAACGAAGCATTTTGCCCGAAAGAGAATAGCGCAAGTTTTCAGCATCTTCGGCGCTTCTTGCTCTCAAGCCTTCCAAAATCTTTTCCGATTCTTTTCTCTGACCCAATAACGCAAGGTTAAATGCCTTGTTCATCAATCCTTCGAAGTTGTCTGGGTCGCGCTTATAGTGAAGATCGATATAAAACAGAGCCTTCTCTGGATAATTGAGACGATTGTAAGCTTGATAGAGGTTCGTGCGAGCAGCGGCAATTTCCTCGCTTGTACTCGCGCAAGAATACGCCGCTTCTGCGCACTGCAAATATACTTCGTGATACTCGGCCTTTAAAGACAACTCTCCGAGAACATCGAACTCGGCTAAAGTCTTAGCCTTGGCGTAGTAAAAGTCGATGATTTCAAAAACTGTCTTTCGTTTTTCTTTCGCGATCAAATCGAGAACAGTTTGTCTGATGTGCGAGATGTCACTCATAATTCTTGATCACAACAAGCTTTAAGATGAGTTCTTCGAGAATATTATTGTGCTCGAAAATGTATCGTTCAACCTCTTCGCGAGGCTTGCCCTCAAAAAGTATACGATACTGATCCATTGGCTTATATGTATATTCAAGAATTTCAAAATCTACATTAAAAAAGTCACCGAGACGCGATGCGTAAACGCCTTGTTTTTCGCAAATCGCATTGTATTTTTTACTAAAAAGTCGGAGTCCGTTAACTGTAATTGGGCGACGATGCGTCGGATCATCGTAAAAATAATCATTGCGATGATATGGCACATTAACATGAATGATTGCTCCGTGTTTACAAACACGATAAAGCTCTTTTAAGCAATGAAAATAACCTTCGCCAAGATGTTCCAATACATGGCTAGCTACGACCGCCTCAACTGAATTATCTGAAAATGGGAAAGGATCTTTTTCCAGATTAAATAAATAATCTGGCTTTGCGAGAGCATCGTAGTCGCAACTAACGAATCCATCGAGTTTGACGCCGCCAGAACCAATGTTTAGTTTCATGCTTTTGGTGTTTCATCAATTTTATCGGTTTCGACTGGTCTTTCAACAAGAAAGTGTTGCGCAGTTCCGTTTGAAAAAGTGTGCCAATACCAAGGCTCGTAAAAGAAAAGTGAACCTTGTGAAATCGCGATTCGATTCTCAACGTCCCAATTTTCGGGAACGTTAGAATTTTCTTGAATAAAGGCGGGAACCGATTCTGGTGGGAGGCAATAAACGGTTCTTGCGCCAAGCTTTTTATGCTTGTAGCTCGTAAATACAAGACTGCCTAACGCGAGAACAGCGGCGAATAAACTTCGTCCAGAGTGACTCTCGAAATGAATCGTGGAATTCGCTTTGCGGAAGAATCCCCAGTGTTTTGGTAAAGATACTTTTTGGCGCAAAATGCCCGAGAAGATTTCTTCGTAACTCGGGTCAACAAAATTGAAACAGTCGATTTCTTGGCCGAGATCTTTGTCTTTGAACTGGAGATCGCGAATAACTTGCGATAACGTTTCTCCAGAAAAGTTTTCGATGCAGAGGAAGTTCATACCATATTATATGGCACGAAACAGAATTTTAATATTATCTTAAGCCTAAAGAATAAAGTTGACCAGCGCCAACTGCACTCCAAGTCGTACCTCCGCCCGCTGTTGTGCCAGGAGACGATCTATTAGTTGTTGTGCCATCTCCTAAGCGACCGTTGGCATTGCAGCCCCAAGTCCATAAAGTTCCATCGCTTTTAACTGCAATTCCGTGAGACAGTCCTGCTCCTATGCCGCACCAGTTAGTCCCGCCTCCAGCGGTTGTTCCAGGAGACGAACGGTGCGATGTTGTTCCCGTTCCCAATGCTCCATATCCACCAACTCCCCAAGTCCAAAGAGTATTATCGCTTTTTAACGCCACAGTGAAAGTAGATCCTAGAGCTGCATCGCACCAAGTTGTTCCGCCTCCAGAAACAGCGCCTGGTGCGGTTCTGCTAGATGTTGAGCCACTTCCCAATCTTCCATATCCACCCGCCCCCCAAGTACAAATTGTCCCGTCTGTTTTTATTCCAGCGGTATGACACGACATATTACCAGCAATAGCCTTGCACCATATAGTTCCACCTCCAGAGAGAGTCCCAGGCGATGATCGACCTGTATTTGTCCCATCTCCGAGTTGACCATATCCATTCATCCCCCAACTCCAAAATGTACCATCTGTTTTTACAGCTACAGTGTAATTTCTTGCCGCCGAAACCTGACACCACGTTGATCCACCTCCAGCGACTGTACCAGGAGAGTTACGAGATGTTGTATTTCCAGTCCCTAACTGACCACTGCCATTATATCCCCAAGTCCATAGGGTGCCATCAGTTTTGATGCCTGCCATATGAGCGTTTCCTACTGAAATTCGACACCAGTTAGTTCCGCCTCCAGCAGTTGTTCCTGGAGAATTTCCCGGAGTTCCTGCTCCATTTCCCAGCAAGCCATAATCTCCAGCGCCCCAAGTCCATAATGTACCGTCAGTTTTAATTCCAGCGGCTGCATCTTGCCCAGCAGATACAGAACTCCAAGTTACGATATTGCCAACCGTTGTTCCAGGTGAGGACCGACTTGTACAAGCTCCGGCTCCAAGCACATTACCGATCCCCCAAGTATATAATGTTTTTGTTGGGAAGTCATATCTAAACCCTCTCTGGTCGAACCCCATCCACTTTCCACTCGCCGCGATTACCGGAACGCCCACATCCTCCACAAACATCACTTGGCCTTGCGGAATTGTTTGCGTAGGATAAAGGCTCGGCAACGAACCGCTCGTTGGTACAGTAACGCAACGGTCTTGCGTTGCCCCATCAACTGCCGCAGCAAGAATAACGAAACACTCTACTGGAGAACCAGTTGTTAAACCAGTTACATCAGCTTGAATCGTCGATACTAAGCATCCGGTGTTAAGAAGTGCCATTTTAAAGTTTACTCTTCTGTTAATACAATCGCGTCGAGTTGTGCGCCAGTTGTGGCGGCGTCAATCTCGGCACTCTTGTTCTTTTCCCAATCGAACTTGCTTTGAATGTGCGCAACTGCCGCATTCACAATTTGGCCCAATTCGGGCTTTGTGAGCGTGAGCCAGCCCTCTGGAAACTTCCAGTTAACAGTTTCGTTATCGGCCATTAACAAATACTTTTGCGCAAAGATGTCTCGCGCTCCGCGAGTCGTGTCGATGGTAACTTCTTTGTTCTGAATGGTCGTCTTTGTGCCTGCCGTTTCATTCTTGTAACGTTCGGCAGCAACGATTGCCTTCAAGTCGTTCTGAATGAGTTCGAGCGGCGTTTCTTTAACTTCGAACGTGCCAACAGCAACGTCCTTGGAAAAGTCCCAGAATGGCCCGTGAATATATTGGATTTTTTTATTATACTCGGGATAAACGAGCGTGCATTCGCTAATCTTAGCGTCTGCGTTGATCGTGAGCGGAAGCTCCGCTGGCGCGACGCTCGGCACTGGCTTTTGAATCCCGACGCTTTCAAGAGCGTAGGTGAACATTCCAGCGTTCCAGTCTCTCGGTCCCGCGATGACTCTGTTTTTATAAGATAAGACGTACATATTATTGAAAATTTTTAAGACCTAATGAAGAACAGTTACCAGCAGAAGCATAAAACCACGTTGTTATATTTCCAATAGTTGTTCCTGGCGAGCATTGAGCTGTTTGTATATTATTTCCTAACCTACCACCCCCACCATTCCCCCAAGTCCAAAGTGAGCCATCAGTCTTTACCGCAATCGTATAGTCTCTTCCAGCTGACACAAAACACCAATTAGTTCCACCACCAGAAACAGTTCCTGGCGAAGAGCGTGCAGTTGTCGTTCCATCACCAAGCTGACCGTAGCCATTTTGGCCCCAAGTCCAAAGTGTACCATCTGTTTTTATTGCAGCGGTATGACAAAAACCAGTAGATGCTTTATACCAATTAGTTCCGCCGCCAGAAACATTTCCTGGTGATGCACGATTCGTAGTTGTCCCGTCTCCTAATCGGCCACATCCGTTGTATCCCCAAGTCCATAAAGTACCGTCCGTTTTAACAGCGGCTGTGTGCGTTACGCCAGCGTCCGCAAAACACCAATTAAATCCTCCTGCAGCAGTTGTCACGGGAGAAGATCTAGTTGACGACGAATTATCTCCTAACTGACCATTGGTATTGTCCCCCCAAGTCCAAAGAGTACCATCAGTTTTTATAGCTGCCGAATGCCTGCTTCCACTTGAAATCAAACACCAATTATTGCCGCCACCACTAATCGTACCTGGCTTCGAACGGCAGGCTAGACTGTTGTAGCCAGCACCTAGACCTAGTTGAAAATGAGAGTTACTTCCCCATGTCCATAAAGTGCCATCAGTTTTGATGGCTGCTGCAAAAAAATATCCCATCGAAGCGTCACACCAAGTTGTTCCGCCTCCAGCCGTAGTTCCTGGCGATGAACGATTCGTGGTTGTTCCGTCTCCAAGCTCACCACATGCGTTGAATCCCCATGTCCACAATGTACCGTCCCTTTTAAGAGCTATTGCACTGCACCCTACGAGAGACATTTTAACTTTATTCCAATTATTACCGCCCCCTACTGTTGTGACTGGCGAGTCCCTATTGGTCAATGTGCCGTCGCCCAATCTTCCACATGCATTGACTCCCCAACTGTATAAATTTGGTCCAGCTTCTATTTTTCTTGAATAACCTAACTGATCGACAAGATACATCGCCTCGGTAGTCTTTTCGTAAAACAAATGTCCAATGAAAGCTGTGTTTGGATTCGGCAAATCGGAAGTTGTATTTACAACTGTAATTGTACCAGTCTTCAATTCTTGCAAAGCTTTAGAGTAAATCAGCGTATCCAACGTTGAAGTTGAATTGCTAATTTTTTGAACAAGAATTAACTCTAAATTTGAGACGTTCATGAAATTAAATATTAGAATCCAATTGGGTTTGCTATGCCCATAGTAAACCGACGACTAGGAGCTACAGATCTCCACCCAAAAGTTCCAGATGGAGCGGCCAAAGAGACTGGAGAACAGCGATTTGATGATGATCCGTCTCCAAATTTACCGCACGCATTTTCTCCCCATAACCAAAGACTTCCGTCTGTTTTAACGGCACCCATAGCACATTCGGCAGCGCAAATAAGACACCAAGTTGTTCCGCCTCCAGCCGTAGTTCCTGGCGATGAACGATTCGTAGTTGTCCCGTCCCCGAGTTGTCCATTATTATTATATCCCCATGTCCATAGCGTACCATCAGTTTTTAAAGCAGCCATATATCGATACCCAGCCGAAACTGCGCACCAAGTATTGCCTCCACCAGCAGTTGTTCCTGGCGATGAACGCTGCGTCGTTGTTCCGTCTCCAAGACTGCCGCCCTGATTTTTCCCCCAAGTCCATAGCGTACCGTCCGTCTTGACTGCTGCCGAGTGATAGTTTGTCGCGGCCACACCACACCAAGTTGAGCCTCCTCCAGCTACAGTACCAGGAGAAGATCTTGTTGTAGTATTTCCAGTTCCAAGTTGTCCATTGGTATTGCACCCCCAAGTCCAAAGAGTTCCATCGGTCTTTACTGCCATTGCATGGAGTCCGTTGCTTAATGAAACATCTTTCCAAGTTGTGCCACCTCCAGCAACCGTTCCTGGAGAAGACCGCGATGTTGTGTTCCCAGTTCCAAGTATGCCATAAGTATTATATCCCCAAGTCCAAAGAGTTCCGTCAGTTTTTACAGCTGCTGATGACAAAATCCCTAACTTTACTAAACACCAAGTTGTTCCGCCTCCTGCAACTGTTCCTGGCGATGAACGATTCGTGGTTGTTCCGTCACCTAGCACTCCGTATACATTGTATCCCCAAGTCCATAAAGTCCCGTCTGTCTTTACGCCAGCTGAGAAACTATAACTTGGACCTCTGGCCGTAGAAATTTGACACCAATTAGTGCCGCCGCCAGCAGTTGTCGTTGGTGAGGCGGCGCTTGTTGTTGTTCCGGTTCCAAGCTGACCATATCCGTTATTTCCCCATGCCCATAAATTTGCCACTGTTATAGCAGAACAAAACTCATTTGTCCAACTTGTCCCATTACTATATGTATATCTTCCAGTGTCTTGAACGTAAACGAACCTTCCTTTATTCAGCGCCGCATTCGGCAAACAAGCCGCACAAGCAACCGCATAAAACGACGAGCAGCACAAAGCTTGCGCCGCGCCCGCAAGTTGCAAAGCTTGCATATCCGTAAGTCCACCCGCAGTTAGTTTGCAGTTGATATTGTCGATTAAACCTTCTTTACTCGCGGCCATTTGTTTATATTATAAATTGGTTCGGTTTTTTACATTACAGTCCGATAAGGGCAATTGTTTTCGTAAATTCGTCTGCGCCGCCACCGCCTGTAGTTAAGGGGCCAATTGACGAGCCGCTAATCTGAACGTAAAGGCCCGAATTCGTTGTCCAAAGGTCGCCGTCAACGGGCGATGTTGGCGCAGTTCCGTGCGGCAAGTTAATCGATGCGCTGCCAGTTGTGCTGGCGTTTGAACGAAACGCTCCCGAAAATGTGCCAGATAAGCTCGCAGTGCCAGTTAAGTTGCCCGAAAAAGAACCAGTAAACGAACCAGAAAGCTGCGCTGTACCTGAAAGATTTGCAGCGTTTCTGTAGTATGCCGAAGTTTGACCATCAAGCTGTGTTGCATTAATCGTACCCGTCAAGTTCGCACCGTCTCTGAAATATGTGCTATCAAGGCCATCCAAGAAATCGGCATTCGAAGCTGTGCCACTTAAAGTGCCAGTGAACGACCCAGAAACTTGTGGCGTGCCAGTGAAATTCGCATAGTTCAGATAATATGACCCAGATTCGCCGCCGAGGCTAGTAGCGTTCAATGCGCCAGATATGCCTTCGGGGAACGAAGATAATCCAAACGAAATTGCGATTCCGCTTGTGAATGGGACTATGCTATCTGTTCTTAGTGCGCTCACAGTTTAGAAATTAAGAATTTGGTTCAGTTGGCCAGACAACGTTCCAAGGAAAACCTTGTTGCGAAGGAACGTCGCGGAGGGCTTGGCGGTAGGACGCCCACGCGGTGCTGGTCGCTGTCAGAACATTGGTCGGCTTGATGGTGTTCGATAGAGTTGCCATGATTTATTGGCTTACAGACGGGAAAGGAATTTTGATCCAAGATTGAGATTCTTCGTCCCAATGGTGCAGCGGACCTCCTATAGGATACGCAATCGGTGGTTCCCACAAGCAAGTGTTTTCGTT
>Ga0194133_10007455_pt1 | contig 13106 bp, 11 predicted proteins | sample TA2KigOf40mmetaG_FD_155448 | JGI IMG/M metagenome (GOLD analysis project Ga0194133, IMG submission 155448) | Freshwater microbial communities from Lake Tanganyika, Tanzania - TA2015055 Kigoma Offshore 40m | ecosystem: Environmental > Aquatic > Freshwater > Lake | place: Tanzania: Lake...
CCGTGAAAGGTATTATTGAAATTGGAACCATATCAGGTGGTCTATATGTAAAAATGATTACATCGGCTACCGGATTAATTATTGGTATAATTGCCTATGTGTTGTACCATATTTTAAATATTATGGTTGATAGAATTATCCTTAAAATGGAAACAGACGCAATTGAATTTATCGACTTATTAGAAGAACCCGGAAAATGAATCTGAGAAAACGACAAAGAGGAAATGTTGAGGTGCATACATCAGCATTAAATGACATCATGTTTTTCTTATTACTTTTCTTTCTTTTGGCCTCTGCGGTAGTCAATCCTAACGTGGTTAAGTTGTTTTTACCCAGGTCTAATTCCGGGCAATCCATTCCACAGAAAACGATCAATGTTTCCATAACCAAGGATTTAGAATATTATGTTGAGAAAAAACAAGTAGATTCTGAAAACCTATTTAAAAGTATTGAGGCTTATCAGAAAGCAGCTCCCAATCTTACCATTATTTTATATGCAGACCGAACCATTGCTATCGAAAATGTGATCGAATTAACAGATATTGCAAATCAACTGAAGGTAAAACTTGTTTTAGCGACAGAAACAAAAAAATGATTGAATACCGTCGACCGGAAGAAAATAATTATCCAAAAGCATATGCCATTTCTACAGGGATTATGCTTGCTTTTTTGGTAATCAGCTATTTTATAATTGCCAGTCGCGTGGAGCCTGATACAGGCACAGGTGGGATTATCGTTAATTACGGCACTTCTGAATTTGGAATGGGCGATGATTACATGAGTGTCGAAGAACCCTCAAGCTCACCGGATGCCAATAATACTTCCCCCGACAAGGTAATTATGGAAAATACTACTTCAAACGAGTCGAATTCGGAAGTTTCAGATAAAACAATTGCCACACAAAATAACGAGGATGCTCCGGAGGTAATAACCAAGGAAAAAAGTACGGCCAAAGCACCGGCAGTCACCACTCCTGCTAAGGAAAATAAACCGGCAGTAAACCAAAATGCACTCTACAAGGGTAAAAAAAATGATGGACTTGGAAAGGGTGATGGAACCGGTGATGTTGCCGGAAATCAAGGTAGTACCAATGGGGACCCTCTATCTCCCGATTATGGAGAAGGCGGTTCAGGAAACGGACCATACAGTTTGGATCTGAAAAGCAGAAGATTTACTAATTTAACCCCTCCCAAAGATAATGGACAAAAGTACGGCCGGGTAGCTGTCAGAATTTTTGTAGACAAGAACGGGGTGGTGGTAAACGCAATTCCAGGTGTTAAAGGTACCACTTTGTCTGATAAAGAAATATGGGAAAAATGTAGATTAGCAGTGCTTGGCTCCTCACTTAACAAACTTGAATCAGCCCCTGATGTCCAGATTGGAGTCGTAATGTTCAATTTCAAGGTTAAATAGATCCCAAAAATAGGCTGAATGATGAATTTGCCTGACAATTCCCCCGATTTAACCCTCCCTAACGGTCAATTTTTCAACTATTCCGAGGTAATTTCATATTTATACTCTCGGCTGCCTATGTTTTCAAGGCAGGGAGCAGTGGCTATAAAGGCCGGTCTAATCAACACGCAAAAGTTTTGTTCACACCTATTTGAACCACAAAAAAAATTTAAATCAATCCATATTGGAGGCACAAATGGTAAGGGTTCAACTTCCCATATGCTGGCAGCAATACTTCAAACCGCAGGCTATAAAACAGGTTTATATACTTCACCTCATCTTAAAGATTTTAGGGAACGTATCAAGATTAATGGTCAAATGATCTCAGAACAAGAGGTGATAAAATTTGTAAACGAACATTATGATTTTATTGAAAAACTTCAACCCTCCTTTTTTGAAGTAACTGTAGCGATGGCTTTTGAGCATTTTGCCAATAATCAAGTGGATATAGCCATTATTGAGGTTGGCTTAGGCGGAAGGTTGGATTCGACTAATATCATTACTCCGGTGCTTTCATTGATCAGCAATATAGGTTTCGACCACATGAATATTCTGGGGGATAGCCTTCCATTAATTGCTGGCGAAAAAGCCGGGATTATCAAAAAGGAAGTACCGGTCATTATTAGTCAGAAACAAGATGAAGTATCGGATGTATTTCTAAAAAAAGTTGCTGAACAAAAAGCAGAATTGGTTTTTGCGAGTGAAGAATGGAAGATAAGTAAGAATGAGGAAGCATTCGGAACGCCAGAATTGTTAAGTGTAACTATTACTGATAAAAACAATCTCAGTTCCTCAAATATTGAATTCAGACAAATTGATTTAGATCTGACCGGAACCTACCAAATAAAAAATCTGGCAGGTGTTTTAAGCGCCGTAAAAAAATTAAAAGAATTAGACTTCCAGATTTCAGGGGATGATATCAAATCCGCATTAAGGCAGGTAAAAGCGCTCACCGGATTAATGGGACGATGGCAAATTATACAGCGAAATCCACTACTGATTTGTGATACCGGACATAATGTGGATGGTATTCGGGAAGTCCTCAAAAATATTGACCAAATTTCTTATGAACAACTTCATTTGGTGATGGGCATGTTGCGCGACAAGGATATTTCCGAAATTTTGCGAATCCTTCCTAAGAATGCGATATATTATTTCTGCAGTCCGGATTTACCAAGAGCAAAATCCGCAATTGAATTAATGGAAGAAGCTAAAGCCTTCAATTTATTGGGCAAAAGTTACTCATCAGTTCAAGATGCAGTAAATTCAGCAAAAAAAAATGCCGGCAAGAATGATCTTATCTTTGTTGGTGGAAGTACCTTTGTTGTTGCTGAGCTATTGTAGCTTATTTAACCTGAGTTTGATTCTCTCAATTCCGCAAAGGGCCGTACCAATAGAAAAAAATTGGCTAGGTTTTAGAAACAGTGGTCAGCTGAGGCCGAAACGCCTTGAAATTACATTCTTAATAAATCGAAAATTAATAAAATTCAAAGAGGTATATAGAATACAAGTAAGATTAAAATAATACACTTATCATTCATCAGGAAAAGCTGTAGTCTCATCATGATTAGATTTTGGAAATCAATACCTGTGTGTTATAGGCCGGTTCAGCCCTTTCCTCCGGGGTAGTTCCGGCTTGAAATCGGGTTCTATTTCAAATGACCAGCAGCTGGAAGCTACCTCCTTCGGCAAGGTTTATTTTAGTCAGAACTGTATTTCATCGGCCAGGGCAGTCGGGTAATAGAAGCACAGGCCCTGCTAAGCAAACCCCGGTGTCAGCCCTATCTTTTTTGCCCTACTGAATCTTAGGATAAGTATTGCATTTGCCCGCAAAAAAATAGGGCAGAACACGGGGCCGGAATAAGCCAGGTACAACAGAACCTGCTTTTCAAATGCTGAAAAAATAATCCGGCTGAGCTTAGTCCGACAGAAAGTTGCAGCAATCTAAGGTTAATTAATGGCCTTACTGAGCCAGATAGCCACCATCAATTGGATAATAAGATCCGGTAACAAAAGAGGATTTATCAGATGCTAACCACAAAATAAGCTCTGCAACCTCTTTCGATTCACCTAATCTACCAATTGGATGCAATCCCTCAGCCAATTTCAGAGTTTCTTCATTAAGTACATTCGTAACCATCGGGGTTTTAATGTATCCCGGACCCACTGAATTCACACGTATTTTCTGATTTGCATATTCCAAGGCAGCTGCTTTCGTTAATCCTACCAGACCATGCTTTGCGGTAACATAAGCGGGTGACAGCCTGGTTCCAACAGCCCCAAGAATGGATGCTATGTTGACTATACTTCCGCCACCAGACTCAAGAATGGCAGGAATTTGATACTTCATTCCATAAAAAACTCGACTAAGATTGGTTTCAATAACCTGTTGCCAACCCTCAATCGGGTAATCCGCAACCATACCCAGCGGTCCGGCAATTCCAGCATTGTTTACCGCAATGTGTAATTCCCCGTATTGATTAAGGGTTTGTTAAACTAAATTCCGATTGTCATCAACTTTACTGGTATCAGCCCTGATAAAAATAGCCTCCGCCCCTGATTTCGAAATTTCTGAAAGGACTGCGATTCCATTTTCGTCATGAATATCAGAAACAACAACCTTAGCTCCTTCTCGTGCAAACAAAATTGCTGTTGCCTTTCCTATTCCCGACCCTGAGCCGGTAATAATTGCAACCTTGTCGTTTAAACTTCCCATAACATTTGTCTTTAATTTATACAAAGATGCCAAAGTGATTGTGAAAATAAGATGATAAAAATCAATGATTTAAAGGCATTAGTCACTTATTTTAAAGCAAGAGCATTAAAAATCCCAGACATTGATTTTTGACTATGAACGCTTAAAAATCGTTATTGCCATAAGCTTTCCACATGTAAAAAATAGGAACTCCGCTGAGAACAACAATCAGTCCGGGCCAAGTAAAATTTGGTTTATATATTATCAATAAAGTGCAAAAACAGATCCCCATCAGAACGTAAATTGCAGGAAGAACCGGGTAAGCAAAAGCTTTATAAGGCCTTTCCGCATCAGGACGTTTTATTCTTAGAATATAAATACCAATAATAGTAAGAACATAAAATATAACAACCACAAAAGAAATCATATCCAATAAATCCCCATACCTACCACTCAGACAAAGAATGGATGCCAAGATACATTGTAGCCATAAGCCGAATTCGGGTACCGCATGCCTATTTAAAGATGCAGTTTTCTTGAAAAATAAACCATCGTTTGCCATGGTGTGATAAACTCTTGCACCTGCTAGAATTAAGCCATTATTACAACCAAAAGTGGAGATCATTATCATCAAAGCGATAATTATAGTGCCTACATTACCAAAAATTATACCGGAGGCGGCAACAGCTACCCTGTCTTTATCTGCCACCGCGATCTCGGACAATGGTAAAACAGCAATATAAACCAAATTGGCTAAAACGTAAATAATGGTAACAGTGAGCGTGCCCAAAAATAGACTCAATCCAATATTTCGTTTCGGATTTTTCACTTCACCGGCAATAAAAGTGATATTGTTCCAGGCATCACTACTAAAAATAGAACCCACCATTGCGGCTGCAAGTGCACCTAAAGCGGCTACCAACGCATAGGATTCAAAAGTTCCATCGGCATTTAATTTTTGCAAAGTCCATGGATTATCCCAATTTGCCGCCCATATTTCAGGTTTAAGCATGATAAAGCCAAAGATGATTAAGCCAAACAAACTTAAAAGCTTAGTCATAGTAAATGAAGTTTGAATAATCTTTCCACTCTTTACCCCTCTTGTATTGATGTAAGTCAGTAAAAAAATTATTATGATTGCCAGAACCTGCGCCGGTGATACCGTAATAGATCCCAAATTGAATAATACAATATCTTCATTGACAGCCGGCCATAGGTAGGCTGTAAATTTTGAAAAAGCGACCCCAACCGCGGCAATGGTACCTGTTTGTATCACTGCGAAGAAGCTCCAACCATATAAAAATCCAACCAAAGGACTATATGCCTCCTTGAGATAGACATATTGCCCTCCTGCCTTTGGAAACATAGCGCTTAACTCTCCATAGCTCATGGCTGCAATTAAGGTCATAAGACCGGTAATCAGCCATACCGCAATCAACCAACCTGCGGATCCTACATTCCGCGTAATATCAGCTACAACGATAAAAATACCTGAACCGATCATACTTCCAGCCACAAGCAAGGTTGCATCCAGTAAACCTAGTTCACGTTTCATTTCATGTTGCTCGTTTACTTCATTCATTGTCATAAAAATTAGAATTCAGAATAAACTTACGGTAATTTAATACCTACTCACTAATTAATTCAACTTAACCCGAATTATTCTTTCAAAACACAAAAAAAAAGTTTAAATTCTGTAAATAATTAAGATGCATAACTGTCTCATAATCAATGTATCCATGAATTAATTATTCTAAAATGGCTGGAATAATACAACATTATGAAATTCAAAGTTTGATTAATAGAATAAGCCTGCTATTTTTGCCGTTCATTAAAGAAAAAAAAGCAGTAAAAAATAGCGGTTTCTATGGAGTTTTTACAAAACAATTTAATTTATTTAATACCTGCAATGGGTATTTTTGGAATCATAATAATGGCTTTAAAATCAGCCTGGGTTAGTAAACAAGATGCCGGAGATGAAAACATGCAAAGACTTTCCAGTTATATTGCAGATGGCGCCATGGCTTTTTTGAAAGCTGAATGGAAAGTACTCGGATATTTCTCGGCAATTTCAGCCTTGTTATTGGCCTATTCAGGTACCCTGGTGGAAACATCCAGCTGGGTTATTGCAATTTCATTCATTATTGGTGCATTTACCTCTGCGCTTGCGGGGTATATCGGAATGAATATCGCGACCAAAGCAAATGTTCGCACGACACAAGCTGCAAGGACGAGTTTAGCTAAGGCTTTAAAAGTATCATTTACTGGTGGTAGTGTGATGGGTATTGGAGTAGCCGGTCTTGCAGTCCTTGGATTAGGCAGTTTGTTTATTGTATTTTATCAAATTTATGTAATCAATACAGGTGCAAGTGTGAATGGAAAAGAAATGGAGAAGGCCCTTGAGGTTCTTGCCGGATTTTCGCTCGGTGCAGAGTCAATTGCACTTTTTGCTCGTGTTGGGGGTGGTATTTATACTAAGGCTGCTGATGTTGGTGCTGATTTAGTAGGTAAAGTTGAAGCAGGTATCCCTGAAGATGATGTACGTAATCCGGCTACCATTGCCGACAACGTTGGAGATAACGTAGGAGACGTGGCAGGTATGGGTGCGGATCTTTTCGGATCTTACGTTGCAACAATACTGGCAACAATGATTCTCGGTCGTGAAATAACCTCGGTTGATAACTTTGGTGGTATTGCGCCCATTCTTTTACCAATGCTGATTGCGGGTATCGGACTTATTTTATCTATTGTAGCGACCGCATTTGTTAAAATTAGTAAAGAAACCGATAGTGTTCAAAATGCCCTGAATATGGGGAATTGGTCTTCCATCATTTTAACAGCGATTGTTTCCTTCTTTGCAGTACGTTGGATGTTACCTGATAATATGGTCATCCGCGGTTTTGAGTTTAGCAAAATGGATGTTTTTTACGCAATTGTTGTCGGACTGGTTGTTGGAACTCTGATGAGTTTAATTACTGAGTATTATACTGCAATGGGCAAAAGACCGGTTTTAAGCATCATTAGACAATCATCTACAGGGCATGCCACCAATATTATTTCAGGATTATCCGTAGGCATGGAATCCACAGTTTTGCCAATATTGGTACTTGCCGGTGGTATATATGGTTCGTTCTATTTTGCAGGTTTCTATGGTGTTGCCATTGCTGCTGCTGGAATGATGGCTACAACGGCTATGCAATTATCAATTGATGCATTCGGACCAATTGCTGATAATGCAGGCGGAATTGCTGAGATGAGCGGTCTTCCACCGGAAGTTCGGGAACGAACAGATAATTTAGATGCGGTTGGTAATACAACTGCCGCAACAGGTAAAGGTTTTGCCATTGCATCTGCCGCACTAACTTCATTAGCTTTATTTGCCGCATTCGTCGGCGTAGCCGGTATTGATCGTATCGATATTTACAAAGCTGATGTTCTTGCCGGACTTTTTGTAGGGGGAATGATTCCATTTATCTTTTCGGCATTATGTATTTCTGCGGTCGGTAGAGCGGCCATGGACATGGTCAATGAAGTTAGAAGGCAATTCCGTGAAATTCCGGGCATTATGGAATACAAAGCAAAGCCTGAATATGAAAAATGTGTAGCCATATCAACTAAAGCTTCTATTCGCGAAATGATGCTTCCGGGTGCTATTGCATTAATTGTTCCGATAATTATTGGATTTATTTTTGGGCCTGAAGTACTAGGTGGATTACTTGCAGGGGTTACCGTTTCGGGTGTTTTGATGGGAATGTTCCAATCCAATGCAGGTGGTGCCTGGGATAATGCAAAGAAATCATTTGAAGCAGGAGTTGAAATTAACGGTGAAATGTATTATAAAAAATCAGAACCGCATAAAGCTTCGGTAACAGGTGATACGGTAGGAGATCCATTCAAAGATACCTCCGGGCCATCAATGAACATTCTTATTAAGCTGATGTCGATTGTTTCACTCATCATAGCACCACATATTTCAGAAGGAACATCGCATCATGTAAATGTCGAAGTCAGAAAAGAAATTAAAATCGTCAAGACAACTGACCCATCCGGAAATATTACAATTGATACCTTAATCAACAAAACTAACTCTTTCAGCAGATAATTAATAAAAGCAAAAAGCAGAAGAAGATTTAATCAAATTTCTTCTGCTTTTTTGATTGTAAAGCTTTTCAAAACCTTTCTTTTTTAATTATTAAAGCTCAAATGAACATAATAAATTGACAGGCTTTCTGTTTCCGAATAAAATAATTAGGTTTGAAATCAGACATCATAATTTTAACAATAACTATTTACTAAACCAATTCAAATGTTCCATAAAAAATCTATCGAACAGTTACTATTCGAATCGAATGAAACGGGTGCAGGTACGTTAAAACGTTCACTAAGTAGTTTAAATTTGATTGCACTCGGAATCGGGGCAATCATTGGGGCTGGTTTATTTTCATTAACCGGAATAGCAGCTGCAGAAAATGCAGGCCCGGCAGTAACCGTCTCCTTTGCACTTGCTGCCTTTGCCTGTGCGTTTGCCGGTTTATGTTATGCAGAGTTTGCCTCTATGATACCTGTTGCCGGTAGCGCCTATACGTACTCTTATGCAACAATGGGAGAATTCATGGCTTGGATCATTGGCTGGGATCTGGTTCTTGAATATGCACTGGGTGCTGCTACGGTGGCTGTAAGTTGGTCGAGGTATTTGCTTGAATTATTACAGAAATACAATATCAATCTACCTCATGACTATATCGTATCACCTTGGGAAACCATGAAGCTTGGGGATGGTACAATCATCGAAGGCGGAATCATTAATCTTCCTGCAATTTTTATCGTATGTGTATTATCCTTAGTATTAATTCGGGGGACACAAGAATCGGCGACTATGAACAACATACTCGTCATTCTTAAGGTATCGGTAGTATTGATGTTTATTACTTTAGGCTGGAGCCATATTAACACCGAGAACTATTTTCCTTATATTCCTGAGAATACCGGTAAATTTGAAAATTTTGGATGGACGGGTATTTCGACGGGTGCGGCTGTAGTATTTTTTGCTTTTATTGGATTCGATGCTGTTTCAACAGCAGCTCAGGAAGCAAAAAATCCTCAAAAAGGAATGCCGGTTGGCATCCTTGGATCTCTGATTGTTTGTACGATTCTTTACATACTATTCGCACATGTGATGACCGGTCTGGTTAATTACAAAGACTTTGTCGGCGATGCAAAACCTGCTGCAACAGCTTTTGCCATGACAGGATATACCTTCCTGCAGGATGCCTTAATAATTGCGATCCTGGCTGGTTATACCTCCGTGATATTAGTGATGCTGATGGGACAATCCCGTGTTTTTTATACCATGGCTAAAGATGGTCTTTTACCCAAATTCTTTTCATCAGTACATCATAAATACCATACCCCATGGAAAACTAATTTATTTTTTCTGGTATTTATAAGCCTTTTTGCCGGACTCGTTCCGGTATCAGATCTGGGACATATGGTTAGTATCGGTACTTTATTTGCATTCACTCTAGTATGTATTGGTATCATGGTACTGCGTACTTCGTTACCTAATGCCGTCCGACCATTCAGAACGCCATTTGTTCCTTTCGTGCCTGCAATGGGGATAATGGTATGTCTTTATCTGATGTACTCTTTACCTAAAGAAAGTTGGATTCGACTATTTATCTGGATGGCCTTGGGAGTGGTCGTGTATTTTATTTATGGTAAAAAACACAGTAAAGTGCGGGAGCTACGGGATGGTAAAATTATTGAGAAAGAACGGGAATAAATTCCAAATTTAAATGTAAAAAGGTTTCAGGTCATTGCCTGAAACCTTTTTACATTATATCAAATCATAAGTCATAAAAACAGGAAATTAAAGCCATGGATAATTTCAATTTCAAGCAAATCCTTTCAGTGACAATGACCTTGTTCGCAATTATAGATATTCTCGGTTGAACCCCGGTGGTGATCTCTTTGAGAAATAAAGTTGGACATATCCAGTCTGAAAAAGCTTCCATAGTTGCTCTTTTAATCATGATATTATTCCTTTTTGTCGAAGATGAAATGTTGAAAATAATAGGTCTTGATATTTCCTCATTTGCCATTGCAGGTTCCGTGGTAATTTTTATTATCGCCATGGAGATGATATTAGGAATCAACTTTTTTAAGGAAGAAGTGCCTGAAAGCGCCTCAATTGTTCCGCTTGCATTTCCTTTGATAGCCGGTTCAGGAACACTAACTACACTCCTATCTCTTAAATCAGAATATGAAACTCAGAATATAATTGTTGGAATTATTTTAAATATTGCCTTTGTTTATCTCGTTCTGAAGAACACAATTTATATTGAAAAACTTCTTGGGAAAACCGGACTCAATATTATGCGAAAAGCTTTCGGAATTATCCTTTTAGCTATTTCAATAAAGCTTTTTAGAAACAATACAGGTCTTTAATTATTTTAAACTCAACAGGCGGAATTAATTTTTTAAGAGGCGAGCAACAAACATGGTGTCGGCTTTATTTTGATACCCCTTGATCAGGTCATAACCATCAAGTTGCATACCATGAATTTTTTGAAGCAGGCTAACAATTTCTTCATTTTCTTCTTTAAATACTGAACATGTGATATAAATCAGAGGTTTACCGGGTTTAAGGTACTTTATCACATTGGCTGCAATTAACAATTGCAGATTTTGAAATGATTTAATTTTAAATTCCTCAAACTGACAGATTATTTCAGGGGTCCTACCCCAGGTTCCTGAGCCCGTACAGGGTGCATCCAGGATAATTCCGTCGAATTCATAATCATGAATCTCAGGATCGGGATTCATTGTAAGATCGATTACTTTTTTTTGATAAGTCCTGAGCCCAGCCGCGATGAAGCGTTCATCCAAATTATTTAAGACACTCTCACGAATATCTGAAACCAACAACTTAATATCAGGTTGCTCGGAAAACAAAAGAAGTGATTTACCTCCTGAGGCTGCACAAGCATCCCACCAATATTCATAAGGGCTGGGTTTAAAAAATCTGGCCGTTTGTTGTGAAGACAAATCTTGTACTTCAAATAATTTAAGCGGAAAATTATAATCGGGAAAGATGGTATTCAAGTTAGTGCCATTCGGCAGGGCTAAGGTATATTCACCAATTGGATGATAATCAACACCACTTTCTTCCAGTATTTCTAAAACCGTGGAAAGCGCCGGAGGATATACTCGGATGAATAAATCAGGCTGAATAAAAAATGATTGAAGAAAAGCGGAAAGGTCAACCTCTTGAGACAAATGATTGTAATAGGGAAAAACATCGCTAAGAATCAAACCTTCATTCATTGAAGCATAGTTAATTTTTGCTTCCAATGTCCAAAGGATCTTATCGTTCAAATCGGGACGAAAATGATTAAGAAAAGGATTATCTACCCTAGTACAAAGGAATTCGGCCAGAAATAACCGTTGTTCAATGGATTTGGAAGGGACTGCCTTTCCTAATCGGTGATAATTATAAATTAATCTGGAAGCTGAGCGGCGATCATTGGAACCCATTTGCTTATTTCTCTTAAAGAAATCGGGAAGGAACTTGTTCAGAGGTCGATCAGCAGAAAATGACTCAAGCACCTTCAGGAATGTCCTCAATTGTTGCTCTGCTCTCATTTCACAACCTGAAGTTCAAAATTCTGGTATTTTAACATCATTAAAGTGCTATTTCTATACCCCAATTTCACATCCTTTACAAAATAGAACTCATTATGAAGACCGCTGTAAGGTTCTTTTATTACATAATTCGGATATAGTTTGCCATACTTTTTAAGCAATAACCCAAAATAATAAGCAGTATCAAAACCTTTAAAAGAGTATTCAGATGGTTCCAGCCCAAATTCGTCGCGATATCTGGCAATAAAATTTTTCACATTTTGGTCATTATAATTGACAAAATAAGAGGCTGTAATACGTGTATTTAAACTCTGCATCCTCGAAGGGCTAAGATATTTTGCCTTCATCCAGTCTGGATGCCCAAATAATTCAATCCGATATTTTTGATCTTTTAATTTAACTAATTTATCAACGGCTTGAATCAAAAAGGTTCTGTCTGATGATGTGATCATGATCAGATTATTCTTGGTGGCACTTAAATAGTTTTCAATGCCAATGACATTTGGTCTTTCAATTAATCGAAACTTTGTTCCTGAAAATTCATTGAGATAACGCTTTATATGATTAGAAAACTTTGCATCTACTGTTCTTTGGGTATTAACTAATGTAAGTTGAACCAGTTCCGGTTGATACTCCCTACTGATAAAATCAGCAATTTTTTTAGCATGTTGATCAATTGAATTATTAATACTAAGTAATAAAGAATCATTTAATCCTGAAGGGAGCGATGCCGCCAAAGGTGAAACCTGAATAATTTTGCTTAAATCAGAAAATTCAGAAAATATCTTGATTTCTTCAGGGAAAACAGGGCCTACGATTAAGTCCTGCCGTTTAACTGATTCTGCCATGGCAAGATTAACAATCTGTGTCTCCTGATTTTGTGTATCAAAAACATGTAAATTATAATTATGACCTTCCGCGCTAATTGAATCAAGTCCAAGCTTAAAACCCTGGTAATAATCAATCGCCAAATCTGCCTTGCTGAGATCCGATTTCTTAGTAGTTTTTAGATTGAGATGATTTAACTGAAATGGTAATAAAAGAACAATTGAATGATCCATGTCGATTTTAACCGGCTCCTCAACTTTTGATGTTGCCATCTTTACCGGCTCCGGACCTGCAAGCGGCTGAACAGGAACAATTTTCCTGGAGCAAGCAGAAATAAAGAAAAGGAAACTAAGTAAATAAAGACAATTATTCCCATTCAATCGTGGCGGGCGGTTTGGAACTAATATCATACACAACTCGGTTAATTCCCTTTACATTATTAATAATTTCATTAGAAATTTTTGCTAGAAGTTCGTAAGGTAGATGG
>Ga0194133_10007457_pt1 | contig 13104 bp, 14 predicted proteins | sample TA2KigOf40mmetaG_FD_155448 | JGI IMG/M metagenome (GOLD analysis project Ga0194133, IMG submission 155448) | Freshwater microbial communities from Lake Tanganyika, Tanzania - TA2015055 Kigoma Offshore 40m | ecosystem: Environmental > Aquatic > Freshwater > Lake | place: Tanzania: Lake...
CTATGCAACTAAAAATATCCAAAAAGGAGAAAAATTTACTCAAGATAATATAAAAGTTATTAGACCAGGTTATGGTCTAGAGCCAATATATTATGAAAAGTTAATTAACAAAAAATCGCCAATATCTATACTTAAAGAAACATCATTAAAAAAAAATATCTTATCAAAAATTAAAATTAAATAATGAGAAACATTCCCTATGGGAGGCAGTTTGTTGATAGCAACGATATTAAAGAAGTCTCAAAAGCTCTAAAGCAAGATTTAATTACAACAGGAAATTACGTAAAGAAATTTGAAAATAAAATTTCAAAATTATTAAAAGTTGATTACGCCTTATCATGTACCAATGGAACTGCAGCACTTCATTTAGCTTTCATGGCAATAAATCTAAAAAAAAATGATGTAGTTATAATGCCTGCAATAAATTTTATAGCTTCATATAGCATGGCTAAATTTATGAATGCCGAGATATATCTTGCAGACGTTGATTCATTAACTGGGCAGATGACTCCAAGAACATTAATAGATTGTATAAACAAAAATAAAATTACAAAAATTAAGGCTGTTGTAACTATGTATTTAGGAGGTTACCCAGAAAATGTTATTGAATTTTACAAAATAAAAAAAAAATATAAATTTTTTTTAATAGAAGATGCTTGTCATGCTTTAGGTGCTAAATATTTTTATAATAAAAATTATAGTCCTATTGGCTCATGTAAGCATTCGGATATTGCAACATTTTCATTACACCCGGTCAAAACCATAACATCGGGTGAGGGCGGTATAGTAACAACAAATAATAAATCAATGTATGACCGAATGATTTTATTCAGATCTCACGGAATAAAAAAAAATAAAAAGTTTCATTGGAAATATAATATCTCAGGACATAGTTTTAATTATAGGTTAAGTGATTTGAACTGTGCTCTAGCGTTATCTCAATTAAGAAAAATTAACAAGTTTATAAATTATAGAAAAAGAATTTACGATTTTTATAAAAGTCATTTAAAGAGTGATAATAAAGGTATAAATTTTCCAAGCTATACAAATACAAGATCGTCTTTTCATCTTTTCTTAATTTCAATTAATTTCAAAAAAACTCAGAATAAAGACGAATTCTTAAAATTTTTAAAAAAAAAAAATATTTACTGTCAATTTCATTACATTCCAATTTATAAATTTTATTTGTTTAAAAAAAAAATAAATTTAAATTTATATAAAGGTGCAGAGTATTATTGTAAAAATACGTTAAGTTTACCTATATTTTATAATTTAAATGTAAGTTTTGTTAAAAAAATTATGCGAAAGATAAATCTTTTTTTATTAAAATCTATTTACTAATTTAATTTCCTATAATCCTAGAAAGTGTTCGAATAATATCATATCCGTCCCATTCGATATTCATGTCAAGTGCTCTGCCGATAGGAACGACTCGATCAACACCTAAGGTCCCACATTTCAAAATTAAATTGTAAATTTTTTTTTTATCTATTCCATAATAACTGATAGTTTGCAGTTTTTTGGATATAATTTTATCAATGAGACTTATGCTATTAATGTTAATTTCAACAAAAGTTCCAAAATGTGGATGTATTTTCTCTATATCTTTTGAAATTTTTTTTAGTTTAATCCTTACTAAATTAAAATTTTTATAGCTTGATACAAAATCCACTTCAGATTTAATAGCTGCCATCGATAATGAAGCAATTTTATTATTTGTAACTGGTAAATCGTTATCATATTTTTTTTTTGCTATTTCGGATAAAGTATCATAAAATTTTTCTTTAATTTTTTTCTTGTCACTTCCTACCCAAATCACGGCCTGCGGAGATGAGCAGCCTTTTTGGTCCATTATGTAGCTGTCATTGTAAAATCTATTAGCAATATTTTTTAAATTATTATCAGAAATTTTTGATAATTTATTTAAATTGATAATTGAAATTGAATATCTGTCCGCAAAGTTTAAATCAATGCAACGAGGGGATGTGGAGTATTTTTTAAATTGACTTATAGTTTCGTCCCCTCCCCAAATTAATCTTACGTCAGCTTTTTTTGATAGTTCAGAAGAAATTTCGTCTGATCTATCATACTTTATTAAGCAAATTCTTTTATAAAATTCTAAATATTTTTTTTTTTTTAAAAATTTATAAAAAATTTTACAAAGAATTTTTATTTGAATAAAATTTTTACTAGGTAACCTGACAATATTATTGTTTCCTGACAGCAATCCAAAAACTAGGGAGTAAGCAAAATTAAGAGGTACATTTGAAGGAGGAATGTGGTATGCGATGCCGCGTCCCATTATTCGATCTTTATTTTGATATTTTTTTGATATTTTTATCAAATTTTTTTTTCTAATATAAAACGCAAATGATATAAGATCTGAATATTTAGAATATTTTTTATTTTTTAAAATATCTTGGGATACCTTATTGAGAAAATTAATCGTATTAATTCCAAAAATTTGATAAGCTTTATTTGGAAACGTTAGCTTGCCAAGAACTAATTTGATTTTATTCATTAACGTCGCTACATCCTCTTTTTTCTGTTCCAGGAACTCGACCTGCAACTAAAAAATACTTTCCCTTTCTTCCGCATTTACAGTCATCTGAACCTATTATTAAACCCAAATCTTCAGTTAATATATTATGTCCTGGATAACTTAATGGTAGAAGTGATAGAATTTGAATAAGGCCTTTTTCTCGATCAGAGGCCAAATTTAAATTATGATCTCTTATATATATTTCCGAGAAAACTGATGTATGAAAAAATCCATATTGGCACTCTAAAAAAACAGAACCTGTTTGCTCAACCATTCCATAATAATTGTAAATTTTTTTAATTCCTAATATATTATTTATATTTTTATTGAAAAAGTCTCTGTCAACTGATTGATTTTGCAATTTTTTCCAGCCACCCCCGTGGATTAAAATTCCATTATTTTTTGAAATTTGAATTTTTTTTTTCTTTAATTTTTCAATTAATTGAGACCATATTTGACCTGTGAAACCAAATATAACAAATTTTTCCTGGGGATATTTGTCTAAGAAATTATATAGTTTGTCTAATTGTAAATTATTTTCGTTATCTAGCATATAACTAGACTCCAGTGATAACTGTGAAAATCCTCTAATTGCAGCATATTTAGCTGATAAAACTTTTAATTGTGATAATGATGTGGGTTTTTCTAAAAAAAAAAAAGTTATTTTCTTTTTTATAATATCAGAAAAAATACTCAATAACGCTTTAGACTGTAGTAAAGAAGTTCTTCTATCAATGTTAATTCTGGAAGCAATTTGATTTGATGTACCCGACGACTCTAACATTTTAGATAGTTGATTTGATTTAACAGATTTTAAGTTAAATCTTTTAAAGCTTTTTACATGCAAGAAAGGAAGTTCATGCGATGCTCTGCAGTTATTTATATTTTTAAATATTCTGTTTGATATTTTTCTATATTGTTCGCATTTTTTATAGTGATATGTTGATAGTTTAATTTGATTATTTAAAAACCAACTTTCTTTGTCTTTTTGATTTAGTTCAAAAGGTTTCAAAGAAAAAATTTTTTTGTAATTTAACACAGTGAGTTTTTTTTATAAATTACTGTAATCGATTTTACCATTTGCTTTATGAGGTATTTTGTTCAATAAAATAAGTTTAAAAATAATCTTATTTTGTTTTGTAATTTCAGTTATTTTTTTTATTATGTCATTTTTTTTACGACTATTTTCATAATAAATGTAAAATTCATCGTTTATATTTTTGCAGGCAATTGATATTCCTATTTTTTGCATTCTATCTTCTATTTCATCTAAACTAAATCGATTTCCAAAAATTTTTATTATTCTGTTTTTTCTACCCGCTAGATAAAAAAATCCATCTTTGTCCATAAATGCCAGATCACCAGTTTTCAAAAAGCCTTTGTTGGTATCGGTTTTTTTTAAATCGTTAATATTTTTGGAATATCCCATGCAAACATTTTTACCTTTAATAACTAGTTCACCAATTTTGTTGATTTTATCTATTTTTTTTCCCTTAGAATTTTCTATCCACATTTTACATTTAGTAATTGGCTTTCCTATACTTCCTATTTTTATAAAATTATATTTTGGCTTTAGGTAGGATATTCTTGGAGAGGCTTCTGTCTGCCCATACATCGAAATGAATTTAGTTTTTGTAATTTTACAAAAATTTAGAATTAATTTTTGATTTTCAATTTTCATCTTGCCACCTGCTTGAGTAAATAATTTTAAATTATCATTGTAAATATTTTTTAAACCCAGTTTAATTAAAATATCGTAATGGTAAGGTACGCCATTAAAAGAAGTTATATTATTTAATTTAAAATCATTCCAAAATTGTTTTTGAATTATTGTCTCGTTTGTTACGAAAATTGAAGCTCCGGCTTGAATATGAGTATTAATAATTGAAAGCATATAGCTATAATTAAATGGCATATTTGTAATTGCTCTTTCACAAGAGGTAATCTTTAAATATTTTATTATTGAATTAGTATTTTCCGTTATGTTCTCTTTAGATATTTTTACAAATTTAACGCTCCCCATTGAACCAGAGGTTGGCATTAACAAACATAATCTATTATTTATTTTTGGAAAAAGATCATATTTCGTTTGATAAATCGAATAATTAAAAAGTGCGTAGATAAATTTATTTTTATAAATGTTATTTTCCTTTGTCCACTTAGTAGGCCCTACAATAAATGAAGGTTTATAAAGTTTAATAAGATTCTTGATTTGTGATAGATCAGTTTTAATGTCTACTAGCATTATTGTGCAATTATTTTTTATAGAAAAAATATAATAAATAATCGGAGCAATTGAATTTTCACACAATAAAATTGTTAAAGATTTACTTGGAATTTTTTTTTTAAGGATATTTACCTGATACTCAATATCATTGTAAGTTATAGTTCCAGTTTCTCTGGTTATCAGCGCTGCATTTTCACCAAATTTTTTTATAACTTGAAAAAGCATTCTTTAAGAATTTTTATTTTTTATGAAATTTTAAGATTTTTTTTGCTATTTTTGGTCCATTTAATCCATGATAATTTATTAGATAGTTATAGGTTCCTGTTGGACCAAAAGAATTTGGAAGGCCAATTGTTAATAGTCTGCATTTAAAAGAATGTTTCGCTATATTTTCAGCAACAATGCTCCCTAATCCCCCAATAGTAAAATGTTCTTCAACAGTAATAATCTCTTTAAATTTTCTTAATAGATTGATAATTTTTTCGTCAATGGGCTTTAACGTGTGAATATTTACAACTTCACAATTAATATTTTGTTTATGGAGAATTTGTAAAGCTATTAATGATTGGGCTACCATAGAACCAGTCGATAATATTAATAAATCTTTACCTTTTTGTAAGGTAATAAGTTTTTTAAATTCATAATTATAATCTTTGTCATAGATCAAAGGCGAATTAGGTACACCTGTTAATCTTATATAACTTGGACCCAAATTGTTAAAAGCATAGTCATACAATATTTTTCCTAGTTCTCCGCAATCAGCTGGACTTGATATGTTTATATTAGGAATTGATCGCATAATGGCAATGTCCTCTAATCCAAAATGGCTATTCCCCAAATATCCCATAGAAACGCCACTTCCCAAAGCAACCATATTAACTGGAAGATTCATGTAACCAAGATTCATTCTTACTTGTTCGCTAGCTCTCATTGACAGAAAAGGAGCAAAGGATGTCACAAAAACTTTATAACCTTCTTTTGCAAGTCCTGACGCAACTCCAATCAGGTTTTGCTCGCTGATTCCAACCGATAAGTATTTTTCTGGAAATTTTTTTTTGAATCTCTCAAGTCCTGAGGACCTACCTAAATCTGCGGATAAAACCATTAATTTATTATTAGTTTTTGCAATCTCTAACATAAATTGACCAAACATTGCCCTAGGCCCCATGCGGGACCATTGTACGGCGTCTGTAATGGAGAATTTATTTTTTTTCACAAAAATTTTACTGCATTAAAAAATAAGTTTTTGGTTAATCTTCCGTGGTGCCAATCGTTATTATTTTCCATAAAATTCACACCTTTACCTTTAATTGTTTTTGCAATAATTGCCGTAGGTCTATTTACTTCTCTAATTTTAAGCACTTTTAGTAATTCACTAATATTATGACCATTGCATAAAATAACATTCCAACCAAAGCCTTCCCACTTTTTTTTTAAATTTTCATAATTCATCATTTTTCCAATTACCCCATCATTTTGATGACCGTTACAATCAACAATAACAGTCAAATTTCCTAATTCTAATTCTGTCGCTGATATGGCCGCTTCCCAGATTGATCCCTCATAACATTCTCCATCTCCTATCAAAACAAAAACAGATTCTTTTCTCAATTTTTTTTTATATGATAGCGCAATCCCTATCCCAAAAGACAAACCTTGGCCAAGACTTCCGTTTGAAGATTCTATCCCGAATTGTGGATTTTCAATTGGATGAGCAATGAACTCACTCCCATTTGTCTGAAAAGTCATTATTTTTTTTTTTTATATATATCCCTGACAGTATAAAGCGCTTAATAAACCTAAAAATCCGTGTCCTTTACTTAAAATAAATCTATCAGCTGGCTTTTTAAGATTTATTTTTAAAGTATCTCCATACAAAACTGCTAAAATATCTACAATAGACAAACCCCCCCCTATATGAGCTGCTTCCCCACAATTTAAACTTATTTCAAGTAAGCTTTTTCTCATTTTTTTTGCAAGTTTTGTTAATTGCTGAACTTTATTCATTAATTTTTTTCCTGCCCATAATTATAATTTTACCATTATCATTTATAGACTTCTCTGATGCTAAATATAAAATTTTATTAACAATTTGGCTTAAAGGAATAGGTTTTTTAATAAATGAGTCTTTTAGAAGTAACTTTTGAGAATTCTTATCCATCTTTTTATACATACCAATGTCCACTGCGCTCGGTGCAATTGCATTAACTCTAATATTATATCTAGAAAATTCATTTGCCATTACTTTTGTTGCAAATATTAATGCGGCTTTACTTGACCCATAGGCTACAGTGCCACGATGATTTAATAAAGCTACAATGGAACAAATATTTATTATTGAAGGTTTTTCTGATTTTTTAAGTAATTTTAATAATTTTTGAATTATATAAATTTGAGAGAAAAAATTTACCTGGAAATTTTTTTTTAAATCACTCAAAAGAGTCATCTCGACCAAAGAACCACTAGCTACACTTGCGTTATTTATTAATACATCAACAGTGATATTTTTTTTGTAAAGTATTTCTATAGAATTTTTTATTTGTTTTTCGTTTTCTAAATCAAACTTTAATATTTTAATTTTTCTTTTATATTTTTTGGAAAGAGTTTTTATGTATTTATAAAATTTATTATTTTTTTTTCTTATACAGCAAATAATGTTAGCTCCGTTAGACAATACTTTTTTACAAAGAACTTTACCTATCCCTCCATTACAACCTGTGATGAATACAGTTTTATTTAATAAAAGCATTACAATTTCTTATATTTTATTTTTCCTTTTTTTACTAATTTCAAAAGGTAATGAATATTTTTTTTTTTTCTTCTTTTAAAAAAAAGATCTGATCGTTTGTGAAGTTTCCTAATAATTTCTTTAGATGTAAAATAGTCCTGTAATAATTGTGTCTCTATTTTTTTTTCAATAACCTTTAATCGAAAGATTTTATTTATAAAATAATCGTAATTTTTAATTTTTGATTTTTCTATCATATCGCTGAAGTATCTAATTTTTTCTTTTAAATTGTGGTCTTTTTTAACTATTTTAACAAATTTATTGGTATTTATTATTTTACTAGTTTTAGTAACCACAAAGCTTTTATTGGAAGGAATCATTTTATTAATGACTCCCTCAATAAGAATCCTAAAATTTTTTTTTTCTGCCATTTTTTATATAGTATATTTTTCAGGAAATTTTTTTATGTGGTCCGTAATTTTTAAGGCTAAAGCTTGCAATGTTGACGCAATATTTACACCGCTAGAGGTTACAAAAATACTACTATCAACAATTACTAAATTTTTTATATCGTGAGTTTGACCGTACTGATTTACAACTGATTTTTTTTTATCTTCTCCCATCTTAGTTGTGCCCATTATATGCCAACCAGCATGCTTAACCGGACCAAATGCAGTTATCTTTTTCGCCCCAGCAAGTTTTAATACTTTTTTTGCCCGTAATATTCCATGAACTAACATTTTTTTGGAGTTATCAGATAACTTATAATGAATCTTTAGCCCCGGCATTGCAGAAGAGTCACAATTTTTGTAATCTAATTCTACAAAATTATTTTTTTCAGGAAGATCTTCACAAATAATAGCGATTGATATTGTTTTTCCATAATAACCAAAAAATTCTTTTAAAAAACTTTTTCCAAATTTAAGTTTATTAAATTTCTTTAATTGCATAGCTGTTTCCAAAGGTCCAGATCCCCTTAAAATTTGCATTGTATAGCCCCGCTTAAATTTTTCTTTTTTTTTGGTTTCGTAAAATTCTTGGCTAGCTATACAACAACCTGTTGGACCTCTAAATGAAGCAAGAAATTTAGTAAATTTTCCTTCCACGTAACCCAAGGGATGAAGCATTAGGTTTTTACCCACTAATCCTGAACTATTTGCTAAACCTTTTGGGAATTTTTTATTTTTTGAATTTAGTAATATCCTCGGGGTTCCAATACCACTACAAGCTAAAATTATAATATTTGCTTTTAGAAATTTTTTTTTTTTTATTCTATTTATATATATTACCCCTTTTGCATTTTTTTTATCATCAGTTATTATTTTTATTACACGTGAGTTAGTTTTTAATTTTACCCCGTTTCTTAAGGCCTCTGGCCAATAGCTTACATTTACGGTAGATCTCGTAAAGTTTTCTCTGTTTTTCTTTTCTTTGAACAAAGCACTATAGGAAGGCCACCAGTGCCAACCTAATTTGTTAAAACTTCTACCAATTAATTCCCCCGCAGGTTCTAATGGTATCGGTGGAAAAAGATATTTCATACTTGGGTATGCAGGATCACCAAGTAATCCTGAAACCTTCATGATTTTATCATTTGTATCGTAATATGGTTCTAAATCTTTATAATTAATTGGCCAATCATCACCCACATTATCTAAAGTTTTGGTTTTAAAATCTGAGGGATGGAATCTTGGAAAATGTCCAGAATATAGAATAGTTGAACCTCCAACAGCATTAAAGTTTGAAATTGAAATTGGAGAATCTTTATCATTTATTGGATAATCACTTTTTAATTTTCTTACATTAGGATCTATGTGAAATTTTTTGTTTTTATAGATTTCCCACTTATTTTGGTTGAAAGAATAAGAATTTTTATTAAGTAATGGTCCTTGCTCTAAACAAGTTATTTTGAATTTATTTTTATTTTCACCCTCGCTCAAATTCCATGCGGCAGCAGCCCCGCTAGCTCCAGCACCAATAATAATTATATTTATTTTTTTTGATCTCATATTAAAATCATAAAATGAATTTTTACTTAAACTTATTTTTTTGGAAGAAATTTATCTAAAATATCTGGAATTGTAATTGTCATTTCTGCTTCACATGCAATATCTCCATCAGTAAAACCAATTCCAATTCCGCGACAGATACCTCTATTCCAGAAGTTAACTTTTGTTTTTATTATAAATTTTCTTCCCGGTTTGACTTCCTTTTTAAATTTCACTTTATGAGAAATTGCATGAGTAACTTTTCCTCTGTTCCCAGGAAGCGTAGTTATAGCTACTGTTAACATTTGAGCTAAAGCTTCAAGTTGCAATGCTCCTGGCATATTTGGATTTCCAGGAAAATGGATAGGAAAATACCATTCAGTTTTAATTAATTTTTTGTAACCCTCAGCAAATTTACCTGGCAACACTTTTGTTACATAATCGATCATTAGGAAAGGGGGACGATTTGGCTGATATTCTAATAATTCTTTACTATTCAAGCTGAATGTCTTCAATTTTTTTATTATTTGATAATTACTTTATATTTTTTTAAAATTTTTTTTCCAAATTCGAAAGAGCTGAAATCAATTATGTCATCCATTTCAATAGTAATTTTAAATGTATCTTCAAGAGCACTTATCATTGACATATGACCGACTGAGTCCCACTCAGGTATGGATTGATATTTCAATTTTTTTAGCATCGATTTATCAATTGAGAAAGTTTTTGTAAAAACTTTTGAATATTTTTCGAGATTATTCAATTTATAAATTTTTTTTCTAATGTTGAATTTTAAATTACTTTAACATAATCATTTATATTTATTTATTATTTATTTACAATTAATTTTTATTACTAAAAAAACTTATACAAAAGACTTAACTATAAGTTTTGTCATAATAATTTTTTTTATTAAGGGAAATTTAAAATAAAATATAGTATTTTAAAATGAATAAATCATAAAACTCTATGCAGCAAAAAATTTATCTAAGACGTTTAAATTTGAGCGATATAAATCAAAGATATTTGTCTTGGGTTAATGATCCTGCTGTTACAGAGTATCTTGAAATTGGAAAACAACGATTGAGATATAGTGATTTAGTTGCTTACATAAAAGATTCTCCAAAGGAGGGACGGCATAATTACGCTATAATTACAAACATTTCTGAAGATCATATTGGCAATTGCTCTATATATGGAATTGAATCAAAAAAAAAAAAGTTTGAAATTGGTTGGTTTATTGGTGAAAAAAAATTTTGGGGAGGGCATTATTCAGCTATGATAATTTTTTATTTACTTAAGATTGGATTTATTGAAATGAAGCTTGATAGATGTACTGGAGGTGTGTACGAAAAACATATTAAAGCGAGAATGACAAATAAATTTTCAGGGTTTAGGGAATTAGGAAAATATAATATTCAAACAGGAAATAACAGTATTACTGAAATCAAAATTGAGATCACTAAAAAAGATTGGTTGATACGCGCAAAATTATTGCACTCACAGTTTCCAGAGTTTTATAATTTTCTATGAAAATTATTACTTGTTGTTTTAGGTATATGGATAATTATGATATCAGCCTTGTTTCACTATCATGAAAGATATTTTAATTGCAATAGGTTTATATGTAAAAAAATTTTGAAAATGAAACTTCAAAATTTTTTAAATGAAAGAATTTCATTATAAAAGCATGTTGGAATTAACTTTTTTTTTCAATTTCAATTTTTTTTTTTTAAGAAAAATAACCCGTAAAATCATAATTTATTTAAGAAAATAATTAAATGAAACTGGTAATAGGTACTGCCCAGCTAGGCATGGATTATGGAATTTTTAACTGTAAAAAGGTTAATCCAAAAGATTTTAAAAAAATAGAAAGACTTGTTTTAAAATCAAAAATTCATTTTATAGATACCGCTTCTAGCTATGGTGATAGCGAAAAAATTATTGGGAATAGTAAATTAAGAAATTTAAATATAATTACAAAAATTAGGATACCAAAAAAAATTATTAATTTAAAGTCTTGGTTAAATAAAGAAATATCAAAATCATTAAATAAATTAAAAATAAAAAAAATCTATGGAGTATTAGTGCATAATTCTAAAGATTTATTAGGTAAATACGGAAAAGAGTATTTAGATTATTTGCTAGAACTAAAAAAAAAAAAAATTTTAAAAAAAATTGGAATTTTAATCTATAGTCAAAACGAAATAAAAAAAATTTGGAAGTTTTGGAGACCTGATATTATTCAAGTGCCTTTTAATGTAATAGATAATAGAATACTAAGTTCTAAATGGCTGAAAACTTTTAAAAAATTTAAAATAAAAGTTTTTGCAAGATCCATTTTTTTGCAAGGTCTTCTAATAAACAAACATGATAATTTAAAATTTAATAAAAAACATAAAATAGGATTAAATAGGTTTAAACAGTGGTGTTTTAAAAATAATATTTCACCTGTGTCAGCATGTTTACATTTTGTTAAACAATTCAAAAAAATTGATTATTTAATAGTGGGTTTTAATAATTATAAACATTTAAAACAAATAATAGATTGCTATAATGAGAAACAATTTCAAGTTCCTAGAATTTTTTCAACAAACAATTTAAATATAATTGATCCAAGACGATGGCATTAAAAAAAAAAGCTATGGCGATTATCCAAGCAAGAGTTGGTTCAAAAAGATTACCTGGAAAGGTTTTAAAAAAAGTAAACGGCAAAACAATGTTAGAAATTTTAATTAAAAGGTTATCAAGATCAAAATATATTTCAAAAATAATAGTTGCTTGCTCTAGAAATAAAAAAGATAAAAAAATTATTAATATTTGTAAAAGTTTAAAAGTTGATTATTTCATTGGGTCAGAAAATGATGTATTAGATCGGTATTACAAAGCAGCAAAAAAATATAACGCATTAAATATTGTAAGAATAACCGGAGACTGTCCTTTAATAGATCCAAATGTTGTAGATAAAGTTTTAATAAATTTTTTTATAAAAAATGTAGATTATGCTTCCAACATAAATCCTCCAACATATCCAGATGGTTTAGATGTAGAAGTTTTCAGATTTAGTGCTTTACAATATGCTTTTTTTAAAGCCAAACTTTCTTCTGAAAGAGAGCATGTAACACCTTTTATTATAAATAAAAAAAAATTTACAAAGTTTAATTTAAAATATTATAAAGATATTTCTTCGTTGAGACTTACTTTAGATGAAAAAGAAGATTTACTTTTATTAGAAAAAATAATTAAAAGTTTTAAAAACAATATTTATTTTAATTTAAAAGATATTTTAGATTATTTGAAAAAAAATAAAAAAATTATGTCTATTAACAGTCATATCAAGCGTAATGAAGGCTACAATATGAATCTAGGACAAAAAATGTGGAGCAGAGCCAACAAAATTATTCCGGGGGGGACTATGTTATTTTCAAAAAATCCTGATCTTTTTCTTCCTAAGTTTTGGCCAGCTTATTTCGAAAAGACAAGAGGATGTTATGTTTGGGATTTAGAAAAAAAAAAATACACAGATTTATCAATGATGGGAGTAGGTACAAATATATTAGGTTATTCAAGAAGAGAAGTTGATAATGCAGTAAAGGAAGTAATCAAAAAAGGTAATATG
>Ga0194133_10007459_pt1 | contig 13102 bp, 14 predicted proteins | sample TA2KigOf40mmetaG_FD_155448 | JGI IMG/M metagenome (GOLD analysis project Ga0194133, IMG submission 155448) | Freshwater microbial communities from Lake Tanganyika, Tanzania - TA2015055 Kigoma Offshore 40m | ecosystem: Environmental > Aquatic > Freshwater > Lake | place: Tanzania: Lake...
TCGAGAACTTCAAGTTCAAATCAACTTTTCAAGATTTGATAAGCGTTAAGGGGGGTAAGTAAAGCGTCTGTCGTTCATTTGGGTTTCAGAAGTGTCCTTGATTCTTGTTATAGGGTGTCGACAATGGAATGAAGCATCATCAAGTTGAGAGTTTGATTTCAATTTAATTTTTTTGTCAACCTTTGTACGAAAATGCCTAATCATATGCATCGATCGGGGACTCTGAAGATCTTTGGAGGCTCCTCCCATCCCGAGCTGACCAAACTGATTGCTAGAAAAATAGGTGCCAGAGTTGGAGAAGTTGTCCTAGGCAAGTTTGAAAATAAAGAAACACAGGTGAGAGAGAAGTGTATTATGACTTACATATTTGAAGATTAATGGATAATTAATTTGTCAGGTGGAACTTAAAGAATGTGTGCGCGGTCTTGACATCTACGTCGTTCAGACTGCTGGCGGACCTAGCCCGAATGACAGTCTCATGGAACTCCTATTTCTCATAAATGCTTTGAGGTATACCATACTGGGGGGTGTTTATCTTAAATTTAAATAAGCAATTTATGCTATTTCTTAATATTAGAGTCGTAGAAAGGTGTTTATTTGAATGAAAGCCTGTGATTATTTTCAGCACTGGGAAAATAGTTGCTGGTATGATCGAATCCTGTAATAATGTGATCCATTTTGACTATTTCGGCAGAAATTTTAATTACGGTCCCAAGTTTTTTCAGATATCAAACGAAACATTGAGTCAAAGATATTGAAATTTTTTAAAAAACTAAAAAAATTCTGAAATAACCAGCCCTAAATTGAGTCAAATAATTTTTTTCTCGATTTAGACTCGCTGCTGCTGCCAACATAATCGTCATCATACCGTTTTTTTTCTACAGCAAGGGAGATCAAAAAGACGGTGACCGTGTGCCTATTACCAGGTATACGAAAAAACCTGCAATTTAAATGCCTCAAAAAATCCTTTGGCAATTCAAAGTCTGTCTTTCATTTGGAATTCGTATTTTTGACCTTTGTTTCTCGTAGCAAACTGGTCGGTGCTCTATTAAAGAAAGCTGGTGCGACAAACCTTATGATGCTTGATCCACATACGCCTCAAGCGGAGGGTTTCTTTGATCTTATTGTGGACACACTTCGGGTACCTTAAGATTTTGTTGTATCTGTATTTCCAAAAGATGCCCACTTGACAGTTGTTCAAAAAGTTTCCTTTTTATTCTCAGCTGTCCTTTGCTTAGGTCGAGCCCTTATTTTGCGAATGGGTACGGCATCACGTCACTGATTGGGAACACTCTGTAGTAATAAGTCCGGGTATGATCACATAATGTCGTGACCATTTTGTTTGGCTGTCCTCTTTATTTAATTTATTTGTATGCTCTTAAGATGAGGGAGGAGCTAAACGCTCCGTGTCTTTGGCGAATGACCTTATGTTGGACTTTGCAATTATTAGCAACAGGTGAATCGGTTTTTAGTTTATGAGTAACTTCGTATTTTCTTCAAGGCTTTCTATCGTAATTTTAAGGAACAAAAATCTTGAAAAGGATTCGAACCATCTCGGCCTTCACAAAAAGCGGAAAAAGAAGAGAAGCTTTTGTGATACAGAATCGGTTGCTACTTTGAAAGGATCGTCAAGGTCAAGTGTTGTCGATCCTACAGAGTTCTCTGAATTAAAGATATCTCCAAAGTCAAACGGTGAAAGTTAAATCTAATTCTTGATTGATTTCCACTCTAGACAAAAGATTGAAACTTTATTCTAAAAAAATCCAGATAAATGCCATGACGTCGAAGAAAATGATCCGGTTCGCCGTGTTTGTCAGATCACAAAAGAAACTCAAACTGACTTCTTTGATTCTCTTGAGAAAGAAAATGGCAAGCAGGCGACCAAGCATATGGCCCGTCTCTCTTGTTCAGTCAGCGGACGGCACGTTATACTTGTGGACGACATGATTGATACAGGCCATACTATTAATATAGCGCTTAAGGTAAACCCTCTGAAACTAAATTATTTTACAACAGACATATTTCTTGTTCCTGCAATGTTTTCGTGTACTTTTGATCGTTTTTTATATTATTTAGACTACACAACGGGCTGGAGCCATCTCTGTTACGATTCTGGTTTCGCATGGAGTGTTCTCGAAAGGTGCCCTGAAGATTCTTGAATCTTACGGGGACTTCATCAAAGCAGTTGTTGTAACTAACTCAATTTCTCAAACACAGCGTATCAAAGATGGCCGGTTAAAGAACAAACTACACGTTCTTGATGTTTCAGGCAAACAGACTTAATTTCTAAAGTTAAAGAACAAATGTTTCAACTCAACACTTTTTCCTGTAAAGGTTTGATCGCAGAATTTGTTAGGCGCCACCATTACAGAGAAAGTGTCTCTGTTTTGGGTCGATTCATGCCTATTAGAGACATGGAACTTGGGAAAGGTCTGCGAGGGATGGTAATAAATTTTCATTTTTTGATCAAGAATTTTTCATTACAAAGCCCTCAAACACATTTTTTAAGGCTGAAAAAAAGAGGAGAGAAGAAGCCGATGAAGCTGAACTTGAGGGTAGGAATTAAATATCTAAATATATAAAGCATGATGTGAAAGTAAAAAAACCATGTTTTTCAGCTTTGAAAAATGCAACAGAGCAAGCTGTCAAAGATGCAGCAAACGAAGAGGATTCCAATGAAGTTTTTACTGTTCCTGATGGCTTGGAAGAAACCAACACTGACAGTCAGTCTGATCAAGAAGAGTCTGTTGGCCCTGAAGATGTAGAATTAGCCCGCAGACAGATTCTAGATCCCAACACACAGCAAAGGCTACGTAAGGGTTTTCGAATGGCATCTATCTGTTGGGATGACTAAATTATCTTGATATTATCAAAAATTCTACCGGTGGATTATCAATTCGCTCTAAATTAACTTCAGATTTCAACTTAAACCTCATGGACATGAAGAGATTACTTTAAATCAAATTATTTCATAAACAATTAATATTTTACCTGATAACATTTAAATAAATAAAATGTATTTTTCTGAACGTTATCAAATATAAATTATGATGAAAAGTCAAAGGAAAGAACTGGGGTCACGACGCAAACAGTTAGAGCCTCTTTTCATTTGGGTCTGATTAAAGGCAAGTACTTTCTGTATCTCTTACTACATAGAAAATTTTTCAATATTGCAATCCTGTAGAGGTGCGCCAGCTGATTCTTAGTAGCTTCTTTTTATTAGGTGCGCTTGGCTTTGGCGTCCGTGCCCCTTAAGCACTCGCCGAAATGAAGCAGCCCCAAAAGCATAGCGACCAAATGCGGCGAATTTTCTTAAGCTGTTTAACAAATACAGAATTGTCATTTAAATGATTAAAAACAACGTTACTTTAAACATTTCTAAAAAACTAACTTGAAATTGATTTTTTTATGAGATAAAAGAGATCTAAATAAAATTATATTCACTCTTGAGTAAAACAACAGAACAAAAAAGTCGCTCACTCAAGCGACTAATTTCAGTTAATCTCTCGAATTCGGTCACCGTTGAAACAAGGTTCTGTTTTTCTCTGGATTCTATATCTATTCCCAAATATAAAACGAAAAATTCTCCCCCATAAAAGAGTGAATCTTGTACCTTGGTTAAGTGTTGAAGCGTGGATGTTGTGCTTTTTCAATTCAAAACTTATTTCAAATATAAAATAACAAATTCGTCGAGTGAATTGATTTATTGTTTAGAAAACAAACAGGTTTGATAATAAATCATTTAATTGTTATTCTGAGCTCATTTCACTGAAAAAAACCGACAGTATATTTGATAATAAGCTGCACTTGCTTTTCATCAAGTTTATTCCTAAAGAAAGACCCATTTTCACATTAAGTATATTAATGAAAATCTAAAAATTGATTTTTTAGTAATAACATTTGTAAAAAACAATTTATCATTTTGTTAAATATCAACTGTCTTCTTATCTATTTTTTGAATTTGTCACTAAAAACGATTGTAAATGTTTTTTTTTTCTTTAAACAGGCAAACCAGATTGTTGAGGAAGTCAGAATTTAAAAGAGTGGACAAAATTTATTGACATTTCAAATCTCCATTAGTGTAAGTGGAAAAATGATTTTTAAGTCAGTCAGTCTGGTTACTAAAACTGAACCTAAAACAGTCGCTTTAACTAAACCTAAGTCCACGTGAGGTCATTGTTCGGGACTGTGAAGAAAGTCATTGACTCCAGATAATCTTTAGTAGAGAGTCCAAGAAATTTGGCATGGTAAGGCTTTTTAAAGAAGTCCATGATCGTAAATAATTCAAAATTTGTTTTTTCTAGTCCTTGGAAATTTTCTTTCTTAGAATTACACAAAACTTTTTCCAAAATTTTGTTGGTCAATATGTATTAATAGAACATCTATTCTCACATTTTGATACTAAATTTTGTTTGCAGCTTATCTGAACTCGTCCAACAAGAAATATTTTCTAATGTCTTTTTCACTGTTTTGTTTTCAGTATTTATAACATAAAGGCCTTTGATCGAATTGAGCCGAATCAAGATTTGATTAGCAGGTAATATTTTCTGAAAAAAAATTTAAGATTAAATGTGGAATTTGATTTTCAATGTTCTAGAGTTGCTTATACTCAATAACTTATGGTGTGAGGAATCCCAGCCTAAGAAAAACAAAAATGACGGTTGAGCACAAGAAAGTCACTCGATTTGGGAGACTTTTTGAGGCCAACAGTCCTGAATACAAAGATGACTTGGACGAGCGCCACGAAAGATGCTTTCAGATGTTAACTGCCCTATTTGCCGAAAAATCTCCTAAAGAAGCAAACGATGCCTTAAACACTGCCGTCAGCAAGGATCAAAAAACCTATGAAGATTTCTGTATAGGTTTTGTGGTTGTCATTCTAACAGCAGGACCACCAGGCACGGATGAAACAAATGAACTTTGTACAAAGTACTTCAGAGATCTCCAGCTTGTCAGTAGAGACGGTTTACAGGTAATTTGTTGTTGTGACCGTTTTCTCAAGCTCTTAATTTTGCAGTATAGGCGCTTTAGCAGATTACATGATAAATTGGGATCAAAGCTTTAATATAATATGTTAATTTCTAAATGTCATTAATTTCATGATTATATTATTGAGCTTTTGTCTCTCCTTTGTAATGGCTTATCTCAACTCAACTCAAAAATTTATTCGCAGGTTGTTTGTGGCATGGTAAATCATCTCTGCCTGGAAAAATATTTAAAACTTCTCTGGCCTGTAAAGCAGCAACTCATATGGCTCATAAGGGAAATGGTGCACGTTCAAGTAGCCGGTGCAGATCAAATTTGTTGCAATATCATGAGGCAAATTGCAGGTAACCATTCAGTTATTTAAAAAAATTGATTGGAGGACATGAGACTGTCAAAACTTACCTTATTAAATATGTTCTTACAGGTGGTGATACTTCTCACGGAAACCTTTGGCTCACAGACAATGTTATGGACATTTTTATCAAATACAGACCTTGGGTTGACAAGTTCCCTGTGTTAATTGCAACAATAGTGTACACATATTTAAGAGTGCTAGAAGACTATGTGGGTGATCATTTTCAAGCCATTCGCAACAAAGTTGCAGACTTTGTTGTGGGTCTCTTCAGAGAAAGGTTCAGCGAAGTCTTGATGGTTGGTCGTGACCTGGTGAGGGTTTTAATGTACGTCGCAAGAATACCTCAAATCGAGCTGCTGTGGAAGGATATGTTACACAGGCCTAAGTTATTGTCACCTACTTTCAAGGGAATTATTCAAATAATGCAAACAAGGTAAGCTTAATCAAAGCTTGTGTAAAAAATATCTGTGATGTTTCTCCAAGCTATAGTTTTGAATCATGGTGGGTGTAACATTTTTTACAGGACTTCTAGACGTTTTCACATAGCCCGAATCACACCAGACATGGAGAGAAAAGTAGGATTTTTGACTTCTCAGGTTATATTTTTAAATATTCATGACAGACTTACATTTAAAGACAGATAATCCATACAAATATTTTGTTATCCAAAATAAATTCAGGTTCGATTTGGAAATCATAAACGGTATCAGGAATGGTTTCAGCTGAAGTTTCTTTCTACACCAGAGTCTCACTCTTTGAGATGTGATCTCATACGGTAAAATTAGTTAAAAAGAAAGAAAAGAAAATCGCCAAAGTTGAAGACCTCCATAATTTACAGATTTATTGTGGGTGTTATTCACCCATCTAACGAAGTTCTTGGCTCGGACATTGTTCCAAGATGGGCCCTCATAGGGTGGCTTTTAACGTCATGTACAACACAGGTAATAAAGTTTTTATGATTTTTGAAAAAGCAAACGTTTAATTGAATTGGGTAATTTACAGGTGGCCACTGCACTTGCAAAACTGTCCTTATTTTATGATTGGCTGTACTTCGACCCGTCCCGGGACAACATCATGAATATAGAACCAGGAGTGCTGGTTATGCACTATTCTATAAAGTCACATCCAGCCATCACTGCCACGTTATTGGACTTCCTTTGCAGAGTTTTGCCTAATTTTGCTGTGACTGAAGTCGATAAAGTTCGAGCAGGGTTGCATAATTCTTTCAAGACCATTCTTGAAAAGCGTGTATTGCCATCATTGGTAAAGCCAATAACCTATTTCAACTTTACTAAGGTTTTTTGAATTATGTTATTTGCAACCTCTAGGTTCCACTTTTTGAGTACCCTAGATTGGATGATGAGCTTCGACTACTAATCAAGGAAAGGTTTGGTCCTTTTGTTGTCAAAGATGGTTCCATAGATAGTCATTTGCCTGTTCTGGGGGACCCAATGGTGGTAAAAACTTTTTCTTTTTTAAGAGCTATACAAACTATCGTCAAGTGTTGTTTAAATAGGTTCAAGAACTAGAAGAAGATTGCCCTACATTCAGTGATGAAGAGGAGGAAGTCAACAAAAATTCTTCCAGCTATCATTCTGATGAAGACCCCTCTGTGAGTTGCAGTCTTTCAGATTCAGAAACTCAGAAAGAAAAGAAAACAAAAAGGCTCGAAAAGTATAAAAATAGGCCTGGATCACAACCTTCGAGAAACGTAAGAATATCTTTAGCCTTTTATAATGTTCAAATAAACTTTATAATTATTTACACTCCTTACAGTCTGGGAGTGGCGAGGAAGGAGATGTACTCGATGATGATATAAAAGAAATTTTGCAGTCTCTAAGGCAGCAAGAAGAAGGAGAGAATAGGTTTGCTTTGTAAGGAAAAGAAACCTTTGAAAGATTTTTAAAAAATTAATTTTTAGGTGCGAAATAATGGAGCAATTAGTAAAACATATCACATCAGAAGAATTTAGTTATGATCAATGTGGCCCTGTGGCCTCACACCTTTCCGAGATTCTTCAACAGCAATTTGAAGGGAAAATCTTTCCAATGGATCCAACTCCAGAATCCATCGAGGATTCGATTGGAAAGCCTTTGTTTGTGGCATTTCGTGCCCTTGTTGAGATGGCTGACTCAGAACCTCATAGAGGACAACTTTTACAACTTCTCGCAGAACTCTATGCCCTACAGCCTAGGGTTGGATATTATCTCCTTTACTTCATGAATGCTGACAGACAAGTAAGGTTTTACCAAAGGCTTTTAAAAGTTCACTTGCTAAAAATGAGCTGCTTTTTGTTCAAAGGTGAGAAGAGATCACAGCAGAGCCAAAGTAAATATTTACAGAGATCTATGTGAAAAAATAGATCCCAAGTACAGCCTAGACATTTGTTTGGTTAACGACATGAGGCAGTGTCAGGTACATTTAAACATTTCAAGAAATATTTCTTGATGAAACAACAATCTGCATATTTAGGAGGATGACGTTGATCTTTTCGTTTATTTGGTACCTGAGGTTTATACAAATTTTCCTAAAGCTTCTATAGGAAACGTGGACTTGTTATATCTGCTAGTGTCGTGTGTTGACTCGAAGCAGGTAAAAAGTTTATATTTTCCAATAAAAACAATTTAAGTGGATAATTTTTATATTTATTACCACCTTTTGAATCTCAATTTTTTTCAGATTTGCTCCTTAGTTTTTCATGTCATGTCAAAGGACTTTATAATTGTTAAAAAAGATTGTTATCAAGAAGTTTTATCGGCCAGCCTAAATTGGGAAACTTTTGAGCAGGTACTCATTTCGCTCTTACATTTGATTTTAAATTGTCCTTTCCAACCACTTTGTGCTGTTTCTAGTTATTTTTATGGCAACTTCTTCGAGCTCATGATCTTCCAATAGACTGTGTTTTACCCCTCATTCCAATTTTTTCACCAAGTCGGCATCATGAAGCGCTTTCAGCCGTTTCACTACAACTCAAACAAGAAAAGCCCTCTGCAGACCTGATAAAGCAACTTTTTGCAAGAGAGGCTCATCCAAACGACAACGTTATAAAAAAGTCTTCTGATTATTAGTCTTTTATAAATAACATTGTGTAAAATTTTTTAGTTTGTCAGTGCTATCATAACTCATTGGATGCACGAGTATGAGGAGAGGCTTGGTGATCTTATTTCCAGCTACTTGAGCAAGCAAGCATCTGGCGGCTCCAACAAAAGAAAAAGATTGCCACAAACAACTTCTCAAAAGGGGTCTTTGGGCCTTCAGTCATTGCCAAGGCAGGCAGAGCTTGTTTTGGTGGGTATCATTTTTGAAACTGTTTCTATATTCTGAGCAGACATTAAATTGAATGAAAAATTTTAGTCACATCTCGACTTTCTTCGTCAGACTTGTAAAACCTATGAATTTTTTAACCAGAGAAGCATTCAGTCAGCACTACAGCAGGTAACCGTAAGCTTTAAATGAGGATCGGTGTTTAATTATCTAATTTTTATTTTTATTGAAAAAAATCAGGTTCGGCATATATGTACTGAATCTCAAAAGAAAAAATTCATGGACTTGTTTGCACTGGCAGACTCAGACTCAGAAGACGAGTCACTTTTACAACAAAAAGGTTTAACAAAAGGCAAGTGCAAAACAATCATGTTAGGCCTCAAAAAATCCTTGTAAAAAAGTTATACTTTGCTTTGTAGGTCGTAACAGTGGAAGTGGCAGCGGCGGAGGGGGTGGTCATTCCAAGGGTAGCCTCAAAAGTCCAGCAAAGTCTAAGTCGTCAAAAAATTCAGGGTTTCTTCAACAGGTATTGATGAAACGCTTCTTCAATTTTCTATGAAAATACTTGATGTTATCGTACTTTTTTACTAGCCCGGTAAGGTAAGCGAGTCTTCAACAGAATCAAGCGGAGAATCAGAGGACGGTAAACCGGTTTCGAGGGGTCGAGGGCAAGGTCGGGGAGGATCAAAGCAATTAGGTATGGAAACTAGAGAGTTCACAGCCGTGAGCAAGCTGTTGACCCATTATGAATTCACTGTTTCAGGGACAAAATCCAGAAAACGAGGGGCAAATCGCATTTCCTACAAGGAGGATATCTCTTCTGACGGTTCAAGTGACGAGGACGAGTCGCTCGCCAAAAAAAAGAAGCGAAAAAAAGCATCTCCTTCAGATAGCGAGTGATAGAGACTCTCTCCTCTTCGTAAACAAAACAGGCTGTCCAGCAAACCCTTTTAGCACAAAATTATTCAATGTTTCTTACTGATCAAACAAATCCAGACGAAGCTTATAAATGCAACAACATAAACGACCGTCTACTCCCTGAAACATGACCCATATTTCTGTTTCGAGAATAAACGTCGCTATAATTTTTGGTTTCGTCCAATTCCAAAATTATATTGGGATTTGCCGCACTCTTTATTAAATGACAGGATCAATTTTTCATGTTGGATTCATATTTTTCTGCTCTTCTGGACTGGTCAATTTTGATGGGGTAATGGGCTCGTCCTTAACTTCTGGCTTCAAGGGTTTTGGGCTTGGAACTTTAGATTCAGATGCAGTCGAATCGGAGACATCTGAGTTAAAGTCCCTTTTCAAGGTCTGTCTTTTTGCTCCACGCTTTGCCTTGCGGACGCGTCTCCTTCTCCGCCTGGGTTTCGCTGGGATCGCTCTTAAGCCTCTGAGGTACTCCTTTCGACCCTTCGCTGTTAGCGAGTAGAGTGTCCCGGAATCTGCAGAGTCGTAGTCCTCGTTTGACTCTCCTGGAATCCAGGGATTAGACAAACCTTATGAGATTAAAACGAAAAAAATACTCACCCCCTGTAGAAGAAGCTTTGAGGGGAAGTCGAGTTTTACGCTTGATTTTCTTGATGGTACTCTTAAGTGGCATCAAAATATGATCGACTGTAAAAAAATAAAAATGAGACTATTTATCTGTCTTGTATTCTTTTTCACCTTAAACCTGTTTTTGTAACAGAATTTCTGGTTGACTTTGCCAGTTCTGTTCCCAAGTGAAGACCTTGCCATGCCACTAAAAACCCGCCTGCAATGCCCAGTCCAAGCATAATTGACTTCACAGGAATGTTGTCGTCCATGATAAATTTTGAAAGCAATTTAGCCAAATTAATCCTAAGGACCTTTCTCAGTGATGAGTTAAATTTCGTTTTGGCTTTCCGAGGAATTTATTTATTAGTTTGTTTTTCCCAAAATCAATTAAGAACAAGTTAATCCGTATAATCCATAATAAAAGATGGTTTACTGAAAGAACGAAACAAAACAAACCTGATCTTCATCCAAAAATTGAAAAAATTAATGGTTTATTTCGCAAACGAGCGAAAATTTCACTACCAATGGTTAAAGGCTTTAAGCTGTCTTCAAGCAAAATTGCAGCTCTCCAGCTTCAAAATTAAGGCAAGAAAGCAAAAAAAGATAGAGAAGTTGTGATTGCAAAGTAGATTGACCATTGAATAAATCTTCTATTTAAAGGCTTTTTAAAGAAGTTTTGAACAATATCTGGTGCCCGGGATTGGACCACTGTCAGTTCAATCCCTCAGACCAAGTTTCCAGCCAAATACTGTTCTGTTAGGCTACGGCAGCTCCTGTAAGTTTCATTTTTTAAGTTAGATATAAATTCAAGAAGTGCATCAGTAAACCAAGTCTTTGGATTTCATACAAGATTCCATTTGCTCTTGCATAGATAAGACCAAATAATTAAAGTCATGAAATTTTAATTTCATATCTCAACACAAAGTCCTGTGGACCTTCAAAGCCCAATTCGAGCAGGAGGGTCTTTACCTAGAAAACTCTGAATTTCTACAGTCCTCATCCAGGAAAGAATAATTTAGTAAAGCTTGAAACAAAACTTCAAGTCTCCAAGTAAGCAATCATTGCAAAAGTGCTATTTTATGGTGAGGTAAATTCCATGTTCACAAATTTTGACAGCTGCCTTACCCATGTACAATTTTTCAAAAATATACTCAAGGCATCATCCAGTCATGTTATTTGAATTAAAAAATTATTTTGCCATTTCTTCATGATTTCCTGTTACATAAAGTGAATCCAAATATGTCCAAGTCAGTCTATCCACAATGGTGCGATCAGGCATTGATTGAGCCATTCCATAGATAGCAGCACTACCCTTGTTGCAAGAACTTGGATCCTCGAGACATCGCTTTGTCATTTCTTTGAGGTCAGTAATAAATCTAAAATATTCAAAAAAGACGGGTAAAAAGTATGGTAAAATTGCAAAGGTTTATTCTTTGCACTTGTCTGCTGCTCCTGGCTTTGAGTGAAGCAGAGTGATGCAGATGTGAATCGAGGCCGGGTATTGTAGCATATTCAAATTCCAGCCACGCCTTTTCAAGAGGTCGGCTAGACCATAAATGTTGAAAGCGTCAGACTCTATAAACAGTAATTTTTGTTTCATGAAAAGTAATTGTCAATCAATAATATCTGAGAAAATTTACTAATGGCAATCACAGAAACATCTGGACATCCTATTATTTCAATTCCGTCAATTTTCTTAATTTCTTCGCTCATGTATCTTGTTGTCGTAATTACTTTCCTTGTGGCCTCAACATAGCCCGATTTGCCATAATACATGAGAGTTGCCCAACACGTGGCTATGATAGCACCAGACCTTGAGCCACCTTTTTTAAATTTTAAAACCTTAAAATGCAGGATTGTATATAACATTTAAATAAGTTTGATACCAATGGTGCTTGTGGCGTAGATTCCTCCAGGCCAATCAGGTGTGCAAAACCATTGGTAATGGCGGTAGGTTGGATTGCTATAGAGTATAACTGATGACCCCTTGGGTGTAAGACCATATTTGTGTGTATCTGCTGAAATGCTGAAATTTGAATGGACCCTAATAAACCTTCTTCAGAGGTGTCTGGCAAAAGTAATAGTATTTCACCTGGTCACTCCTGGCACTGAAAAGTCAAATGGTTTCAAAGGAAAGCCCGCTTCGGCCATAAATGCTATGAGAAATCCACCCAAGCAAGCATCCACATGAACCGGAATATTGTACTGAAGTCCCAGTTTTGCTATTTCAACAATGTCATCCATCGATCCGTGTGGAAATTGTGGAGCAGATCCAACAAGCATGCAAGTTGAGCTGCTAATGGCCTTTTTCATGGCTCGGATATCTACCTGGTGTAAACATTGAAACTCTTAAACTTTTCTTTTTCACAAAAATTTTATCTTCATAGGTTACTTTGAATGTCACTGGATCCACATCAACATGCTTGATGGAAATGTTCATCAATGAGGCTGCTTTGTCAAAGCCTGCATGAGCTGTAACAGGGACAACCTTAAAAATTCTTGATTTAATATGTCCTGATTTTCAAGCGATTTGTTCCTGGCTGTATACCATGACAGGGTTTTGAATCCCCTTGACTTTCTGAGCATAGTCCCTGTAGGCTTTGCATGCCAGCAAGAGAGACTCAGTGCCGCAGGATGTAACTGTGCCACAGGAGCTAGGCCCACCCTTAAACTGGAATAGTAATCAGAAATAAATCAGTGATGGCTCCGGGTCAGGTAATTTTTTGCAGGTTAGGTCAGATACCTCCAGGTATTGAAAATTTCCCCCAAAAATCACAATATTTATACCTTTGGGTCAAAAAATCTCTTCAGGTTGGGTCAAATAATACCCAGGTCACAGCCGGGTCACCCCCTTATTCACTACGGTTCAGAAATATGCTTGGTTAAGATTAAGTCATGGCCCATCTTTAAAATAATTCAAAAATTCATTTTTTTACCAAGTTGCAACACATTTTT
>Ga0194133_10007462_pt1 | contig 13098 bp, 8 predicted proteins | sample TA2KigOf40mmetaG_FD_155448 | JGI IMG/M metagenome (GOLD analysis project Ga0194133, IMG submission 155448) | Freshwater microbial communities from Lake Tanganyika, Tanzania - TA2015055 Kigoma Offshore 40m | ecosystem: Environmental > Aquatic > Freshwater > Lake | place: Tanzania: Lake Tanganyika...
GGTAGGTGTAGTCCCTTTTTAGGTAGTCCGAGGGCTCCACCTCATGGATGCCTATCAGGTTCATCACCTCTAAAATACCGTGGGCCACCCGGCCCGAACCGGTTACGGCAATTTTGATCGGAGGCAGCTTAAGGCCAAAATATGTATGAATTAACTCTTTGAAGCTACGCTGTTTATAAACCCTATTTAAGGTAAAGGTGCCGGTTCTTTTTCCATAAGCCATGATCCCATTGTGGGCACCCACCACCCCGGCAAAGAAGCCAAATCCGATAATTCGCTGCCCGTCTTCGTGCTCCAGACATTCGTAATCGATAAGACGGATACGCTTTTGCAAAACAGCCCGAAATAAGTCTTGATTATACGGCTGGAGCTTTTTGGTATGCGAAAAAAACAAGTAGGTCTTCTTTTCGATCAGCTGCTCGATCGACACCTCTTTGATGCCAAAAATATACTCGCAGCCAGAAAGGTCCTCTTGCACTGCGACTCCTGCTGCCAGGTACTCCTTATCGGCAAAACAACGAGTGGGCGAAGGTTGCGCCACAATTTGCACTTGCTGGAAGTTCTTTTGAAGCCACTTGCACTGTGCCGGGGTGAGCGCTACCCGACTATCGGGCGGATTTTTACCCTCGCGCAACAATCCAATCTTAATCATAGGCATACCTTTGCAATCAGCCGCAAAATTAACCCGATTTAAGCGGTTTTATTGTATGAACTATTTTGAACTCTTTGCGATACCCATTCAGCTGCAGGTAGACAGCCAGGCCCTGAGAAGCACCTTTATGCAACTCAGCCGTCGCTATCACCCCGATTTCTTTACTAACGAAACGCCCGAGGCGCAAGAAGAAGCCCTTGAAAAAAGCGCCTTGGTCAATAAGGCCTGGAAGGTCTTTCAACACCGGGAGGAAACCATCGCCTACGTATTACAATTAAAAGGATTACTTGCCGATAATGAGAAGTATCAGTTGGATCCCGTTTTTTTAATGGAGATGATGGAGATCAACGAAGCCATTAGCGAAAAGGATGAGGAGCAACAATCGACGTTGAAAGACCGCCTGCAAGCGCTAGAAGCGCAGATCTATGCCCCCGTTGGCGATATTATTGCGCAGTATCAGGATGGACAAACATCAGAGGCCGACTTGTTGAAAGTAAAAGAGTATTATTTTCAGAAGAAATATCTGGAGCGCATTCGGGGCAGTCTTTTTAGCTGATTTGCTTACCTTTGCCCTCCTCCCGCCCGGGTGGCGAAACTGGTAGACGCAGCAGACTCAAAATCTGCCGCCAGCAATGGTGTATCGGTTCGATTCCGATCTCGGGCACAAATAAAAAAGTCCTGCACGAAGTGCGGGATTTTTTATTTGGCGGCGGGGCAAGCCGGTCCGCCGAAGGCGGGCTGGTTTGACTAAGCGGACAAATAAAAAGACCGGGTGAGCGAAGCGAGCCAGGACTTTTTTATTAGTGCCCCTCCCCCCGCGGAACTGCGAGCGTAGCGAGCAGAATACGATCTCTACTTCAAAAAACGAAAACCTATTTCCTAAATCTTCTTTTCTTAATTAGCTTTTTTAATTCCTCTACTGTATTTTCCAACTCTTTGATACGTTGTTCTTGTTTCGAATTCTTTTGCTCCAGATTAGAGATCTTAAAGCTATGTACCTCGTCATAATTGACAGATAGCATACCCTCTCCATCAGTATGCACGGCATCGGGTAATACCTTTTGAACATCTTGGGCTAAGTATCCGAAGTGATCTCTGGCATCGGGTCCATTTTTCCAGCGGAATTGAACAAAGTCAATTTGATCTTCATTGTCCCAAGATTGCAAGACATTCTTTAATCGAGCATCAGAGGATGATGTAAAAGCAGTAGCTGTTACATTGCCATTAGCGTCTATTGTTACTCTACTAACATCCTGAATATAGAACCGATGAACTGAATTAGAGTGGTACTGAAGATCACTGTTACTGCCAACACTAAATCCATATTTTGTAATACCTCCATCATTAATTAAATAAATTTTTAATTTATCTCTTGAAGCCCCATTACTGTAATTATTTCCTAAATCTATATAAGTTGGAGTTGATGTTCCTCCACTGGTTGCGGTTCCAAGAATAATATTACCACCACTTGTTATTCTCATTTTTTCATCTATTGAACCATTATTATTAGTCAAAAAACGTAAACTTCCAGATTGATCTCCATCAGTGCCATTCTCTTTTACACCGCTAATAACGGCTCCAGATGTATACGTTCCTGCAGTATTATATTTCATTCTAAATACAATGCCTGCATCCGGACTTGAACTATACGTTTGACTGGAAGTCACTCTCAAAGCATTTAGTTGAGAACCATCCGTTACGATCTCCAAACCCGCTGAAGGATTGACAGTCCCAATCCCCACATTCCCATCATCCCGAACCATCATAAGCGGGGTCGAAGAAGAAGAATTGCGAACCCGCAAGGCGGTGGTGGCAGAGGTCGTTCCCGCGCCAACGACCTCGAACTTAGTACCGGTCGTAGGAGATGAGGTTCCTACCCCCACTTGCGCTAAAAGACTATTGCTGGAAGACAGAGACCCGAAAAAACAAAAGAAATAAACTAACTTTTTAAAGGTTTTCATAGCGGATGGCTTTTAATAGCTGAACTGAAAATTAGTAATCAAGCGTAAGTAATTAACCAATTTTTTAGGATGAATTGACTTAAATCAATCATAGAAACTCAATCCCCTACTTACGCTTATTCATGACCCTAGACAAGGTTTCTTCTCGTATGCCGAGAAAAGAAGCTATATATTTTTTTGGGGCGAGTAGCGCTTTGTCTGGATATGTCTTTAAAAAGAACTGACAGCGGGCCTCGGCAGAAGGAATACGAGCAATGAATGACCGTATCTCTGCATCTTGATAATAGGCAGTCAAGAGACGTCTGATGATGATATTGGTCTCGGGAAACTTTTGAAACAACTCCTCTAACTTGTCGGCGTCCAGCTCTAGTAAAACTGATTCACAAATGGCCTGAATATATTCCATCGAGGGCCTCTTCTCCCGCATACTGTAAATAGAAGTCGCGATCTCGTTGGTGGCAGAAATCCAGGTGGTAACTTCTTTTCCACCCTCGCGAATAAAAGCTCTTACCGCACCCTGATGAATAAAAAAGTATCGGTCGCAAACCTCGCCGGGCACAAGCAGGTACTCGCCCTTGGCTGCTTTTCTAAGCCTGCAATTTGCCAACAAAAAGGCCCTAACCTCTTTTGAAACAGGATAAAAGAGAGAAAGCATTTTAACCAGATCATTGACCAGGGTGAGCATACTCACAAATAAGTAACAAATTCGTAAATCGACTCAGAAAATAAGTTGAAACATTGATATAAGTCAATATTTGGTAAAAATTGCTCATTATTTCCCTAAAAAAATCGCCCCTCCCACTCAGGCAGAGCAATAAGACAAGAGACCCTTTTACCAAAGAGGCGATAACGATAACGAGCTACCAAGCGGTACAAGAGATCCCTGATTGGCCTGGGGATGATCAGAAAAAAAGAAAATAGCCGCCAACCGCCGGATAAATGACGCAAGATCAACAACGCGGCATCAGACCTCGTATATACTCGCCCTTTAGAGATTAGTACTACAGAATCAAGAGCGAGGTTAGAGCGATGATAGTTCAGTAAAATAGACTTACCAGCTTCGGACTGAAGCGATGTAAAGCAAAAATGACCGACGGGGTCGCGCTGTAAAACAAATTGAACAGCCCTGCTACACAAATAGCAAAACCCGTCATATAGAATAATATGATCCGAAGGAGCGCTCAATAACTGCAAGATAGCTCGAAAGAGCTGCAATCAGCTACCTCACACTAAACCTATATGTATTATTCCTGTCGCTCACCAAGACCATACTATCCTTCATTAAATAACGTATATAATACTCAGTAAAAGGAGTAGAAATGGCCATTGGATCAACAATTACAGACCAACTATTACCGAAATTATCATTCCATACCGGCCCGCAATAAGAAGTTGTATTGACACGGGTAAGCAACACCCACTCCCCTTGGTGGACGGAAGAAATGCCATCCCGAACACTACTTTTTAAATTCCACTTCTTATCATATAATAAATTAATGTCCGGAAGGTTCTCCTTTGGAGGAAATACATCGCCGGTGCAAGCAGATAAAAGAACCAATAATATAAAAGTATACCTCATAATCTAGCTTTACTAAAATGTTAGAACCAAATCGGTGAATACCCTCCAGTGTAATAAACTCGATAAGGCCATACCCAGCCAAATACCGAGCCCGCCTTTGTGTCCCAGTGTACATCACGAGCAGGCCAAAGCGAGGTTTGATTGGCGGGACTAGGAAATGAAAAAGAATAGGGGTCCAATCCTGCATAATCACTCCAATTTGTACAATCCCACTTATATTGAGATCTGTTAAAATCAGTTCCACAATTACCGGGTCGATATCCAAATCCAAAATTATTTCGAGCCTCACCAAAATAAACGCTTCTAGAAATTCTAAGGTGTTTTATTGGCGGATGCATAGAGGGAGCCAGTACCGAGTAAGGCTTGACACCGCCAACTAACGCCATAGGAGTACTAGTGGTTTGAATTAGTGTGGTATAAAGCTGCCCATTAAAAGAGGCCCGCTGGTTGGTATTATCATACTCCCAAACAGCTAAGACCTGTTCAAAATTGTCTTGTACCCAACTGGTGTCCCACCGAGATTCACCATACGCCGGTCCCCAAAAGAGAGTTTTCTTCCAGACCTTGTCGCTAATCTCTTGCCGGGTATGTGAGGTCAGTGTTTGATCGAAACTAAAGCCAGGAGGAGCATTCACAAGGGGCAGCGGTGCAAATTCAGTAACTGCAGAGCCTATAGTAGGCTGTAGATGAGCAGAGATCCTATTGATGCGAACCTCTGAGCCACCACCATTCCCTGTAAAGCTGATCAGATTATCATACTGAGCTTTTAAGACATAATTATCAACTAAAACTGAACGTTTGATCTCTACCGGCACGGTGGTTGGAGGCGGTATCCATCCCATGCAACCAGGCCCAAAACAAAAACCGCCACCACCAATACCTATCCCACCCCCACCAGGTCCGGTGGCCGGCTGCTCAGGACCATTGACCCCAACTATATGAGTAGGATGTGAAGTTGTATAAACATCATTCACTAAGACAGTAGTATAACCAGTAAGTGTGCTTCCTTGGTAAACAGGCTCACTACCGGGCGCCTCATCTGTATCAGCGGCAGCATTGAGCAGTGATACTGTAGGAAGATAAGCCCCGCCGGTAGAAGGAGCGAACAACTCGGAATATGGAAAATAGACAGAGACAGGGGGCGCCGTTCCGTTATCAACACCATATTGTCCTGCAGCAACAGAAGGCATTAGACCTTGCAAGAACTGTTCAAGGTCGGCGTTATTGCGTTTTTGTACCTCACTCCAGAATTGCTGGGCAAAAGAAGCAAGATCTACATTCCAGGCTCGGGAGAGAGAATCAAAACGAGTATATAGTGGCAGTCTGCTTTGTGCAGGAAAAATAAGATCGCCCAAAAGAACAGTCTCATCGGCAAATACATGGGCATAGATAGAAGCATTAACCAATCTTACATTAGCATTATTCTTGTAGAGCACTTTAAATACCTCTGTTATCTCAGAGAGATGACCGACCAGGGCCAACTCCTCGGGAGTTGAGGGGTAACGGGCAGCTAAGACAGGCTTATCGCTAGAAGTTTGATCCAGCGAAACGATATCTTTTTGACGAGTACACCCAAAAGCGGTCAATAAGAAAGAAACGAGAAACACAATAAGAAAATTTTTCATAAAATTAGTTATACAGTTAAATAATTTCAGCTGATGAGAATTGAATTTGATGTCTTTTTTCAAAAGAAATTTCAGGAAAACAACAATGAGAATAAATATTCAATAACTGCCAGTATATCTACTAGAAATAAACCTTTATCCAAAAACCAAAAAGAAATTTTTAAAAGATTACCCTTATCATATTAATCATGATTTAAATCATAGGCCTGTTGAGCACCTTGACTTATCTTGGAAAGAGCCAGCAAAAAACCGAACAACTGGGCATTGAAATAAAAACCGGTAACAGTAACGTACGAAGCCTGTTTCGCATTATGAGTTCATCGATCATTGAGCCTGCTTAAAAAGAGGTTGCCCTCTTCTAAAAGAGAGCAACCCCAAATGAACTTTACTTCTTAAAGCTGCGTAGCGGTCAATATAACGCTCAGCAAATAATCGCCACCGGTGTAACTCCATCCGGGAATAGCCCTCATCTTAACAGAGAAAGGTCTGGCAGGGCCAAACGTGCCTCCAGTAATCAGGGGAGAGGCAGTAGTGCTCAGTGAGTTCCACATAGAGGGTGTGGCATTTACACCCCCGGTACCATTAGTAGCCAAATTGTATTGCAATACACTACAAGGCATTACATTGTTACCAGTACCTGATCCGATGTAAGAGAAATTTGCAGTAGCAGATCGAATGGCTACATTGAAATTTCTGTTCGAAAAGACAAGAAACGGACTGGTCTGGTTTCCGAAGATGTCTTCAAGAACCTGCCCTTACAACGTTGATAGGTGCAAGATGACACCCTGCCGATTGAATAAAAATGACAATAATTAATAAAGCAACACTACTGTGTAGACATAAAAAAAGGCTGATCAGTATTTTGTTGATACCGATCAGCCTTTACAGAAGAGCAAACAGCTACTTGTTGATGATCACTTTTCCGGATGCTAGTACCGCGTTGGCGGCATTGACCAAACGAACAATATACAGCCCGCCTTGTGCACTACGAAGATCAACATCTAATAAAGGATATCCCGCGGTGGCCGGAAGCTGCTTATTAAATACCATGCCTCCTTTACTATCGAAGACTTGAAGGCTATACGTCGTAGCAACCGCACTATAATAAGACACTTTAAATGAGCCATTATTTGGACTAGGAAAGACAAACAAACGCGCAGTTACCGAGTCTCCGATTACCAGCACTTCAGAGGTATTGGCGCAAGGTAGACGAGGCGGATTATTTTGTACTCTTACCTTGTAACTGCCCGAGGGATGCTTCCACCCAATGGAATCTACGCTAGCCGTGGATTCTCCTGTAAGCGGGTTATTGTTAAGGAACCAGGCAAAGTTATAAGAACCGGCCGGTGTAACCAATGCATTGATGGTCGTTTGAATACCTGGCAACACCCTGGTATAGGGACTGGCTTGCAAAGTGACAACCGGATTGGGTTCAATGGTAACAGCTACTGGAGCGGAGGCTGCTGAACATCCAAAGCTATTTGTTACAGTAACTAGGTAGTTGCCGCTTGTACCGATCAATACCGATTGCGAAGTTGCGCCATTACTCCAACTCCAAGTGCTTCCTGTAGAGGCAGCCAGCAATACACGATCGCCGTCACACACACGGGTAGCAGTTAATGGCGTGATGGTGGCAACAGGTAGCGGGTTAACTGTAACAACAGTCGGAGCAGCGGTGCTTACGCAAGAGCCGGTCGTTACCGTTACTGTTACAGATTGACTTGTATTGACTGTAATCGACGAGCCGGTTTGGCCATTGCTCCACAAATAAGAGGTACCACTATTGGCAGTAAGCGTAACCGATCCACCCAAACAAAAACTGGTGGGTCCTCCGGCTGTGATGGTAGCGGCTGGTACCGCTGTAAGGGTGAGTGTTACACCCGTTCTTGCGGTGCCCTCACATCCGGTAAGGTTATCGCGTGCAGCCGCAAAGTAGGTAACCGAACCAATTGTATTAAGAGTAGGGTTGGCGACTACCGATCCACCTGTAGCAGCTGAATACCAAACAACAGTTTGCCCGGTTAGTACAGATGCCGAGGCGGCCAGCGTGGGTATGGCAGCTCCGGGGCAAACTAATTGTTGCTGATTACCTTCACTAACGGGAGCGGTTAAAGAGCTATTGCCCACTATAACGGATAGCTGCACAGAAGGGGTCTGACAATTAGTATTGGTCGCATAAACAGAGACATTCCCGGACTGACTACCGGAAACGAACGAGACGCTGATCTGGTTAGTCCCCTGCCCTCCTACAATCGCGGCGCCCGCAGGAACGGTCCATACATATCCGGTAGCACCTGTAACGGGGTTGATACTGTAAGAAACCGGACCGGTACTACAGATGGTGGTCTCTCCTGTTATGGCTCCTAGAGCTCCCATATTACCTCCACCAGACGATGCAGTTACTGCAATAGCATTTGTTCTTTGGCTCTCGGCAGTAGTGACCGAACTTCTGCAGCGAATAGAATACCAATCACTTTGCCCGGGCGTAAGTCCGGTGGCCGAATAACTATTGCTGGTAAGATTGCCTGCAAAAAGCACATACTCTCCATTGGCCTGATTAAGCCTGTAAATATCATAGTGCGTAGCACCCGCTACTGTAGTCCAGCTAAAATTGATCTCTCCTGCGGCACAGCTGGTACCATTACCAGAAAAACCGGTTACAGTACCCAAGGCTTTAAAAACGGCGTCGCTCTGATCGGACAAAGAGCCACTAGTCACTCGAATGCGCGCCTGCGATGTGTTGATACCAGCGGGAACGGACCAGGTAAAGCGATTGGTGGTGCTGGCAATAGTATTGGAGATCAATAACCAGTTGGCGCCGTTATCTACCGAGTACTCTAGTGTTTGCGTCCCGGTAAGACCGAACTGATTCCACGTAATTACCTCTGAGCTGCCGGGAGAAAATGATTCACCCCCATTGGGATAGATCATTTCGATACGAGGCTGATCGATAGTCCACGTCAAAGCATATTGTTGGTTGGTGCCTGTAGCCACACTAGTGCCCGTTACTTTAACCACATAGGTACCGGCGGCTGGATTATTGATGGTCACTTGTTCTACATTACTAACATTATCTATTCCAGTAGTAGCAGTAGCCGAAGGATTGTCTTTATCGAGTACCCAGGGCAAAAAAGTCGTAGTAGTATTGTTAACAGCAATATCTAAGTTGTTGACCAATGCCGGATTGGCATTGGGAGCACCGGCCGGATCGTTCCAGTTCAACATTACATTTAGGCGGGCGGTATTGGGAGGAACGCTAATGGTCAACTCATTGAAGGCAGCATTGGCAACGGTGGTAACTACATATCGGTTGTCTTCAAGTACCCGAACGGCCTCCAACGCATCGATGCGGCCGTACCCAAACCGATAATCAGGCCCGGGATTACCCAGATCTTGAGCAGTATTTAATACAGCGCTCTTAATAAGGGCAGATGGCGGAAGTGTATTGCTATTGAGTTGCTTAAACCGCTCAACCAATAGGGCTATAGAGCCCGCCACACCGGGAGTAGCCATGGACGTACCAGAGATCGTAGCGTAAGCGGTGGGCCCCGTGCTGTAGGTAGAGAATACATTGGTGCCCATGGCACTGATATCGGGCTTCACCCTTCCATCTTGCACGGGTCCAAAACTGCTAAAAGAAGATATCGCATCAGTAGAGGTGACGCTGGCAACAAGGATATTGTTTTTAGCAGACTTACCGCTGCCCGTTATCGTATGCCAGCCACCGGTACAAGAGGTTTGAGAATTCCCTGCAGAGTGTACATGTAAGTGAAAAGGAAAATTGTTCAAATTAAGATCGGTGGCGCGACTGGTAGCTGAATACCATACATTGGTTCCATTTATTCCACAGGTTGCAGTAGTTGCACCATAAGAGTGACTGCTCACTACAAGATTATAGGCCGGTATGGCAGCGGCGATCTCAGCCGATACATTTCCATTAAAATCATAAGAGTACAATTTTGCATTGGGAGCCATACCTCTGGCATTGGGATTGGCGATTCCTTTTCCGAGTATAGTGCCGGAGCAGTGGGTCGAATGGTTACTGAAGGCCGCATTCTCGACCTGTGTAACGCGGCCGGTGGGTAAAAAATCAAGATGTTGCCCTATTGCGCCTCCATCCCAAATGCCAACATTAATGCCTTCTCCTTTAAGATTTCGAGGCCCGTCGCTAATAGGACTTACCCGGTGCAAAGAACGGCCTGGAAGATTTTCTTCTTTATTGGGTTCATCGATAAATTCAGCCCACTGCACTACCGAAAGACGTACCAATGATTTGAGTTGCGTAGCAGGCACCCGTACAACAAAACTTCTAAAGGGGGCATCTTCTCTGATCAGTTGTGCGCCCAGACTGCTGAGCAAAGGCTCTATAGCAGAGCGAGTCATGGTTTCGTAAGTAATGATGGTGACATCGGCTTTGCCGGGTTCTATAAGGGCATGGGCAGGCACCTTAGCATAGAAAAGATCAGGGATGGTCTTTTGAAGATCCTGAAATACAAACACCGATCGAACGGATAAGGAAGCAAAGGTTCTAGTATCAAAACCAGTATTGATCTTGGCCGCATAGGCGTAGTTAGGAAAATAATCCAGCAGCGTAATGCCGGATTGTGTTAATTGAAGGCGAAGCGACTCCGATGGAATATCATTGAACTGTAATACAGCATACCAAAAAGGGCCGTACTGTGCATTGCGAAATACAGAATCGGTACTGCGAGGTTTATCGGCATTGAGCTCGGGAACAAACGCGCCGGAACGCAGTTTTACTTGATAATCGCGAGGCTGTTGAGCCAGCAAGCATGAGCAAAAAAATAAAAGAATGAACAATGCGGAGATTCGCAAAAAAATTGCTTTCATCAGGGCTGAATTTTTGAGGCGATGAAAATACGCATATTCCCTCAAGCTCGTAAAAGTGTTCGACTTTTTTTACTCCGGTGGCACAAGCACTTATACAACTCACTGCTCCGCTAGGTTATTAACAGCTTGTACACGTTACGGTGTACTCGTAAAGACCCGCTCGAATCTGCGCTGGCAGGGAGGTACACGCAAAATACCGGCAAGGGGGGTCAACAATGGGCGAATAACAGGTTTTTTTTCTTCAAAGCAAGACTGCAGATACATTGTATCCAGGCCTCCCCCCAGCAGCTTGTTACCCAAAAGCAGTGGCTCTTCTAGACGAATACAGCGTTCTTTACAGCACATCTACGTCTACTACCACTTGCACAGCTCGAAAATTTTGTTGACCCGTAAGCTGCACGATCAGCTCTTTTATATCGGCTTTGCACTGCGAAAGCAGATTGGCGCGCCTGGGCAGCTTTAACAAGAGTTCTGTTCTGTATTGATTACGCACCCGGGCAACTACGGCGGGGGCCGGACCTACCATATAACTACCATAGCTTTTTTTAAATGCATTGGCAAAGGTTTGCGCCGCCCTTGCGCTCACCGATTGATCCCTGTGGCGAAAACTCAATACAATCAATCGACTATAAGGAGGATAAAAAAACTCTTCGCGCTTGCCGATCTCTTCGTCGAAGAATGCACGGTAATCATGTGCCGTTACAAAGGCAAGGACCGGGTGGGCCGGCTGCGAAGTTTGAACGAGCACAGTGGCGGTCTGCTCCTTTCGCCCTGCCCTGCCACTCACCTGCTCCATTAATTGAAAGGCTCTTTCGTGCACCCGAAAATCCGTAAAATGCAGCAGCCCATCGGCATCGACCACTCCCACCAGGTCAACGCGATCTACATCCAATCCCTTTACCACCATTTGCGTGCCTACTAAAATATCGATCTGCCCTTGCTCGAACATTCGTACCAATTGCTCATGCGCTTGCTTTCCGCGAATGGCATCGATATCCATGCGAGCTATCCGGGCCGAGGGGAAAAGCCGCTGTAGTTCTTCTTCGATCAGCTCCGTTCCGAAATTTCGTTGTGTAAACGACTGCCCGCCACAATCGGTGCAACGGGTTACCACACCATAGGCCGAGCCACAGTAATGACAAAGTAATTGCTGCTTTTTTTTATGCAGCGTTAGCGAAACATCACAGTGACGGCAAGCCGGTATCCATCCGCATTGCGAACAAATCTGGTAAGGCACATATCCCCTTCGATTTTGAAATAAGATTAGCTGACGCCCCTGTTCGAGTACCCGCTCCATCGATTGTACTAAGAGGGGCGTAAGAGATCCGCCTACTCTTTTTTTTACCGGTACGGCACGTGTGTCAATAATTCGAATAGGCGGCAACGCAACGTCGGCATAACGCTGAGAGAGCGTGACTAATCCATATTTTTTTGTAAGGGCTTGTTGATAGGTTTCGACCGCAGGGGTCGCGCTTCCCAACAAAACCTTCGCCCCTGTTAAGGTAGCCAGATAAATGGCAGCATCCCGCCCATGGTAGCGGGGCGCGGGCTCTTGCTGCTTAAACGAAGGGTCATGCTCCTCATCGATAACGATCAACCCCAGCTGTTTGAACGGCAAAAAAACGGCAGAACGAGCCCCAAGCAATACAGTAAGCTGCCCGGTGACCACTTTTTGCCAAAGCTCTGCCCGTTCTTGCGGAGAGAACTTTGAGTGATACACACCAACCTGACCACCGAAACAATGCTGCAGCCTGCGCACGATCTGTGCCGTCAATGCGATCTCGGGTAACATATATAACACCTGCTCCCCACGTTGTAATGCTTCGCTGATCAACCGCATGTACACTTGTGTTTTTCCACTGGCCGTAACTCCATGTAATAGGCATACAGATAAGGATGACCAAGACTGCTTGATCTGATCAAAGGCCTTTTGCTGGTGAGTCGTTAGCGTAAAATCGATCGAATGAATAACGGGTAGATAGCTAAGGCGGTCTACTTGTTTGCTGTAAGCAACTAGAATTTCTTTTTCGATCAATGCATTCAGTAAAGTAGTCGTTGCCCCTACTCGTTTTAACAAGGCCGCAACAGCGACCTCACCACACTTTTGGTGCAGCTCGAGATAAGCCAGTAGTACCGCAAGTTGCCGAGGCGCTCCCTTCCACGTGTTTAAAAGCGTAGCGAGCTTCTCTTCTACCTCATAATTATTGCCCAGCCGAACGAATCGCTCGACCTTTGCTTGAACCGCTGCACCCGCATCGCCCGAAACGGTACGAAATGGAGCCGGAAGGGCTGCGGCCATTACTACGCCCTCCGAACAGAGGTAATACTCCGCCATCCACTCCCATAAACGCAAGGTGTGTTTGTTTACAAAAGGAGTTGTATCTAACAACTGGATGATCTCTTTTACCCGAAGGCCCGCAGGAACCTCGC
>Ga0194133_10007465_pt1 | contig 13095 bp, 12 predicted proteins | sample TA2KigOf40mmetaG_FD_155448 | JGI IMG/M metagenome (GOLD analysis project Ga0194133, IMG submission 155448) | Freshwater microbial communities from Lake Tanganyika, Tanzania - TA2015055 Kigoma Offshore 40m | ecosystem: Environmental > Aquatic > Freshwater > Lake | place: Tanzania: Lake...
TTTGTCCACTTTCGAGTGGTTGACGAAGGGAATCAAGGACTTGTCTTGGAAACTCTGCCAACTCATCTAAAAACAAAACCCCCTTATGTGCAAAAGAAACTTCTCCAGGTTTAACTTTGGCTCCACCACCAACCATAGCCGACATTGAACAAGAATGATGAACCTCACGAAATGGTCGTGAGGTGATAAGTTTGCCATCGATGATTTTGTCACTCAAACTGGCAATCATGTTGATTTCGAGGATTTCGAGCAATTCGAGATCAGGCAAAATACTTGGCAATCGCGACGCCAACATCGATTTGCCAACGCCAGGTGAGCCTATCATTAAAACATTATGCCCTCCACAGGCTGAGATCTCAAGGGCTCTTTTGGTGTATTCTTGACCTTTTACATCGGCAAAATCTGGATATATTTGCTTTTGAAAATTCTGATAATTATCGGGACGCAATAAAATTTGCTGGCCTTTAAGATGGTTGACCAAGCTAAGAATATCAGGTGTTGCCACAATATCGATATCACCCGCCCATACAGCTTCTTTGCCATTTGCTTGCGGACAAATCAGGCCAAATCCTAACTCGTTCGCAGTTATGGCTGATGAAATTATACCTCCAACTCCATTAACAGACCCATCAAGCGACAACTCGCCCATAATAAAATATTTGTCGATAAAACTTTGGGGCAAAACACCTATCTCAATCATAATGCCAAGAGCAATAGCTAAATCGAAATGTCCACCCTCTTTTTGCAAATCAGCTGGTGCAAGATTGACGGTTATGCGTTCAAAGGGCCAAGACAGGCCAGTTGAAGTAATAGCCCCACGCACCCGCTCTTTGGATTCGCCGACAGACTTATCGGGCAAACCGACGATATTAAAAGTGGCGTTACCGCTAGAAATTTTGACTTGAACATCGATTGGAATGGCATCAACGCCATTAAATGAGAAGGTTTTAGTTTTGGCAACCATGGTTTTAGATTTAGTGGTGAATATTGGTTGGTGGTTTTTAAATAAATAATAATTTTATTACAAGTAATATTTTATTTTTATTTTCTAGAGTTTTAGTAGGTTTAGTGAAATTTAGTAAGAATTAATAAAAATTATCTTACCTGAATTGAAACTATTATGATTTAAAACCGATAATGGAGCTTAATAATTAAACCCACCAAGGATATTTCCTTGGTGGGCCTTGCATTAGAGATTATCGCTTGGATAAACCTCTCTACCTTTTTTATTTAAAAAAAGATTAGCTAACGCTTTTCTTAAGTTAAAGAACTAACTATCGAGAGCGTAACTATTACTGCTAATGGAATAAAGACCATAATTTACGATGTTTGATAGTTAAAGAAGAGAAGCCTATCAACAAGCCAAATTAAAAATTAATTTGGAAAGCGATGACCTCGAAAACTACGAAAAAAACTTTTACAGATTCTTTCGCAACTCAGCCTCCATCAATTCAATTTCTTGATTCGACAAAGGTATGAGTCCGGTTTGCAGAAGATAACCCTCGTTTCCGAGAGTATTGCGACTAGCAATTTCTGCGATAAATTCTGACATCCCACTAATTAATTTGCGGTGCTCTTTTTTGTAATAAACATATAGTGGACGAGATATTTTGTAGCTCCTAGAAGCAATATTTTGAAGCGTTGGATAGATTCCATCAATTAAAGCAGGTTGAATCGTTTGGCGATTTTCTTGCAAAAAACTATAACCAAAAATACCGAGAGCGTTTTTATCATTTTTAAGTTTTTGGACAATCAAATTATCATTTTCACCAGCTTCAATGAAAGCTCCATCAGAGCGAATTATTTGGCATTTTTTGTGACGAATTTTTTGGTCGGGATAATTTTTTACAAAAAATATATTTTTATCACAACTATCAATCATTACCAACTCAACAAATGCATCTCTGGTTCCCGAAGTGGAAGGTGGTCCATAAACCGCAATTTGAGTTTGTGGAAGGTTGGCATTTATGTCGCTCCATTTTTTATAAAAATTATCAACTAATTCACCGTTTGAATTTGGAACTTTTTCAGCGAGAGCTAAAAAAATTTGCTGAGCAGATAAATTGAATTGAATTTTAGATTGTGCATTCGCCAAAACAATTCCGTCATAACCAATTTTTATTTCGCCAAAACTCACTTGATTACTTCTACATTTTTCAATTTCACTATTTTTGATGCGTCGTGAAGCGTTGATAAAATCTGGGAATTCATAACCCACCCCGGAACAAAAAAGCTTAAAACCTCCTCCGGTTCCTGTTGATTCTACAATTGGAGTTTTAAAATTTGATTCACGGCCAAAGCTTTCAGCCACCACCGCTATAAAAGGATAAACCGTTGATGAGCCAACAATTTGAATATGAGAGCGCATTTTGGGTTTGAAAAGGCTCGAAGCAAAATCGTCACCCAAAGCACTAAAAGGAAATAATATAATGAATAAAAAAGATAATCTCAGCACAACCGAATTAAGAGTTAATTAATGTTCAATAACAAGGCTAAAAGCTCTAAATCGCTAAAAGCTTTTTAATCAAGTAGAGTTTTCCTTAAACGGTTTAAATATAGAAAAATTAGTTTTGGGAAAAATTAGTTTTGGATAAAATCGTATAATAATTTTTATGCACTAATTTTGGCACGTTATTTTTAGTAATTTTAAAAAATTGTCAAGTACAAGATTTGACCAAAACCAATACATAAATATAATCAAAAACGTTGTACAAAAAGCCGTTGCTTCAGAATATTTTATTTTTATTCTTGAAGAAAATTCCCTTAAAATCAAAACTTCTCATGACCAAAAGTCACCGCCGATTATCATTAAAACAAAATAGACTTTTTTTGACATTTATTTTGTTTATTTTGAGCTTCGGTTTGATTAGTGAAGGATATTCAAAAGATAATTTTAACCCCACGAAACCAATTATATCTGGCCTCGAAAGAATTGACGAAGCAACTGTTTTGAAATATTTTGAAAACCTTATAAATGATAAATCTTTAGCTTACGATCTTGAAAAAATCCGCAAAAACTTGCTTGAAACTGAATATTTCAGCACTGTAAATATCAACCTAAGAAATCAAACCATTTATCTCGAAGTCATCGAAAATCCAATCGTTTATGAAACCAAATTTATTGGTAATAAAAAAATTGATGAAGAAGTTTTAATTTCCGAAATAACTTTAAAAAAACGTAGTATTTTTTCGCAATCCAAACTGCAAAACGATATTAAGAGAATTAACGAAATTTATGTGAAAAGTGGACGATTCCTCACTAAAATCGAGCCCAAAATAATTCAAAAAGACCAAAATCGTATCGAACTTATTTATGAAATTGATGAAGGTCCAAAAGCCAAAATTGGCGAAATATATTTTATTGGTAATAACGCTTTTTCGGATCGCGAATTAAGCGAGCAAATTTCAACTAAAAAAACAATTTGGTGGAAATTCTTATCTTCTAGCGACATTTATGATTCCGATAGAATTGAATATGATAAAGAAATATTGCGTCGTTACTACAATAACAATGGTTTTGCCGATTTTACTACAATTTCTTCAATGGCACAAATTAATCGCAATAAAGATAATTTCTTTATCACTTTTTTGGTCGAAGAAGGTACCAAATATAATGTTGGAGAAATCAATATTATCAACCAAGTTCAAGGTTTTGAGCCTGAAATTCTGAACGACAAACTCCTTTTTAAATCTGGCACTATTTATAATGCCGAAGCTATTGAAAAAACTATCGACGCAATGACTGAAATCATGTCTGCAAAGTCTTACGCTTTTGCAAATATTGAGCCGATTTTAAAGCGTGATCGCGACAAAAAAATTATCGATATTGATTTTATAATTAACGAAACGCCTCGAATTTTTATCGATAATATTAAAATTTTTGGCAATACTCGAACCCTCGACGAAGTGATTCGCCGTGAACTTAGAATTCGCGAGGGAGACCCTTATAACATCAATAAAATCAACCGCTCAAAACAGCGCATCGAAAACTTAGGATTTTTTGAAAAAGTTGATTTCAATACCAAAAGAATCCAAGAAACTGATTTAATTGATCTAGAAATTACCGTTAAAGAAAAAAGAACTGGCGAATTAAGTTTGGGTTTTGGTTATTCAACTTTCGATAGTTTTAATATCAACACTGGAGTTCGTGAAAATAATTTATTTGGCACGGGTCAAAAATTAGGTTTACATATTCAGAAATCTTTTGCCAATCTTAGCGCCCAAGTCAACTATACTAAGCCTTATTTTTTAGGACGACCAATTGATGTGGGATTTGAAGTTTTTCGCACAAACTCCGCCAAACGCCAATCCCGCAATTTTGAAACTGACGATTTGGGCTTTAGTGTTAATGCTGGTTATAGTATTACCGAATTTTTGGATCACTTTATCTCATATAGATATAAGTCTCAAAATGTTGGTAATGTTACCGAAGGTTCATCTCTAGCCATTAAAGCGACTCAAGGAAACTATGTTTATTCGTCAATTGAAAATTCGCTCTTTTATGATCGGACTGACAATCGCATTGATCCACGAAAAGGCTATTTTATCTCGATTTCTCAATCTTATACTGGAATTGGTGGAAACGTTCATAACCTTAAGCACGAAGGACGCGCCAGCTATTTTGTTCCAACAATAAATAGGGATATAGTTCTAAAACTTATGACCAGAGGCGGTGTTATTCAGGGGATTGACCAAGATGTCACCATTCAAAATAATTTTTTCCTTGGTGGAAATGATATACGAGGATTTGCCTTTTTTGGAATTGGTCCAAGGGTTCGAAACTCAAATAGTAAAAATAATAATGAAGCAGTTGGTGGAAAAATTTATTATCTTAGTTCCACTGAATTACGCTTTCCACTTGGCTTACCGCGTGAGCTTGGAATTAATGGCGCGTTATTTTGGGATGCTGGAATTCTTAAGGGTGTTGATAAATCAATAAAACAAAAAGATGAGATAGTTGATTCTAAAAAATTACGCTCTTCGGTCGGTTTTAGTATTTTTTGGGCTTCGCCGATGGGTCCAATTCGTCTTGATTTTGCGAAAATTCTTCAAAAAACCAAATATGATCGAAGCCAAACCTTCAATATTAATTTCGGAGCGAACTTATTTTAAATTCCTAAAAAATAACCCCGATTTTGGTAAATTTTTTTGTGAAAATTATACTAAATCGGGGGAGATAAAACAAAAATTAGGCAAAAATTAGGTCGAACCCATTATAAAACCTTAGCAAGACTTAATCAAAATTTAATTTTGAATTAATTATTTTAAAACTGCCAATAAATTTATACTCGATAAATTTAAAGGCTTGCGACTAACATCCAGATGGTTTTTTCATGCGCTTTGGCGCGTTGAATAAAAATATCCGCACTTGATTCATCACCTTCTTGTTGAGAAATTTTAATCGATTTATGTAATTGATTAACAATAATTTCGTGATCAGAAATCAAATCTTTGATCATCTCTTGAGCATTAAAATCTTTATTACCACTCTTTATATCGCTATATTTTTTGAAATGATCGAATGTACCATCAACCTTAGAACCCAATGAACGAATTCTCTCGGCTAATTCATCGATTGCGCCAAAAAGTTCTTCATATTGCAGTTGGAACATTTCATGAAGCGATTTAAAATTATCGCCAACCACATTCCAATGATAATTTTGGGTTTTCAACATTAAGACATAAGAATCAGCTAAAATTTTTTCTAGCGCTTCAAGGGTTTGATGGTTTTTCATAATTACTCCAAATTTTCAATTGTTAATATTTGTGCCAAAGAATTTACCACCGCTGAAATTTTAGCAATTAACTGGATTTGAGTCTTGTTAATTCCGTGATTTATTAACTGATTTGTATGAGCATCAATACACATTCCACAACCGTTAATTATTGACACCGCTAAAGAAAAAATCTCGAAATCAATTTTGTCAATTTTGTGCTCTACCAAAAGTCTCATTCGAAGTCCAGCAGGCATTTGCGTATATTCTTTATCTTCAACCAAATGCGTAAAACGATAATAAATATTGTTCATTGCCATCAGAGTTGAAGCTATTTTCACGGCTCTTATTTCATCATTCGATAAAACTTTTTGCACTTCATTTTGCATAATTTTAATCAGTAGCAAATTTTTTGTTGCAAAAGCACACGCCAGAGCGCTTCCAAAAATTTGCTTCATCTTAAGTTGTTGATTTTGCTCACTAAACAAATTTTGAACATTTATTTTTATATCTTTAGCATATTCATGGAGCTGATTTAGAAGCTGTTCCATAAAATTATCTTATTTAAATTTAATAATTTAGGTGGGGCAATTTTGCCCCTCTTTCAAAAAAATTATATTTTAATTACGTCTTCACCCTTTTTCCAATTGCATGGACAAAGTTCATCAGTTTGAAGCGCATCTAAAACTCTTAAAACCTCCGCCGGATTCCGCCCAACATTTAGATCAGTGACATAAACAAAACGAATAATCCCTTGCGGATCAACAATAAATGTTGCTCTTTGACAAACACCCTCTTCGTGATCAAGGATACCAAGTGCGTGAGATAAGTCACGCTTGACATCAGCATACATCGGAAATGGGAGATTTTTTAATTCCTCTTTTTGATTTTTCCACGCCAAATGAGTAAATTCAGAATCAGTACTTACCCCCACAACTTTTGCATCACGATCTTCAAATTGCGAATTAAGTTTTCCGAATTCGGCAATTTCAGTTGGACAAACAAAAGTAAAATCTTTTGGCCAAAAAAACATCACCAACCACTTATCTTTAAAATCATTATTTGACAAATCGATGAATGCATTTTTAATGTCATTTCCCACTACAGCTTTGCCATTAAATTGCGGAAATTTATCTTTCACTTTTAACATATTTTCTCCTTTTTAGTTGTTAATTTTTTGATTTGTTTTAAAAAATCTTGATTGCAAAATATTATGATTTTTTATTATAAGTGTATTATATTAATTTGATTAACTTAATAAGTTTTACTTATGAACCTTCGAGACCTAAAATATATTGTTGAAGTAGCGCGTGAAAAAAATTTTGCTCGTGCATCAGAAAAAGTTTTCGTTAGTCAACCTGCTCTAAGTATGCAAATTAAAAAACTCGAAGACACCCTTGGAATAAATATTTTTGAGCGTGATAAACAAAATTTTTTAATCACGCCGGCAGGCGCAGAAATTATTAAAAAAGCTGAAATAATTCTTCGAGAAAGCGAAGAAATCAAAAATATTGCTAAAAATTTTAAAGACCCTTTTGGTGGCGAGATCAGAATTGGCGCCTTTCCAACCGTAGCTTCATATTTTTTACCAAATTTTGTACGCAATATTCATAAAAAATTTCCGAATTTAAAAATTTTTTTAATTGAAGCTAAAAGCGCTGAATTGATAGACAAACTCAATAATGGCGAAATTGATTTTTCTTTAATTGCTATGCCAATTGATAATGAAAATTTGGTTGGTGAAAAAATTTTTAGTGAAAAATTTTTGCTCGCCACTCCTAAAAATCATCCATTTGCTAAAAAATCTAAAATTCAAATTAAGGAATTAAAAAACCAAGAATTAATGTTGCTGGAAGATGGTCATTGTTTACGTGATCAAGCGCTTGAGATATGCTCCTCAGTTAGAGCCTTTGAAAAAAATGACTTTCAAGCCACTAGCCTCGAAACCTTGCGTCAAATGGTTGCCAATGGCAATGGAATTACTTTAATACCAGAAATTGCAGTAAGAAATGATGATAAAGTTAGTTACGTTAAAATTTTTAATGCACCCTTTAGAACAATCGGGATTTATTATCGCAAATCATCAGTACGAAAATCTTTAATTAAGGAAATCATCAGGCTCGCTAAATAATTTCGCAACAATTATAAAATTTGGATTGATTTATGAAATTACAATTCCATATTTTTTTGATAAATAATCTTCAACCTCATTGCGCTCTTTAGTTGAAAGCTCTTTTGAATAAATTATAACTTCACCAATATCGCCATTGTAGTAAATTGGCGTTGCTCCTCCTATTTGAAGACCGCCTATGTATCCCGAATATTGCGAAAACAAAGAATTATCAGCCGAAGAAGCTTCAGGAGTTGAGCCACCGTTGAGCCAATATTTTTTTCCGTTAGCACTTGTTAGAATAAAAGTATGAATTCTAGACGTTATTTGACTGCTACTAAAAGAAGGAATTGTGTAATCAAAATGATTTGTACCCAGAGTTCCAGATTGACCAGCTCTTATGGTAGTTGACCCCGTCTATCCTAAAGAAAAAACACCATTACTTCCACCTCCAACAAAGTATGAATTAGCTCCAGAAGTTCTTTGCTCGACAACAAAAATAGTAAAATCAGAGCCATTCATAAAAGCTGAATCAAACGGATAGTAATCTCCACCGTCAAATCTAACGGCAGGAATAGATTTGTTAAATGCTTGGAGAATATATTTAGCTTGGTTGGCTGAAGTGCTTTGAGAAATGCTTCTTTTTTGTGAGGACTAAATATTGATATCGTTCCACGCCGAAATTAATGCGTTATCACGCCTTTCTGCAGATTTAAAACTCTCTTCAAGCGTTGTTTCAAGCCATAATTCGAGATTTGAAATCTACCAACTCGAGAGTTTTTGGTGATATTGCGCGCTTTTGTTAAATTAAAATCATTATACAAATCAATCCCCTGAGAAATTCCAGCAATTAATATTCCAATTATTAAAATTACCACCGATATTTCTATTAATGAAAAAGCTTTTCTAAATCCAAAAGTTATTTTTGTTGTATTAGCCGTGATTGAATAAATTAAAATTTACAAACCGGTTGAACCAAATCCTCCAGAACCACGAGAAGTCTCATCAAGATTTTCAACTTCAACAATCTTGGCTTGTTCATGCTTGGTGATAATCATTTGTGCAATTCGCATACCCCTAGAGATTGTAAATGGCAGTTTAGAATGATTGATTAAAATTATGCAAATTTCGCCCCGATAATCTGAATCAATTGTTCCGGGAGAATTTAAAACCGTAATACCATTTTTAAGAGCCAAGCCTGAACGTGGACGAATTTGAGCTTCAAAACCCTTTTCTAAAGCAATCGCAATTCCAGTTTTAATAAGTTTAAATTCACTTGGATTTAAAATTATATCCTCTTCGATAGATGCTTGTAAATCAAGGCCTGCGCTGCCAGAAGTTTCATATTTTGGCAAAGATAAATCGCCTAAATTAGATAATTTTTTGATTTTTAAAATTGTCATCAAGATACGAAATAAGATTTTGAAAAATTAGATTTTTATTGATTTTTTTTGAGTTGATAAATTACAAAGCGATCTTAAAATTCACAATGATATTTTAATTCTATCAACTTTTACAAAAATGTTCGACCTAAAAAACAATCAAAATTCCAATCAAACCCCTAAAAATAACGAAGATTACAAAATTAAAGATAACCTGAAAGACGAATCTCGTCGCAATCTTCTTAAAAATACCGCCTACGCCACCGCTGGGGTTGGTGCAGTTTGTGCACTTTTGCCCTTTATCGACAGTATGAATCCTTCTAAAGATGTTCAGGCTCTGGCTTCGGTTGAAGTTGATATTTCAAATATAAAAGTTGGTGAAGAAAAAAAGGTTATGTGGCGCGGAAAACCAATTTTTATCAAAAGACGCACACCTCAAGAAATTGATGATGCCAAAAAGGTTGAATTATCAGAACTCAAAGATCCACAAAACGATTCTGACAGAGTTAAAGCTGGTAAAGAAGAATGGCTCGTTACCATCGGAATATGCACTCATTTAGGTTGCGTTCCTATTGGTGGACAAGGTGAGTATAAAGGTTGGTTTTGCCCATGTCATGGCTCTCAATATGATACTTCGGCACGAATTCGCAAAGGCCCCGCCCCAAAAAATCTTGAAATTCCGCCTTATGAATTTTTAAACGATAAAACAATTAAAATTGGATAATCAATGTCAACAAATAACGATCACAAAAGCCATATTAATGACCCAAAAACTCCCAATGAAGAGTTGCAAGTTTTTCATTCAATTCATAACGATATTGACCAATCAATCACAGAAAAGTCTAAAATTGCTGGGTGGATAAATGACCGCCTCCCAATTATAGCAACACTTGAAAACACTCTCAAAAAACATCCCTACCCTAAAAATCTTAGTTATTGGTGGAATTTTGGCTCTATTGCTGGGATTTGTTTAGTAATACAAATTCTGTCTGGGCTGTTCTTGGCTATGCACTACGTTCCCAACACCAAACACGCCTTTGATTCGGTTGAACATATTATGCGTGATGTTAATTATGGTTGGCTTATACGCTATATTCACGCCGTCGGCGCTTCTATGTTTTTTGTTGCCCTTTACGCCCACATGATCCGAAGTCTTTATTATGGTTCCTACAAAGCCCCGCGCGAAGTATTGTGGTGGGCTGGAATAATAATATTTCTTTTAACGATGGCAACTGCCTTCATGGGCTATGTACTGCCATGGGGTCAGATGAGTTTCTGGGGCGCAACTGTTATCACCAACTTATTTTCTGCAATACCTGTAATTGGTGAGTCGATTGTTCAATGGCTATGGGGCGGTTATTCAGTTGACAATCCAACCCTAAATAGATTCTTTGTATTACATTTTTTAATGCCGTTCTTAATTGTTGGAATTGTCTTGATTCACTTAATGGCCTTGCATACTACGGGTTCAAACAATCCAAGCGGAGTCCCAATGAAATCAAAAAAAGACTCCATTCCATTTCACCCATATTTTACAATCAAAGATATGGTGGGCTTTGCCGTTTTCTTTTTGGTTTTTGGATATTTCTTGTTCTTTTATCCAAACGCACTTGGACACCCAGACAACTATATTCCAGCCAACCCATTAGTCACTCCGGCTCACATTGTGCCCGAGTGGTATTTCTTACCATTTTACGCCATTCTTCGTGCTGTTCCCGACAAACTTGGCGGTGTTTTGATGATGTTTGGCGCAATTATTTTATTATTCTTCTTGCCATATCTAGACAGAAGCAAAGTCAGATCTGGAGCTTATCGCCCTATATTTAGAAAGTTTTTTTACCTATTTGTAATTAATTTTGTGTTCTTGGGTTGGCTTGGCAAATCACCCGCTGAAGGTTGGTACATATGGGCTTCACGCCTAACAACCATGTATTATTACGCATATTTCTTATTAATTTTACCAATTTTACCACGATTTGAAAAAACCATACCATTACCCGATTCAATTGATGAGCATTTCAAACAAAAACATGTTTAGAAAAATTAATTTCATAAAAATGAAGAAATATTTTCTTATTTTACTTTTTATTCCAAACCTTGCTTTGGCGAACCCTTCTCATTCAGATAATATTATTGATGAATCAAAGGCCACTTTTGCTCTCCATCCCAAAAAATTAAATTGGGAGTTTGAAGGTTTTTTTGGACGCTTTGACAAAGCTTCAATTCAAAGAGGTTATCAAGTATATAAAGAGGTATGTTCTGCTTGCCACAGTTTGAAACTTATGTCATATCGAAATCTACAAGATATTGGCTTCAGCGAAGCTGAAGTTAAGCAAATTGCCTCAGAATATCTCGTCACCGATGGCCCTAACGACGATGGTGATATGTTTGAAAGACCAGCGCTTCCATCTGATAAATTTGCTCCCCCTTATCCCAATGAGCAATCAGCTCGCTCAGCGAACGGCGGAGCTTATCCACCAGATTTATCACTCATTATTAAAGCTCGTCACGATGGACCTAATTATGTCTATTCTCTCTTGAATGGCTATGTTGATGCACCCGATGGATTCGATTTAGCAAATGGTAAAAATTACAATCCATACTTTGAAGGACGCCAAATTTCAATGCCAGCGCCAATTAATGATGACGGTCAGGTTGAATACAAGGACGGCACTATTGCGACTAAAGAACAAATAATTATCGATGTGGTAAATTTTTTGCAATATGCCTCTGAACCAGAAACTGAGCAGCGCAAAAAAATGGGCGTTAGAACCATGATATTTTTGGGTATATTATTAGTACTTTTGGTTTTGGCCAAAAGAGCAATCTGGAAAAATGTCAAATAAACAATCTTAGAAATACAAATTTATGGCTTTTACCTTCAATGCAGAAAATCAGAATAAAGTTAAAGAAATTCTTGGAAAATACCCAACTGAACGCAAAAAATCAGCTGTTATGCCACTTCTTGATCTGGCTCAACGACAAAACAATAACTGGATCTCTAAAGACATTATAGCGCATATCGCTCAAATAATTGAAATCCCAGAAATTAAAGTTTACGAAGTCGCCAGCTTTTACACGATGTACAACTTAAAACCCGTTGGTAAATATCTTTTACAATTTTGCAAAACCACACCCTGCATGCTTCGCGGTATTGATAAAATTATTAAAACTTGCGAAGAAAAATTTGGAATTTCGATGGACCAAACCACCGTTGACGGCTTTTTTACTTTTAGAGAAGTCGAGTGTCTAGGAGCTTGCGTCAATGCCCCAGTTGTGCAAATCAATGATGATTTTGCCGAAGATTTAACCGAAGAAAGCTTTTTAAAAATCTTAGAAGATTTAAAAAATGGCAAAAGTTTCCAAGTCGGTTCGCAAGTTGGACGCAAATGCTCCGCACCAGCAACTAATCAATAAAAATTCTAAATATCTACAGCATTTTAATTTGTAAAAAGATTAAATTTTTTATAAAATTTATTCACCAAGTTTTTTAATAAAAAAGATAAAAAATTTTCAAAAAAAGCTTTTAGTTTGATTGAAATTTCGGTGGTGATTTTGATTATTGGGATATAGATAGCCGGCGTTTTGCAAGGCATCGATTTATATCAAGATATGAAATTGGTATCGGCGCGATCTTTAACTACAAATTCGCGAGTAAACCGCATCAAAGATTTAGCTTTATGGCTTGAATCAAGGCAAGAAATAAGTTTTTTGAAAAATGAAGTAAAAGATGGAGTTGCTGTTACTTAGTGGAATGATATTAACCTTTCATCAATTGATAGGGCAACAACTTCTGTCTAGGGAACGGCTCCCATTTATCGTCAAAATTCAATAAATGCACTTCCAGCTATTCAATTTTCAGGAAATGGATGTTTTATAAATTAATCAT
>Ga0194133_10007468_pt1 | contig 13091 bp, 13 predicted proteins | sample TA2KigOf40mmetaG_FD_155448 | JGI IMG/M metagenome (GOLD analysis project Ga0194133, IMG submission 155448) | Freshwater microbial communities from Lake Tanganyika, Tanzania - TA2015055 Kigoma Offshore 40m | ecosystem: Environmental > Aquatic > Freshwater > Lake | place: Tanzania: Lake...
GGCATCTAGGCCCGCTGAATGGTTTGGGCACCCCACAGGGGGGGTGCCCGCGCCCGCTACTTTCCCGGCCTGGAAAGGGTGTCGCCAATTCCCGGCCTAGCGGACCCCACTGTTAGCGCCGCTGCGACGCGGCGCCAGCCGTGCAGATGTACTGCTCTGCAGCTCAGGCTGACGTGACCCCCTTCATTGGTCCAGGCGCTATGAGAGTGGGTGGTTACGCAGCTACTGGTTGAGCTGTCTCCAGGGGCTTACGCCCCTGGAGGGCCGAATGAGGCCTCAAGTTGTTGTACTCCCACCGCCAGCGATCAGCCAAGGCTTGGGCCTCGGCCACGGTGTCGAACAGCTCGGTGTTCAGGAACTGATCCCTGAACCGGCTGCTGTAGACGTAGTCGAGCGGAGCTCATACGACTCGGCAAAGCCGTTCTGCCACGATGATCCTGATTCGATGTAGGCCATGGTGGTGCCGCTGTTCTCGCTCCAGCGCTTGAGAGCGTGAGCGATGAATTCGGGCCCGTTGTCGCTGCGGATGAACGCTGGGGCTGGGTAGAGGCTGGTGAGCTGCTCCAACACCGCCACGACGTCTTTGGACTTACAAGCGCCAGCCCACCTAGATGGCCAGGCAGAGACGGCTGTGCTCGTCGATCACGTTGAGGAACTTGAGCCGCCGGCCATCGGCGGTGGCGTCGAATTGGAAGTCCAACTGCTTCGCAGAAGCCCAAGGGCTACGCACAGACCTGGTGCGGGTGCTCAGCCTGTTGACGTCGCACCGAGCCGTCTGCCGGGCGTGCCCTCTTCTGCTTGCGGGGGTGGGCCGCTGCAGGCCCTCCTCGCGCCAGAGCCGATGCACCCGCTTGTGGTTCACCGTCCAGCCTTCCCGCCGCAGCAGGCGGTGGGCCATGCGCCGGCCCCAGCGGATGTGCTCAGCTGCGATCTCACGGAGACGATGTCTCAGCTTGGCCTCCTCAAAATCGACGACCTTGCCGACATGGCGCTGGCTGCTGCGGTGCTGGCCCACTACGCGGCAGACCCTCCGCTGGGATGCCCGGTAACGCTCCTGCAGGACTGTGACGGCCCGCCGGCGACGCTCCGGACTCAGAAGTTTCCCTCGGCGAGATCATTAAGCATCGCCTTGTCGAGCTCTGCTTCCGCCAGCCCCCGGTTTCAGGAAAGTTGTCACCCCTGTGATCAGTTCACCCAGGGGCTTGAGGCCATGACCAATGCGTCGTTACAACGGAGCCGTCAAGGCTGATGTGAGGAGGCGAATGGGTCCGCCTCACAGACAGAGCGTGGCTCAGATCTCAGCAGAGCTGGGCATCCACATCGTCACCCTCTACAACTGGAGGAAGGCCTGGCGGTTGCAGGGAGAGGTGGTGCCGGCATCAGAGAAGGAACCAGAGGGATGGTCTGCTGCTGACAAATTCACGGTCGTACTGGAGACCGCTGGGCTGAATGCCACCGAGCTCATCGCCTACTGCCGTGAACGGAGGTTGTACCCGGAACAGGTGGAGCGTTGGCGGCAGGCCGCCCAGGATGCCAACGAAAGACCAGTGCTGACCTTGAAAGAGCAGAAGGAGCAAAGGAAGCTCCGCGCCCAGGACCAGCGGGAGATCAAGGCCTTCAAAAAGGAGCTGCAGCGCAAGGAAAAGGCCATGGCTGAAATGGCGGCCTTGCTGGTGCTGCGAAAAAAGTGGGAAGCCTTCTGCTCGGAGGACGCGGAAGGCTGACCAGCGCCGCTCACCGGCTCAAGGCGATCGAGCTGATCAGCGAGGCGCATGCCGCTGGTGCGGGCCTGGTCAGCGCCTGCAACGAGATCGGCATCTGCCTCCGCAGCCCAAGCGCTGGCAAAAGGCCGTGATGGGTGATGACGGTGGGCACGATCGTCGTAAAGGCAGCCAACGCCTGGTGGCGCACAAGCTGAGTGATGAGGAGCGCCAACACATCTTGCTTACCTGCAACCAGGCGGAATACGCTTCACTGCCACCAGGGCAGATCGTGCCGGCTCTGGCCGATCAGGGGCTGTATATCGGATCAAAGAGCAGTTTCTACCGCGTGCTCCACGCCCATGGACAGGTGCACAGGCGCGGTCGAGCACGACCACCACAGGAACCAAGAGCCGTGCCGAGGCTCAGGGCTGCAGGAGCCAATCAGGTGTGGAGCTGGGACATCACCTACTTGCCCACCACCGTGAGTGGGATCTGGCTGTACCTCTACCTAGTGATCGACGTCTGGGGCCGCAAAGTCGTGGCCTGGGATGTGGATGAGCGTGAGGATCCAGCGATTGCAGCGGAACTGGTGGGCAGGGCCTGCCTCCGAGAGCGGATCAGCAAGGGACGAAAGCAGCCGCTGATCCTCCATGCAGACAACGGCAACGCCTAGCCGCAGGCTTCTCGAAGAGTTGCGTGCGGCCACGCTGGAGAGCCGCTTGGAAGAACTGGACGTGCTCAGATCGTTCTCCAGGCCACGGGTCTCCAACGAAAACCCGTAGTCGGAATCGCTGTTCAGGAAGGTGAAGTATCGGCTTGAATACCCCCGCAAGCCATTTGCCTCCAAAGACCAGGCCTGTCAGTGGGTGGCGTCGTTCGTCGACTGGTACAACCACCAACATCGCCACAGCGGCATCAAGTTAGTGACGCCCATCCATCGTCACAACGGTGATGCGGTTGAGGTCTGCCGCCACCGCGCTGTCGTCTACGAACAAGCCAGGCAGCTCAATCCAAGGCGATGGTCACGATCAACAAGGTGCTGGCGTAAACCGGAAGTGGTTTGGATCAATCAGCCGACAGATGATCTCGAGGGAGAACAGAAGCTACCCTTGATGGAGGCCGCTTGAACGGCAGCCCAGGAGTGACACCTCTCCTGAAAGTCACCGAAGAAGCCTTTTGAGCCGGGCGTCCACATTCTCAAGCTGGCTGAGGCGTTTGGCCTCTTCTGCCTTCATTCCGCCGTAGAAATGCCGCCAGCGGTGGTAGGTGGGCTGGGAGACCTCGAGAACTCCGCAGGCGTCCGCAACTGTCTGGCCCTGGGCCAGCAACTGCTGAGCTGTTTTGAGCTTGCGAATGATCTGCTCCGCCGTGTGCCTGGTGCAATTCATGGTGGAGTCCCCGGACCAGTCTGGCCAGATGAGGACTCTCATTCACCCTCGACCGATTTCTTGGGACACACAAAGGCCCGATGGTAGGGCCCGCCCTGCTGGATCGACTGGGCCCGATAGAGCTGCTCCAGCAGCAGCAGCTGGGCCAATTCGTGGGGGAAGGTCATCGGTGAGAGGCTGAGGCACCAGCCGGCGGCAGCCTTGAGGGCCGGATCGACGCCATCGGCACCGCCGATCACGAAGACAAGCCGCTGGGAGCCCGACCCCTGCAAGCGTTCGGCGAAGGCCATCGAATCAAATCCCTGCCCCTCCTCGGTGAGCACCACCAGCTGCTCCTCGGGCCGCAGGGCGGCGCGGATCGCCTCCGCCTCGCGCACCATGCCGCCATCGCGCAGCTCCACCACCTGCAGGCCCGGGAGCTGCTTGAGATAAAAAATTACGCCCTCCCGTACCCAAAACTTGCGCACACGCCCTACAACAAGAAGTCGAATCCGAGAAGATTTAATCATCTAAGAATTGAAGACAATGAAATTAACCCAAAAAGGAGAAGGACTGAATAGAGCAAAAGATATGACAGACGATGACGGAAGGAATAAAACACGAGGCAAAGCGTGGAAACGTTTGTAAAATAGTATAGCCTGGATAGAGCCGAAATCAAGCAGCCAGAATAAACGATACAGAAGTCAAAGCTTAACCATCATAATACGAAAAACATTAGGACAAATGAGCACTTCCGCTAAATACAAAAGAATATATAGCAACAATAATAATCAGCCCATAAAGATAAGACGCTCTAGCCGAGCTTGAAGATAAGATACAATAGATGAATCCGCCATGGACAAACTTTGAACACAACCGAAAAGCACGAGGCGGGGGACAAGACAAGGCAGAAGCTTGAAAAAAGAATAGCCAGGAAATCGCGAAGCAGGCTTTAAATAAACATGGCGAAACAATGAAAACGGGTAGTTACCATACAATAAGTATTCCAATGTGGCGGACAAAGAAGCGGTACTAAACTGCGAAGGTGATCGGAAGCGATGGGATATGTTGGAGAGAATAGCGTCCTGGTTTTTATCGAAAAAAAGCTCCATAGTTAACCTCGAGAAGGTATAAGGTGAGTGATACAGCCGAACGAACGACCTATTGCTGTATGTTGACAAAAGGGATAAGGCGTTGACCATTGGAGCTACGAACCCTACAGTCCGCGAGGACTGTGCCTTATACAGGTCGTATCGAACAAACGGCGATTTTTTTGAGACAAGATAACCTCGAGAAACAGGGCGACCAGATACGAAGAAATGCTTTGGAGAACAAGGTCTCAACAGGAAAAAGTCATCATTAAAATAGACATAAGATTGGGCTAAGCCAGGTATTCGATGCAATAAGGTCTCAATAGCAAGGCTATTAAAGACTGGCAGAAAAGATTCGAAGCCGCGGAAAATCTCAATATGATCGACGAAACGTATTTTTCTCAACAGATTTGGTTGAAGATACTTGATGCAGCGGGTCAAAACTGGGCGTTGAGAATCAACAACAACGTGGACGAAACGAAAAAAGGGAGCATTAGTCAGTATAGAGAGAAGACACAGGTCAATATCGTCACTGCCAAAAAAACGTGCTGGGCTAATCTCCTCAGACGAGAGCGTGGAATCCAACTGAGGCAAATATTCCAACAGGCGGAGCCTGAAGGAAGGATCCTCACCATCGACCCACAAGACAACAGCATCAATGGAGGATTCATTAATGGCGGACGTCATAGCGGAGACATAGAGCCAAGTTCTAATATGGTTGAAGCAATGAACCTACTGCTTCCACTGGAATACATACGGCAACATCGACCAGGCGAGACATACAGCTCAGCCCGCAATTCAGCAATAGATTGTGCAAGTAAACGGATCAAGTCATGCTCAGACCTGCAAATAGTGACAATGTCCCCAAGAAGTCTCTGCTGTCTTTTCGCAAAGCGGAAATTAAACTGTGCTCCATCACCAGGAATCGAAAAGACCTTCACCCCCGCTCCAGCAACCTGCTCAGTTGCAGTCCCCGCCATTGAAAGAGCGAACGGCGAATGAGCAGTCCAATGTTTCAACATACTAACACCGTAGTATATATCAAGAGGAGTATGATTAGAAACCGGAAGATTAAAGGAAGGTGAATCTACGTAGTGAGGAGTGAGTGTGGGGAATAACTCTTGAACAATATCAACAAGGACAGCAATATGCGATTTACTAGCGAGTGGAATATAGATTGAAAGAGGAAACGAATGGTAGCCCACAGAGTTTTGGAAAACTCGCAAAAGGCGCAAGAGGTTAGGACGAATATCGTTAATACGACTGCCAGGAAGGCAAAGGATTGAGGGCCGGTGCAAATTCACAAGCGAAGGATCATGAAGGGCTATAGAGTCCATCATTGGGTTAGCTGCAAAAGCCTTTATGCCATATTTAAGAAGATTGTGAGCTGAAACTGCATCACGGGTAAAAACAGAGATACAGCGACTAGAACGACTCAGCAATATTTCACATAAATTCCAATTTGATCCAAGCAACCTAAACCAGAAAAAACGTGGACGGGGACGTGAATGAAGCCACATATGATCACTCTTTTTTGTGTGAATATAGACATAGTTACGTCCGGTGAGCCAAGCTAATAAAAGAGGTAAAAAGTCGCCAACTGCTAGAATAATTATTGACTGATCTCTTGTTGAATTAATAATGGTTTTAAACTGAATAATAAAAAAAGGGATTAGGCCACAACGCAAATCAGCAATAAGCCAACGAAGGCTCGTAAAACAAAAACCACCGCTTGGGAAGATCTTAGTCGGTTCTAAAAGCGTAAAGTTTTTATTGGAAGAGAGATGGCGCTTATACGTTACGCCATGACCTACCAAGGGAAATACTTGAAGATGTAGTGCAGGGTTTATGGCAAAGAGTGCAGAACATACTCTTCTCGCGACAAGGTCCTCACCGTGCCCATTAGAGAGAACAACATATTTAGCGGAAGGAGACATCAATTGATAATACTCGTAATATTAATACGGATAGTGCGCGCAAGAACACGCTGCAACACTAATGTCGAGCGTTGTAACAGGTCTAGAGTTTGACCGGATGGAAACAGGAAGGGGGGGGGGGGGGGCGGGGCTACGCTATCTTAATCGAATCTTAAACTGCGTAGATGGACTAAGAGTGATTACAGATTTAGAAACAGAGAGGGTACAACTTCGTGAGAGTAAATCCATAATAAAAGCAAGTCCAGGAGTTTCATCTGGTTGACAGGACATAGTTTTGAAGCCAGGGTAGAGCGGATTAACAATTGAATTGCTATAAACCATAAGATCTCTCTCCTTCATTAGCCTCCTGGCATCGCGAGAGATAATAACTGCTCTAGGCTGCATGAAAGACAGGAATTCTCTATTGACACCATTGGAAAAACCATGATGAGGAGCAAACATAATGCCTTGACGAAAAGGTCGAAGCTGATTGCGATATTTGCGAAGAAGTAGATTCTGTCCAACAGAATTAATATCACCAGTGAACAATACAGGAATGTCAACTCCGCCGACACCTACAACTACAGAGTTATTATTTTCGTAATGCTTTAAATACAGCTTCGAGGCATCAGGGTTATTCTTGGATAAAGTACCCCAAAGAAATGAGAGGTAGATGCCTGAATCTTCACAAAGTGGTGCGATACGTTCAGCATTTACAAAAGGCTGATGATTTAGGCCAGAGTCAAGAAAGCGAAATACTGGCTTGCCCGGAAGCTGATCAAGACCTAAAGTCGAGAATCTTTCTTTTGCACTCAGATTAGAAACAACATATTTAATGGTACTTTTACTGGCAGCAAGCCGGTTCAAAAAATTAGTATGATCGCGATGAATGTGACTCAATATTAGATATTCAATCGGAGAGTGTCGATAGTAAGACTTCAGTTGATTGAAGAGATTAAAAAACGAATCAATGTGGTCATAGTCACCTCCGAGATCAAATAGGGAAAGGCTACAACCGCTGTCGAGAATGGAGGTAGAACCATGGCCAACATACACTGGATAAAGGAATGACTGCCGCTTACTGAAATAGATTGGACGAGAATAAGACCCAGAAAGATTTGATGTTGTTGACCTAGATTCCCGGAAGCTGGCGAGTAATGGATAAAATGCAGTTAAAACAGTGGCAAGAAGTGGCAATAGAGTCATTGTTTAAGGAGAAATTAGTGATTAGAAACATGAACTGTTAGCCAAGTCCATGATACTAAAGCCGTAGCATGCCCTGTTTTGCAAATCTAAACAGTGCAAGCAGTAAAAGATATAGCGTAGAAACTACGAGAAGTGCCCGTACTCGCCAAGTAATATCTTGTCTACTGGTCTCTATGGGGGATGCGAGTAGGATAAGGAATTTGCCATTTGTCGTACTTGTGAGTTGACTGCTCTCTACCAATGTGCGAGCAGCCTTGAGATTTTCCAGCGCAAAAGCTAAATTATTTTGGAGCTTAGTTGATGTAGTCTGGTCAAAGGCAAGATTACGACCTGATCGGCTAACGAGGCGGGAGCGCTCAACTGATATCTGAGTTTCCATTTCTCTCACTTGTTCGTTAATGCGCTGCAACTCCGGAGCATTACGATCTCGAAACTGTTGACGGAGAGTTGAAGCATCAACACGTAACTGAACAAGCTTTGATTGAAGAGCAGAAATATAGTTCGTAGAGGCAGCAGATTCAAGATTTGGATCAAGTAGCTTGCGAGATTGGTTAAAAGTACTAATAGCCAAAGATGCCTTGTCATAGGCGGCTTCAGCCATCGAAAGTCTCATTAATGATGACTTAAGCTGTGCACTGCCGATATCTTGATTGATTTTATTAACAAAAATGCGTGCTTCAGATATAAGTGCAAGGTTAAGTTGATGCGCCGTAAAAGGATCAAAAGCCGTAGTACTAAGCACAGTTGAGCCAGAAAGGTCTTGAGGTAAAACGCTTACTTGCCTGTGATAGAAATCAAGCATTTCCTGGTTAGAGGATAATGATGAGATACCTGAAGTGATATCAGGAAAACTTCGTTTATAGGAACCACTATTGACAATGGAAGAAAAGACTCTTCTCATTACATCAGGTGATCGGAGATAGACTTGGAGATATCGACTATCCTCAAGTGAGGAGCTTGTGGTGCCACCTCCAAACAGAGTAGCAATCGATGCCATAGGCGTAGGAGCATGGGAGGGAGTGCGAATAATAAACTCTGAGGAAGATACATAGCGATTTCTTCCAACGAAAAAAATTAGAAATATAGACAAAAGGTAAAGACCAAGCCAAAGTTGCGATGTGGTGAAAGAATGTCGAACACGATCATTCAACGTGTCGTTATCACGCCTACCTGCAAGATAAGCATAGAATTTAAAAAGAGATGAGGAGAGCTTCATCGTGAAAAATAGATACGCTTAAGAATTTTTGGTTCATAAAGAGTATAGAAATATAGCGCAGCAGCGGTGACTAGTAATGACGCAAATGTGAGATAGGAAAGAGAAATGGAGTTAATAGAGTAGCTTGGCGATGAATAATGCCTAAAGAGCTCAATTCCATGAAGAAATGGATTGACAAGAAGTGTCCGCTTAATTGTACTTGGCAAAAAGTATGTACTGTAAAAAAGGGCTGAAGTCCAGAAAAATATTCTTGGGACAAGAATTCTCAAGACTGTTGACAGTTGTGGTATCAGTGTTGCAGCTTGAAAAAGAACTAAGGACGTAGCGATTGTAAATATTGTTATACACGCAAATACTAAGAATAGAAAACCGATCTGTTCGGCATGATAACTTGATGTACAAATAGAATTTACAAGGATAAAGGTCATCATCAATAGCAAATGGATCACTGCTTCGCTTAATCCAGAAACTATAATTAGATCAATCGGTCTGACAGGAGAGAGCCGTAAGAGCGCCAGCTGTCTTCTTTTTAGTGGTGGCAACGCAGAAAATATAATGCGTTTAAACATCGCGAACAAAACGAAGGCAACTCCAAAGAATAATGTTAAATCCATATTAATGCTGATGGAAAGCTTGAAAAAACGCTGAGCTAAAACAAAAAATAGGGTTGTCAGTACAGGCTCTGTAAAAAGGCCCATAACACCTAGAGGGCTTTGTCGGGTGCGCTCCAAAAGAGTTCTGAAAATGAGAGCCAACACAAGAAAAGAATAGCGATTAACGAAGTGCCTCATAATTTACTTACTATAACTGTGTAAATAACCTGAGAGATCATTATAAAACGGGTAGGGGTTGAGAATATGTAGGTGTAATCGTGTAGCCTAAAAATTTATCGGTAAAGAGGATAAATGCTTTCTCTCGTAATCGGATTTCTAGTAGATGAAAGAGAATTGGCAAAAACTCCTTAAGGCTATCTTTAAGGCTAGCGCGAGTAAGGCTAACTCCAATCCATCTTGAAGGCATAATGTAAAAATCAAAATCTAGTTTTAGGCAGATATATATAGATAGGGCTAGCTTTATGTGTCTCGGGAGGCTCCTAAAAAGCACGTTGCCAGCAGGCAGCCCTAATCGAGATCGATAGAGAGCCGCTGAATATATATCTTCTAGATCGACTGAAGAACCGTAAGTATACCTGAATACACGAATATTTTCATGAATAGTAAGATATTCACTGAAGACTTTAAGCGTACCTAACGGCCATCCGTAGGTACCGTTTATGCAGATAGATCCCACATTCAAAGTAGGTATTCCTTGGAAATGATTAAGTAGAGCCTTTTCTTGCGAGTTGGTAGATGGTCTCAATAAGATTGATTGGCCACGGCAGATTTGTAGATTTAGACAGAAGTTTTCGACTTTTGAATAACTATTTGACGCATAAGATTGAAAGTGCGCATTTGAAAAGCGGACAATAGTATTATTGCCAGCTGCGAAATTATTGGATTTTAAACTGCCTAACACCATCACTCCTTAATCAACAAGCAATGTTTTTAATTGACCCGTCGTGCGATGCCATGCACTACGGCTGGACATAATTTAACGACATGAGAATCAAGGAACCCTATTTACACATGATGCAAAACACTCAGGCAAATTAAGCACAAACTCATGCAGGGGTTATGATCATTTTATTTCAATGAAGACATAGTCGATCAGAATGAACCATCTTACCAAGACGCATCGAGCCTGTCAAAAGTGCCTTCATTGCCATTGATTGTTAACTTTTTATTTTTCAATCGGTCAATATGATTAAGGGCATATGATCCCAAATACATGAAGTTATTGGGAGTAAGATTGCTTTGTTGCAACCAAGGCTTAGTAGCGAAATGGATACTAGATTTCAAACTTACTCTTTGTATTCAATAGTGTAAACAAGCGTTCCGAGCAGAGCTTTTTATAAAATTTAAGCTGACTTGTTGAATCACCATCATTAAAACAAACAAATCGCGGAAGCACACTGTTGTTATTAAATAATTTCTGAATATTATTGGGGCGTACGAGAAGATAGTCGTCACTATTCGCAAGCGTATTGAGTACATATTTGCCGATAGAGTAACCATACCACTGGCACGTAAAACTCATTATATTAAGGTCGTTTCTTGATCTTAGTTTGGCGGATCTAGTTTGGTGGAAACTATCTTGTAAAAGTGATTCTAGCTCTTTCAAAACAGACTTAGAATGGGCATATGGTACATGTGCATGAAGGTTCATTGCAGGTGGTAGTTTAATCGATTTTGCAGTTAAAGCATTTACTGAATTAACCGCTGCCAATGAATAATCTTTTGCTACTATCTCAAGATATGATTCGCGTATGATTGCATATTGTTCAGCATTGATCAAAGGTCGCTGCAATGAATCAAAGAAATGCCTCCTAGATGAAGGCTTCAACAGTATAAAATCATCATTAAAATAGATAAAATTTTCGGCTAATCCAGGAATCTTATGAAGGGCACTTTCAATAGAATGGGAGTTGAATGTTGGTAAATAATGTGACTCAAGTATGGCTTCATGTCTAACCCAGCTAATGCACTCATCCTTAAGATTTAGCCAATTTGGCGGATTACAGTTGCTGACAATATAGATATTACGAACCCAAGGCACATACTTGCAAATTGAGCGAAGACAAAAGAGTAAATCATGATTTGACGTAAACCTATCAGGGTCATACTTAACGGCTTCTGTATATCGAAAATACGGCCTATCATATGGAAAAGATTGTCTCCAGAGTTCTTGCCATTCGGGGTCCTCTGAATTAACCCAAGTAATAACCGCATCGACATGCGTAATTCTACTTAAGCTATCACTAGAGTGATCTTCCTCGGTTACTTGCGTACTTTTGGGTAGTGGGAGAGGAAATATTGTGGTGAAGTCAGATTCATGAATACGCGCGCATATTGTATTTTCTTCAGAACTTAATACTATTGAGCCATTGGCTGCGTGGTACTTGTAATTAAATATTTGTTTTGCCAATACAACGTTTGGAGACGCTTGTAGCCCCATGGGACTGTCAATCTGTAGTATCTCCAGATAAAATGATGGTATTTTGGATATTCGGTCAATTAGCTTCAGTGCGCTATTAAAGCTTAGGCTCTCATCGTAGTTTATGTAAACTTTCTTCTCCCCGTAGATCTTTACTTTTAAACAAACAGAGTTTTCAATAATACTCAATAGCCGAAACACGAGTAATGGTATATATTCGTAATTAATTAGCAAGGTGCTGTCTTCTGCACCATCAAAAACCCCAGTACGCAGGCCTAAATCGGTGACCAGCTGATCAAAAAATAGATTGCCATTTTCTGGTAAGACGGCTCTCAAAAACTCTGATTTATGAACAATAGTGCTGAAAGGTGAAACTTCTTCTGGCCCAAAATTAGATTTTTTGAATTTAGTTAAAATGCCAAATCTGATATATAAATATAAATCAATCAGCTTGCTGCCTAAATTATAACGCTTGAGCTGCAAACACGTCAGTAGTGAGCATTGAATAGATTGATTCATGAATCTTGCAGTGCACAGTGGTCGGCTATATATAATTTATCTAAATAATCAATTTCCCGATCATTTAATAGGGTTGGTCGAGGATAGTTTGTATTGTTAAAGTTTTCCTGAAAAAATTTTCGCAAGAGCTTTCTTTCTGCGTTAGTTCGCACGTGCTTATTGCATTTGAGGAGCATTTTTAGGCCAATATCTCCAACACTTATATTTCTTTTGGCAAGATATTTAAACTTAGGCAGATCTTCAGTTGGCAAAAATATTTTCAAGAAGCTTGCTATATAGTCTTCTTGCCCGCCACTGCTGAGATCCTCAAACTTCTTGATTACAGTTAGAAAATTTGTGGACCTCAAAGCATTGATTGACCATAACCAACTTAATTCTATGGTTTGTTGAATTGGATCGTACCACTCCCTGAACGACTTCGTGCTTCCTTCGTGAACAGTCTGAATGTAATAGGATTGCAAAAATGAAGACTGGCTTCTAGTATAAAATACCATTAAAGGATTAAACTCCTGTAAGTGATCTCTGTAGCTTTCGGCTAAGTTCTTGGCATTTGGATACAGGTGACTACATTCCCTTTTGAATGGTCTTCCTAGAGAATTTTCATGGGAAACAACAATATACTTATTGCCTGCGTCAATTAGCTTTTTGATTTCATCTTTCAGCAATTGTGGCCTTGCCGAAAACTTCTCGCCCCACCCAACGCAAACATTAGAATAGCTTCTAGATACTGCAGCTATGCGCAACTCTTTCATTAGCTCGCTCCTGTCTCGCATAAACTTTTGAATGAGTGATGTGGCCGTCTTATGTGCTCCCAAGTGAAAGATTAATTGTGCCATGGATTTTGCGAACAATGTATAAATCTTATCACCTAAACCGTTATGGTGATTCTTAGGGTGGCGGGGTTGGCGCCGTCTGCCAGCAGGTCGATGGGTTCGCACACCGGGAAGCGGTTGATCGCCTTGAGGGCCGCGCGGGCATGGCTGCGCAGCTGCTCGCTGATGGCCTCGCAGTAGGGGATCTGGGCCAGCAGATCCACGGTG
>Ga0194133_10007469_pt1 | contig 13090 bp, 7 predicted proteins | sample TA2KigOf40mmetaG_FD_155448 | JGI IMG/M metagenome (GOLD analysis project Ga0194133, IMG submission 155448) | Freshwater microbial communities from Lake Tanganyika, Tanzania - TA2015055 Kigoma Offshore 40m | ecosystem: Environmental > Aquatic > Freshwater > Lake | place: Tanzania: Lake Tanganyika...
CGAAAGAAATAAGTTTCTTATTAAATGCATAGAACTTTTCCTCATATTTCTTTGCAAAATTGAAAGACTTTTCTGAGTACACTTCTTGTTTGAAATATTGGCACCAGAAAAAATTAGCTTGATTTTAACTTTGAATAGACAAATAAATTCATGAGAGGGGAGAAATCTGACAAGATTTTAGTTGTTTTGACTTTACTTTCTTCGGAAACGAACGCTTGATGCTTGCCATGGTAAATAATTTGCTTTACAACCATCTTCCTCGCTTCAAAGACTCATCAATCAATCAAATTTCTGTCTGGCATGAAGCTTTGGAATGAAAGTTTACGCTACTTTAGACTCAAAACAGACAATTGCACTTGGAATTTTTTAAATGCTATGCTTTTTGAAATTTTTAATTGACTATTTAGCAAAAAAATTAACAATTTAAAATGTTCCTTTGTAATTGAAACCAAAAAACAAAAAGTGTTAAGAAGGTATTAGAGTATAAGGCTGAATCAAAATGTGTTAACAATTAATGCAACTATGAATTTTCATCAATTATTTGTGGTTTTTCTTAACACTAGATAACTTAAAGAGCTTAAAGATGGTTTGAAATGACTGAAAAAATCCAACCTTTTTCTCAATCAAATGTTAGCTCTAGCCTTAAATTGTACATCACAGCCTTTCAATTTTCAGCCAGTTGCTGGACTAGTTCCAAATAATTTCAAATCCTTTTCATTTTCTTTGCAAATAAAACTGAGTTGAAATTGGTATCGAGCGATCATTTGGATAAGGTTTCTGTCAAATCCAGATGCCACCCTGTACTTTGGAGATTGAACAGATAAAGCAACTTTTAAGTTATCCTTATCTTGTGTTTTGAGTCTGAAAATTTTGGCCCAGAAGGTTTATGGTCCAAATTAATCATGAAACTCTTAAAAGGTAACTTAACTTTAAAGCGGTTGACACAATAAAATAAGCCAAAATATTCAATTTTACAATGACTAATCAACTTCTAATCCATAGTTTAGTGCACAATTTCAGATAGTAATTGTCAAACTATACCCAAGCACCAATAAGGAAAAAATAGTTACTAAATCCAACTCAACTTCATTAGTTCAACATTTGAGTTTTATTCACTTTTGAAAGATATCCATAAAAATCAATCTTATAGTTGAAACAGATTTTTATCGAGTTACTCAGAAATTTGCTCAGATCTGGGAAAAGGTCCCTCAACAATTTATACAAAAGCCTGAGACCACAACTATTCCTGTTAAGTTTAATTTTTCTGGTTGGAATACCACTGCATCTTTTTTCTCATAAATAGCAAAACAGTTTCTCAGTCTTATCTCAGTATAAATTCTTTTATTTGTTTGTCTTCGTTCAAGATACGAATGTGGGAGTTGCAAAATTGCTGTGGACCAGTTTCAACAGTTCAACAAACAATTTTTGATTCACAAATGTCTGGAATTTAAAAGTGTTTGTTTTACAATAGTCTTACCCAAAAAATGATTCAGTTAAGCTGGACCAACACTTTTATTACTCAAATTCAAATTAGCCATCACAAAGCGGAGCATTCAAATAACTTTGTTTAATGATTTGAATATGAATGAACCTTTTCTAGATTTGAGACAGTTACCTTTTTGCACTTTGGCCAGAATTGACGCCCACCTCTATAGTCAACTATGGTTCAAGGAAGCTGCACAAATCAGTTCTTGCCTTTTGATCAATGTCATGTCAACTTGATTTTTCGGTGCAAACTTTAGAACACGACCCATTTTGTATTCTATCAGCTTCCTAGTACAAATCTGATAACTTTTGAGGACCTTGTTAGCACTCTAAACTAAAACAAGACAACTTCCAATCAGACAGAGTTAACATGTTTGACTTTGCAATTAGGAAAGTTAAACAAAAGAAGAGAAGTTTCAGGGTTTCAAAGTTTTTAACTTATAAAAACATCAAGCTATACTGAATTCAAATGAAATGTTTATTATAAGTAAAGAAGGAGAAGGCTTACTTTTCTCTCTGATTGTAAGGGTTCATCTGGCAACATCAAAAAAAGTGGGACTGGTTGTCTGACCCTCAGGCATGAAACACATATACTTTTAAAGGTTTTTTTCCAAGGCCATTTATTGTGAACACCTTGTGGAACACCAGCAACTTACAATTGGGGGTTTACCTTTCAGGTGAACCTGTGCCTTATAGTTTGTTCCATTCATTCATTCTATATTCAACTCATCTGTTTATTGTTCACAAAAAAGGGTCTTGTCTCTTTTAAGATACCATCTACAAAATGAACAAAAAAAGCAAATGGTTTAAAAAATAAGCCTTATAGCCCGGTTCAGGTGAGTGGGTTGGATTATTTCCAGCTCAAAAACAGCCTCAGAAAGTCAAATATTGGGTTTCAAAGTTTACTTTTAGTTGTCAAAGAAAGTGATATCCTGTATTTCCAGGGGTTACCCTCGCACTGAACTAAAGAATAACATCTGCCATCATCAACAATAGTCAGGGGAACTTATTATTTATCATTCAGCGACTCTAATCAAGGTCATTTATTATTTTGGGTAATTCAAAGTCTGAGCCAATTATTACTGCATCATGACCGGGCCTATTTCATCCAATCAAAGGGTAAAAGGTGTGATTTAGCCAAAAAAAAATCCAAAAATGGATTTTTTTCAAAAGAGTATCCAATTATGTTAAGCCCTTTTTTGGGCACCACTTTAAAATGCTTTTTAAACCTGTAGGTGGTTGAATGTACTCATTATTTGACAGGATCGTTTATTTTTCAGATTTGTGACCATGAGGCTCGATGGTGAGAATCAGTTGCAGCCTGTGGAGAGATTGAGGCTTGAGGAGATTTTAGACATGTGTGCCGATTACGAGAAACAAATTGAGGAGGAGCAAAAAGCCACTAGAACTGTTTGCAAGGATGACATGAACATGATTCAACCGAAATCTTCCGATGATTCGTCCAGACGCAACAATCTCAACATCCTGTTTTCGTCACAGTCTAGTCACTTGTTTTATCCTTCTTCCCCAACCCACACATTGCAGCTGTCACCCGGAGGAAGTTTGCTCATGCCAAACAGGTTTTTGTTTTATTTCTACATCTGATATTTTTCAAATGCAAAAGATTAAGGGATTTCAGAAAATTCAGTGTCATTAAGCGAATTTTGATCTAGAAGCTATTTTTTGGTTGATATATTTTCACTTTTTGACCCCCATTTAAACCTTTAGAAATTCTTTAATTAAAGACATATCATCCTTTATTCCTATTTTATCAAATGACCCAAGATAAAATGTGGAAAGAAAGTATAACTTGACTTTAGATATTTACCTGCTCAGTTATTTTTAGTTGGTAAAAAAGGTTTTTTTGCTTGAATCCAAACACTGCCTACCAGACAAAAAAACATAGTAGGTGTAGGAAAGGGTAAGAAGATCTTAACAACAACCAAGGTTTAAAGTGCAGACAAGTGTTTGCAGCTTCTACTTGTCTGTTTTTCAGATTTCAAATAAGCAGATGGTTATTTTTCACCAAAATGCTATAAAAATAGTTTTGTTACTAGGTTTAATAATAAACAAAACAACTTTTAGAGTGAAAAGCAAATTTTTTGCTCCGAATGACAATTCTCAACAGCTGATTTTAGCATTCTGAATTAATCTAGAAGATCCATTCCATGTTAGTAAGCTTTGTAAATCTTCTCAGATAGATCAAAAAAGGTATCTTGGGTGACATCTGGTTGGGGGAGGGTATGAGCCCTAACATCTTTGGCAAGTTAGCGGCACAAAATGCAAAAAAGAATGGTTCCCAGCCAAGATCCAAAGGCATCTCACTGTCAATGAAAGTTCTTCATTAGCAAAGGACCAAATTTTAACTTTGAAAAGTTTTCAGATATTTGTTATGGTTGAATATTGATATAAAAGAGATATAAATTTAAGACCTCTTGCTGTTTTTTGTTCTTGACATACTAATTTGATCTGACTTTTAGTCCGTTTGAGTTTTGCAACATCAGATATATACACCTCCAACCAGTTTCCAAAATCTTCAAACTTTTTTCTTCTCAAGACTAAAAAGAAATTCAGATTGACAAATCTGAAATTTTCAAACATAAATAATCAACCATTACTCGACTGTGTAATTTGTTTCTGATTTCATTTCCTAAACAGAAATTCACTTTTTTCAGTGAATTTTTAAATTAGAGAAATCTAATCAAAACGTTGGTTTCATTATGTTCAGTGAGGGTAAAAGCGGATATCCGGACACTAAAACTTCATCCATGAGGACGCTAAAGTGACTTTAAATTATGACTTATAAATACACTGTCTGTTTTTCAGCTAGAATTTTTAGGAAGTAAAAAAACCATAAAATAAGGTGGGTCGACAACAAAATTCAAACAAATTCATTTAAAGCAATCGTTTTTTGGTCGTTATAGGTGGGATGAACTACTTTTGTTCCTGATTGAATAACTTACTTTTTAAAAGACGTTGAAACTGAATGTCAATAAGCAAAAAAAAATGTTTTGATTGACTTAAGAAAAGAGCAGGCTCAAGTTACACTTTCAAAGTCACGACTTTGCTCAAGAATAAGGAAAAAATAATGATGTCTAATAATAATTATAAATTGAAGCCATTGATCATTAAAGACTGAAGATAACAAAATTTTTGGGTCAAATTAGGTGGTTGTCACATTGAAATAACAGTCTGGGCACAATACTTTCCTTGAATTGCAAAAAGCAAATTTCAGTCATAATGATTTCATTCAGTGACCTCTTGAAAGGTAAAAACCTTGTGTGATTATTTGGCCACGTCTATGTCAAAAAAGGAATTCATTAACTAAAATTATGAAACTTTGGGTAGTTGGTAATTCACTGAAGTAGTTGTTCAAACTTTTAGATGTATGGTTTAAAAGGGGATGGGATGGATGTAGCCTAATGGTCAATGCATCTGTCTGACAATTTGAGATTAAAGGTTTTGGAGTTCAACAATGCCTGTCTTCGTCACAATGTCTCTTATAAGGTTATTTGTTTCAAACAAACAATGTCTGAGTCAACACTGCCTTGGATTTTTATAATTAGTTTTGTGAAAAAGGGATTTTGGCATTGACATTGCAAGGAGATAGCAAAGCATATATGATTAAGTACAAAAGAACATTTTGAGAAAAGAGGATGGCTTGCACTTGGTGGCGAGATCCTTTTGTGGGTAAATAAAAAGATTTTTCTTGGTTTGTTGAATAACTATTATTTCAGACACTTCAAATGGAAATCTGTATTGAATGTGCAGTTGTATGTTTTTATACCCTACCCATGGTTGATTGTTCTTTGCTTCAATCTCCTCATCAATCCTTACCAAAATTGCCATGAAACTTTATTCATTCCCAGTGAATGGTCGTGACCAACAAAATACCCTTGAGCAAGCCTGGGGTGCAAAAAAACTCTAAATTGTTCCAACCAATCATTTTAGTTCATTATAGTAATCATTCCAAATGTGCTAAAAACTCAGGCAAACCGCTTGTAACAATCAGTTCCTGAAATAATTTTATTCTGTGAGAGAAAGAGTTAAATTGAAGGATGATAAGTGGCTGAAGTTCTGGATTGAACCCAATATTTTTTCTTTTAAAGTATGCCTTGTGAATTTTTTCATTAAAGGCACACTGAGGCTGGGATTGTTGTCGAGGTTACTTGGGGTCAAAGGTTGCCTCGAGGTGCTGGGATTCGAACCCCCGACCCTTTGATTCCCAGGCTGATGCTATGACCCATTTTATAAGGCCAACATACAACTTAGTTGGTATTGATAGTATCCTAAAATTTTTCTTCAACTTCATTAAGAGTTTGCTTTGTTTTTCAAAATTTCAAGGATGGTGTAATAATAATACTTTTTATTTCACATTAGCTGCGTAGAACAAATCTTTTCTGGACATAATGTAAACGTGTGGGAAGATGTGAGGGTTTTTTTGCTTCAAATTTATTGCCAGGTGTATGACTTTGCACTGCCTTTTTTCTCAATTTAAAGTTCTTTTCTAACCACAATCATTTTTGAAAAATTACATGACTAAATTGAGTAACTTTTCGGGTAAATTCAAAGTTATAAAATTTCAAAATGTGTTAAAGCTGGATTTAAAATTACTTTAGATTTTTTATTCTTTGTCTAAAGTATGTTTATTTAAAGGTAGGGCAGGGCTGGCAGTGTTTGGAGGAAAAAAATGCTTGGATCATAGTTTCAAAAGGGTGGTGTCAAAAAAACTTTTATCTCCACTTTGAATGACAACATTATGAGAAAACTATTCTTTTGAAGCTCATCATTGTAGTTTTTATTTTGTTTTCATCACTTGATCTCAAGTTAATGATGTGGAAATTGGAAATACAAGTACTTGTTGTTGCTACAATAACAATCAAATGACTGACGTTTTAAGATCTCAGGTCTATTCACTTACAGACTCTGGAAATCTGTTACCCATGATTGACATAAAAACATCTTACCCCAGTCTGAAAACAAAGAGTGAAAAAGTGTCACTATTATACCAGATTATTTCTCTCTAAAAGATTGAATGATGGGGAGAAGCACCCTTTTGTGGGGGTGAAGTTTAAGAAGTGTGGTGCAATTGTTTGTGTTTGTGGATTTCATATTTATGGCATTCCTGTTAATAAACAGAGAAGTATTAAGTTATCTGACCTCCTTGCACAGGCTCATTAAATGTCTGCTGAAAACTCCACCCTCACTGCACCAAGATCCATACCATCAATCCCAGCACCTGTTTTTGAATGGTGTAAGCTCTCAAAACATATTGGAATTGTGATGAAAAAAGGTGGAATCATTCTACTAGTTTAGTTATTAAAGGTCCAATAGTTAAGATTTTATTCAAAAATATTCTCAAATAAATATTTGAAAAACAGTCTACATATCTTATTATAATTTCTTGTATAAGAAACTTTGATGACGGTCAAAACTCTTAAGCAAATATAAGATGTCGAGAGACTGAGTTGTTTATTAATAATACCAGCTCCTTTTTATATATTTTGTCCACAGTCTTATTCAGTGGAATCATATGCAAACACGAGTGATTACATCATGAAAGGAGCATATTTTTTATAGATTAATGTAAGGCTACAATGTACGATAGATATATTTCTACTAAATTATTGAATCGATACAGAAACTAATGTAACTACCATATGACTAAATATATCGTAAAAACTACTAGATGACTTTACTTGAACGGGTTGGGGTTGCCCCCTTACAACTTGTTTTATCCCCCCATCTGCTAGAAGTTGCTTAATGGCATTCAGCATTTTGACTTTAACAGACAGACTTTTCATAGTATAGTAAAATGACTTTATTGTCTGTTATTTTGAAATTAAAGTAATAATTTCCTAAGAATACTTTTACAGCCAACTTAATAACCTTTTGATCACCAAAACCCTTTTGTTGGTTGGCAAGTTTAATCTGTTATTCCTTTCATAATACTGCCCAATATTTCCTTTGGATATACTAGCCACATTCCTTCCAATGGGAAATATTTGTACAAGGTTGACCGCCAATTCTGACCACCAGAACTTTCGGATAGCCAAAATCACCAATCCAAGTTTAATGTATGTTAATACACCTCTTCTTCAAATATACAGTTGGTATCTCATTGGTCTTATTTCTTGATGTTCAAATTTCCACAACTCGATTTACCGTAATAGCTTTAAAAAACAAGCCATTGGCCAAAGCCTAAGCCAACAAGATTATGCTATATATATAGAAATAACTTTTGGGATTGAATATCTAACCATTGAAATGTCAGATATCTCCAGACAGATTATGGCACATTGCTGTTACTCACATTAAGGTATTGGTTGCGAAAAAAATTCGAACAAATTTAAGCTGCACTAGAAATGTTATTTCATGTTATTAAACTCTTCAATTTGACCGGAAAGAAGATTGCACCTGGCTTAAGGTATCTTTAAAGCTGACAAAATTATGCAATCGCTGTTTTTCATCAAAAGTTTCTCCACCTTAAGGCTAAATCCTTGGCAATTCACAAAGTTCTTTGTTATCCACACCATTGATTGGGAGAGTGATTTTGTCAACCAGAAAAAAAAGTGTTAAAAGTTTTTATAGGATTCCAAACAGCAAAAAAAAGTTTAAATTATTGCACTTCGATTCTCAAGATAGTCTTTTGCCTACTTGAACGTGAAAAATTATCATGAAAAATGTTTGAAGCAATTTTTAGCTTCAAAAAGTCATAATTTTCTTGCTCTTCTTCACCTTGAAAAAAAAATCTTTGAATTTTTTTGTATTATTTGAAATGGAACGAAGCCAAAATGAAAATAGATATTTTTTATGATCATTTAAAGTAGAATAATTGTTTTGAAATAGATTATTTGTCAAATGTGTTATGCATAGAATTTTCATCGGTTGATTTAGTTTTGGTTAAATGAGAAAAGATTTTCAAATTCACCCTTATTGAAAGAAAATGTAGAAGATGCAATTTGAAACATTTGAGCATCGACCTACATAGCCTGAAACTTATTTTGTGAAGTCATGAACTTTTTTGAATTTGTATGAATAACTTGAGAATAGGGTCTCCCCTCTGACAAATATTTTTATTTTGTTATTTATGATATTCCTATATATAGTCTCGAAATGATCATTTGAAAAAATCATTTTTGTGTTGCCAACAAAAAAAGAGAATTTGAATATCAGGCACGAGAACGATTTTAAAAGGACTAGTATTTTCAAATCAGACAATTATGTAGCTGCAGAATGAATTTTTATCATCAAAAAGTCCATAAATAATGCTCTGTCTCCTTTCTTTCCTTAAAATCCTTTAAAAGTAAGTCGCCATGGCTGAGAGGTCATAGGCACCTGACTGAGAATAAAAATCTAAGGTTGCGGGTTCAATCCCTGGCCACCCATGACAGCAACTGTTTAACCCCGTATTGCAAAAAAATCAACTAGGCAGTCTCAGTCAGGGTAATAGTAATCTGCAGTGACCATAAACTTCTATGGGGGGACTCTTACAAGGTGTTGGTCGCGCATCAACATCACCTGAGTCTATACTGCACAAGATTATTATTATTATTATTATTGTCTGCAACTGTGGAAAGAATCATCAGCCAACAGTTGGACGTCTGACTGAGAACTTAGCGATCTAAGGTTATCACTTCTGTACCTGATTGCAAAAAAATCAATGAGGGACACTGAGTCAGGGAAATATTAATTTGCAGTAACTATTATAAGTATGTATGATTACCTGGAGTTATTCATCTCAGGATTATTTAACATGATGAGAGATGAGAAAATCAGCTCACAAATCCATATGCTTTAAATAATAACTCAGAGATCCAGAATTTAACTGGATTGTCTAGTTGCAAAATTGGCCTCATTTTATGGGCAAATTTTCAATGCCCTTATTTTCAACTGCACCCCAAGTAGCATCTTGTATTAACATTTTTGAAAGGAAGGGTACCTTACCAAAATTTAAAATACTTATAGTTATTTTTATTATAGTAAATTGAGGTGAGGAAATTTGAACGCTAAGAAATTAGACCAATGAGAAACAAACTGTTTATTTGAGGAAGAGGTGGGATTACACACATGGATCAATGATTTTGGTGGTCCAAAGGTTCGGGCAGTCAATCTTGTACCAATATTTACTATTGTAAAGGAAAAGAATGTGGATAGTACCCAAAGGGAAAAGTAGGCGGTATTATTAAGGGATAGTACCAGATTAAAGATGTCGACAAATGGAAGGGTGTGGTGATTGAAATAGTTCTTGAGTTGAATGTAAAAATATTGTAAAGAAAATATGACTTTAATTTAAAGTCATTTTACTATAACAGTAATCATTTTAAACTTTGTTACAGAATCAAAACAAATGGATCTTTACCCCGTGAGGCTAGACTGGGATCACCACAACCTCCCACACCAGGTTATGTATCCAAAAACATGGATGATGACTTGAATGGAATTTTTGCTTACCTTCCACCAGAAGGTTTATTTACCTAGTTGTTTGTTACCATTTTTTCAGAGCTTAATAGTTATCTTTTGTTTAGGGATCTCACCCTTTGGAACACTCGGTACCAAGTTGATGATTAAAGATTCACATAGTGATTATTACTATGAACAAGAAAACGCCATGACACAGAGTTTAAATGGAAATTTGCAGCAAAGTCACAGTTCAAAAATGAGACCAATACCAGTCTGCAATAATGGGTTGATGTCAATCTCTGTAGACAGAGGGACATTGCAAGTAATTAATTTAACAGATATGAAGTTTGCATCTCCTTGGGGCAGTTGACTTAAAAATTAACTCTCAAAAGAACTGATAAAATGGATTCTCTGAATAAAAAGGAGTCTCAATGGCCTTGGGACACCCAAACCACTGATAAGCAACCTTTGCCTCTAAAAATTTACACTCAATGCTGAGAATTTGAGATCTAAGATGCAGTGAATAGAAAGACCCTCTTGCCTCAAGTTGTAGTAAGATAATGGGCATCTTTGTCAAAATTGAAATCAAATAAATGACTTTTAAGAAGTTGTTTATATTTATAATGTCTAGCGAATTTAATCATGACAAACACTTTAAATTCCTGGCTGGAAATAATTTTTATTTTTATTTTTTTTGTACATTTTTGTGGCAACCCGGGGTCAAAGGTTACCAGAGGTGTCAGGGTTAATCAACCCTGCGGGGATTCGAACTCCCGACCCTTTGATCTCCAGCCAGATGCCATGACCATTAGGCCACGGCGACCCCCCAAAGAATAAGTCCACACTGGCCAAGATTTTGATGACTAAAAAACTGGATCTCTCAAAACTGTTAAACTCATGTTTCAACATTTGCAGGGAGGCGGTGAAGACCTTTTCTCTACTCTTCATTGTGATGAAGTTTCCAAAGATGACTTTCAAGGAGTATTCACGTTTCCATCAAAATCCAATCCAAAAGAAAAGAAGAAACCACCTCCTGTCCCAGCTCGAAAGTCCAAGCTAACCTCTACAACTAGCGTCCCAGATGTTTTATCAAACCTTGCAATGGGAAATACAACTGCTATAAGGAGACCACCCAGATCCAAGCATGACTGCGATTCCAATACAGTTATAAGCGAGGATGTTGATCATTACTTTCCTAGCTCAGAAGCTTCCCACCGTGTTCTTATTGGTACCTTAATGCTACAATCCGGCATTTATTCAAAGAGCTTATCGTCCAAATCTACCTCGAGCCTTTTAACCTCAAAGATTAAGTTGTCTGGACGAGGATCACTCTCAACCACATGCATGAAAGCATCGGAAATCTCACATGAATCAACAAATGAGGTAACCTCAAACCTTTTAATACAAGGGCATAGGAAGTGAATCTCCATGGGAAAGTGTTTTCTCTATAAATGTGGTGTATCTCAGCACTTTGGCAAAATACTCGATTGGTGAAGAAAAAGCAGTTTGTTATTGAGATGTTGGAATCAAAAAGCATAACTTGAGTGCCAAACTAATAATTGTTTTGTTTATACCATTAAGAAGATAAGACTTTCCTTGAGAACAAATATGAACAAAATATGTCAAAATTTTTTGACCAGGGTTGGATCGGGCAAATTTTTGGTGCTCGGGTCGGGTCAGCCATTTTTGGTCTAAGTTTGGGTTTGGAAAATTTCCCCCAAAAATCCCAAATTTTCCAAATTTTAGCCCTTTGGGTAAAAAAAAATCTCATCAGGTTGGGTCAAAAAGTACCTGGCTCAAAGCTGGGTTGGCCTCTTATTTACTGCGGGTCAAAAGTATGCTCGGGTTGGGTTAGGGCCAATCTCTAGGTCCATCTATATAAATACAAAATATATTGTTGATCTGGTAAAAAGATTAAACTAAATAAAGGGAGTGAGGGTGGTTAAGTGGTAAGAAGCTGGAATTCTAACACAGCAACCCAGGTTTGACTCTCGCCCAGGTAAAAAACCACCTAGTGTGCCTTTCATGACCGCCGAGTTGCAAGGCGTTCTTAACAAATCATTAAAAAAAGTTCAATCAAACCAGTTTGTATTGGTACTAATTTTTTGATTCAAAAATATTAGGTTTCCTCAAACAAAATGGACAGTTTAAGAAATCAACGACGTCGCCAGATACAAATTGTTTCAACTTTGAAAATGAGACTTTCAGATATTGAGACGAAAGTGACAGAAGATATTAAACAACTCGAGCTTGAACATTCACTTTTAAATGGTGAATATGAGGCTGAGAGTGAAAAACTCAAAAAAGTAATAAAGACAAAAATGTTAGAATTATAAAAGATGAAGAAAATATCTGAATTATTCCTATTTTCAGATACAATCAAAGCTCTCTGATCTTCAAGTTCAAGAATCTCGTCTGACTTACACTTTTGAAGAGTGGCAGAAAGTCATCAGAGCAAAAATGGACATTGCCAAAAGGTCCATTGATGAAGCTGAAATAAAACTTCAAAGGTTTTACTGAACCTCAATTACAAATTCAACACAAAAGAAACTAATTCAATGTGAACTTGCTTTTAGGTTGGACTTTGAACATTCCAAGTTTTTGTCTTCTGTTTCTGATGAATATCGGGACGACCCTGAGCGGTTCGTTGAAGAAGAAGCAAAACTTTTAGAGAGCATAAAGACACAATATGATGAGATTGAAACAGCAAGAAAGGTATATCAACAATTGTCTACATTTCTATTTAACTATGATATCTCGGTTTTTAAAGGCTGCCTTTTCAAAATAATTTATTGAAGCTGTAATGACTTTTAAGACCTTATACTTCCGGGTTAATTTGCAACCTGCATAACATCTTTTGTTTCGTAAACAGTTTTCAAAAATGTATCCTTCAGCTGTTAGGCTTTCAGGCCCTCCAGGCCCACGGGAGGAGGGGGAGGGGGTCAAACCTGCACCAAAATCTTCCTTGGACAGGTGGGGATGTGCGTACAAAATTTCATCAAGATCGTTCCAGGGGTTTGAATTTCCACATACCAGCAAACAGACAGAGTCAGGGCGGCAAAGTGGTAGGGAGGTGGAATTCTAACCCAGCAACCCGGGTTCGAGTCCCGCCCGGGTACCTACCACGAAAAAAAAAATTTCCCCCCCCCCAAAAAAAAATAACATCAAAACCGCCTAGTGTGCCTTTCATGACCTCGAGTCG
>Ga0194133_10007472_pt1 | contig 13084 bp, 10 predicted proteins | sample TA2KigOf40mmetaG_FD_155448 | JGI IMG/M metagenome (GOLD analysis project Ga0194133, IMG submission 155448) | Freshwater microbial communities from Lake Tanganyika, Tanzania - TA2015055 Kigoma Offshore 40m | ecosystem: Environmental > Aquatic > Freshwater > Lake | place: Tanzania: Lake...
TACTCCACGGCGATTGTTCTGATGTCTGGGAATGATTGTTTTACTGCTTGATGTACTTGTTGTAGATTTTGAAGAAACAAAGCTGGTTTCACTCGATGATGATGATGATGAGCGAGAGCGTGAGCGCGATTTTTCACGTGAGCGCACCCCTTCTTTTTTCAAATTTTTCTTGGTTTTTCCTTTAGGCGTTGTAGGGTTAATGTAAACCACGTTGATCGTTTTTGAACTGCTAGCCTTGAGTTTTTTAAGGTAGCTTTTTGGCTTGGGTGTTAAGACACAGTTAATACTCCTTTTTTCAGATTTACCAGGCGCCATCTTGGCTGATGTGGCCGCGAGCTAAGATTGTTTTTGCCTTGCCGGCACATTTTGACCAATAATAATACTCGAAAGTGGTCACGTGACTTAATAATAAATGACAAGGGTGCAACCTCAGGGTTGAGGGACGGCTGCATTCAATGTAAAATTTAAACTTTAAACAGTGCACTTAGCTTTAGTCCGCGAAGCCGCCTCCACGATGTCTGTTTTTATGATGCGATGCAGCAAACCTCAGCGACCTCTGGTGTCAAGAAAATTGGAAAAAGTTGTCCAGCCAAATTTTCAAACACGAATTTGGGCACAATTCAGCCTGAATTTTTTCACAATTTAATGATGGAACTCACGACTGAGTATTCATGTAACTCAGGAATCACTTTAATATCACAAATTGACTCTAGAAACCAAGTTTTTCAAAAAGTTTTCAGGAGCCCGCTGCACGAGGTCTTTCCTGTCCGCCGGTGCACGTATACTCTAGGCAAATGAATTGTACTCAATTTTCATGAGCTTTCACTGAACTATCAATAAAAGAAAGATTCAGAAGCTTAAAATATCTTTAAAAATAGCTAAAATAAAAGCATTCAGTTTCTGGTTCTTAAAATAACTTAATTATAGATTTGGTTTCTTATTTTATTTAAAACTAGTCAACTGGGCCCCGGCGCTGCCCGGGAAATTAACTAAACAATATAAGGATACCCATCTAGACATTTACGAATCACTGGAGCAATCTCCACCAAATTTTGCACAGACCTCCCCACCAACTCGAGAAAGGTTCTTAACACAAGCATGACCCCGCCAACTCAACCCCTGGACTCCGGGGTACCCCAAACTCCAAAACCCAAATGGGTCACGGGAGAGAAAACTTTGCTTTACAAAAAATGTTCAGATGGGTAACATAAGCTTATCAAATTTTTCCCGGGCAGCGCCGTGGCCCGGTTGGCTAGTATATATATATCAACATCATTTTTTCATTTCAAAGCAATATTCGGGAGTACCAAGTTCTGTATTAGAAATGTTTAGCAAAGCCCAGTTTTCCATCTCAGAACAACCACCTTAGATGCCTGAAGACCCCTGAGGCCACCTGCACTCAAGAAATGTCGAGATACATGTGCAGTCATTGACTCCTAAAAAGTTTTTATAACATTGCAAACTGTTGTAAAAATGTATGGGTCGTACACAAAATACAATGCAAATTTTCAAATGGTTTCACATTTTCAAATGTGATTCCTCATTATATGTGTACTTGCTTCAAAAAGCTTTACTCAAAAAAGTTGATAATCCAGATAAATAAAGTTAAATTGGCTATACTGCAAAAGGAGGTGTTAAAAATACAAGGAATAAGCACTTTTTAAATATTGATTTGCTAATTGGTAAATTTTGGTCCTATGCCAAACTTAAAATTCTTAGGCTACTGGTATTTTTTGTATCAAAATGAACTTGAGGGCATATCACTCTTGCCCTAAAATGAAGTGAACCAGACACCCTGTGGCCAATTGGAGTCAGCCAATTTTAAAATATCCTATAAACTTGTATTAGTATAATAAACCAAATTGATGGGGAATAAAACACTGGATAGTATTTAAAAGTAAAAGGCTTATTTACTTTGATATTTTCACTATTTTGCTTATCTTTTCGCTCTGCAGAACACCTAAGTCATGGGCCCTCATCACTTTGTTCTACTTAGTCTATTACACCTTTCTGGCTTGTTTCTGGGCTCTTATGCTCTTTGTTTTCTTTCAAACTCTTGACTCAGAGACACCAAAGTGGGTGGCTCAAGAGAGCATCATTGGTACATCCCCTGGGCTTGGACTCAGACCTGGTAAAACAAACAATTTATTTTCACAGAAGTATAGTTATAGAAAATGTAACTATTTTCAGAGCAAACTGATGCATTAGTAGACTCATCAATGATCTTTTACAATTCGAATCAAGAAGAGGACTCAGAAAATTTAGCTGGTTGGAAAGGCTGGACCTCAAGGATAGATAATTTTCTCAGTACCTACGAGAATAAGACTGGAAAAATTTGTGGAGAAAATGATGAAGCAGGAAAAGATGAAACTTGCTTATTTCAGGTAAAAATAGTATGAAATATAATATGTTGAAAAAGAAAATAAGGTCAAAAAGAATTTAGTTCAGAATTGAGTAAAAAAGCTCAGAACTGAAAGACTCCAGACGTAACTTCTTCAGTCCCCTTTAGTAGTTTTATGTTTATTTATATGTTAACTCTTAAAAAGTAATTGTAATTTTATTATTCAGTTAACAGTATGTAAGAGCAAAATACACAATGTCAATGTTAATTGAGAAAGAAAATTTTCATTTTTACCTAATAAACTGTAATAAATTTTGATGTAAGCTAAATCAAGCCATAAATAACACTCATTTGCAATGGCCAGACGAAGGATAAATTCAATAAATGCTGATTTCATAATGCTTCTTTTACTTGGACAATATCCTTATTATCTTTGTCTTTAATAGTAATTAGACGCTGGTGGGGATCAGAATTGAATTCAGGCTCCCCTAGAGGTCAAATGTTTGCCCATTCTGAGTTATTTTTTTCATATTCATGATAAGCATTTTCGAAGCTTCTTTTGACAGTGAATGATAATCAATTGATTTTAGACCTCAGCATTGGGCCCATGTGGCATCTCACCTTATGGTTATGCAGATGGAAAGCCTTGCATATTTCTTAAGCTGAACAGAATATTTGGCATAGACAATGAATACTACAATGAAATTGAAAACCTGCCAAGTGACATGCCTGAAAATTTGAAAGAGCATATTGCAACAGAATCTTTCAAGGATCAGGTAAAAAGATCAGACTATTTTTTTTTGTTTTTGAATTATTAGAAATCTGTTTCTCTCTTGAAATCCTAGTTTTGAAATTTTAGGTATGGGTTGACTGCCATGGTGAGAATCCAGCTGATGTTGAGTCTGTTGGAGACTTTGAGTACTTTCCAAAATCCAGGGGATTTCCATCTCACTTTTTCCCATACTTGAATCAGGTATGTTATAAGAAAAAATTTAGAAAAATTTCATCAAGCAAAAGCATTTTTCCAGAAAAGCTATACCAGTCCAATTGTTGCTGTAAAGTTTAATAACCCTCCTGTTGGACAACTTCTTCACATTGAATGTCGGGCCTGGGCCAAGAACATCCGTTACGACAAACGTGACCGTATGGGAATCAGCCACTTTGAGCTTCTTATAGTCAACTAAAACTTGTTAGTGTTGCATCCAGTGAATTGGCAAATTTATAGTGGGGATGGTCCAGCTGGCTGGGCACTCAAATTTCAGCAGTGCTTTACAGGCACATTTTCAACTGTTGAGAGTCAAAAAACTATTGTTATTTCTTTAACAATGCTGAGTAAAAAAAGTTTGTAGAAGTGAAATAGCAGACACTAAAATTATTTATCTTCACTAAAGTTTATACTTATTTCTTTTAATTTAATCCCCAAAACTTAAACCTTTGGCTTTCTTTTGAAGTCAATTTTTGCCAATAATAATAAAAAACAAATACAAAATCTACATTTTTGCAAAACTTGAATTTACAATTTTCATTTGTACCACACAGCATTAAAATTGCCTTAATAACTCTGGCTGGAAATCTAGTAAATGCTGTTTTTTACACTTGAAATCCTTTGGAGTATTTTTGAGGAATTGAGCCTAGCTATTATGTGCAATCTGTCTCTGTTTGGTCTTCTCCATCTTCCCTTGGGTGCAGTATAATTACAACAAGATTAAAATATTTGAATTTTCTTCAAAGTTTGATCTATCTACCAAACATTCCTGTATCAAGAAAGTTACAATTAAAACAACTCATGATTTTCAGCCTGGCATTAAAAATAGTTGCACTGATTGCAATGGTTATGACAGGAGAGTTTGAAATGAAGATGGCTTTGCAGCCCGTTCTCTTTGAATACTTATTTATTTTAGGTCGTGCCTATAAGTTTATTATTATATGTATAATACTTTAATCAAAATAACTTCTTTTTCTTTCTTTTTGAAATGTTCATGGCAAATTGCAATATCTCTGGACTGGACACTTTGATCTGCTGCATGAGTTTTTGTTCAACAAATTTGTGTTGTTTTTCCAACTCTTCAATGTGTTTCAGTTGATTCATTTGCTCGAGTAGTTGGAGATGTTGGATTTGTTGTTGAAGTTCTCTCTTTTGCTGGTTCAATTCTGAGTCAGTAGGTAAAGATGGGACGTGTTGTTTCATTTCCTCAACGAATTGAGCTTGATCAAATTGTTTCATCTTATTCAGCATTTCTTGTTGCTTGACAGCTTCAAGTCTTGTCCTCTCTTCAATTATTGTTATCATTTCCTGTTCTTTAAGCTTTTCAAGCATTTGTTGTTTCTTTAACTGTTCTTCTGTCTCCTGTATCAAAGCCTCCTTCACAGCCCTCTCGAGCTGCTGTTCCTGAGTCAATTGCTCAACTTTGATCATTTTGTTCATCTGTTCAAGTTTCTTCAATGTCTCAGCTTGTTGCTGTAGCTGAGCAGACGTTACTTTCTCCATCTCTTGTAACGTGTTCATTTTCTTTACTATTTCTGATACAGCAACCTAGAAAAATAAGCTATTTACCAACAAGTGTCTATTCGTACTTTTTAACGTATAAAACTCCAAATCAATCATCTCAGGTTCAGCCATCACCAAACATTCTCAACAATTGTTAGATTGGTCAACCTAACTCCATACCTTTGGAGCCCATTCTAGTATTTATTTGAATAAATAGCAATCTGCACTGACTCAAAAAGGTGGTAAAAAAATTTTTAATGATCCAGAAAAGGCTCTTTGTATACCTTTATATATATGGTTTGGATTGCAAAAACCTCACCCACTCAGTCCAAAGATACAAAAGACCTTCAAATTAATTAGAATTGGGCCATGACCTGAACCAACCATTCTTCTGACGCACAGTAAATATGGGGCTAACCTGGCTCTGACCCGGATACTTTTTGACCCCAATTAGAAGAAATTTATTTTGACCCCACAGGGTAAAAATTGAAAAATTGTTTTTTTGGAGGAAAATTATACTGACCCAGTAAGGGCTGACCTAACTTGACCCAACCCGAGCAGTCCAAAAATTACCCAACCAGACCCAGGTCAAAATTTTTTTGGCCCAAACCCAGCTCTAAAATTAACTAAGCCAATCAAGAGACCCAGAAAGTTAATCCATGATGTTTTCAAAGAATTAATTGGCATTATTTAAAATTGTTAGGCTACCTGCTTATGTACTCCAGTATTTAGAGTGGGATTGTATGATGGTTTTTGAGGGACAAATGGGTTGTTGTTGAAGAATAAATTTCGTGATGGAGTCAACATAACATTATTGGTCGGACTGGCAGAGACACTTCCTTCATAAGAAAGACCTTTTGGAAAGGTTTGGGACACTGAATTTTGCATGTAAGAAGGCTTTGAATCAAAATTGAATATTGGGTTGGAAGTTGTGAAGTCTTGAATGGTGTTGGCATTATAATTTGGTAACTTATCAGTTTGTTGGTTGTAACCTTAAAATGAATATGAATTACATTTCATTCGTAATTCAAAATTTAATTTGTTGCATAGCTTAACCTGGTAAAGGAGCTCCATAAGATCCATCATTTTGATTTGAAAAGTCTATTCCACTAAATAAGGAGACTGAAAAGAAAAATATGTTTAAGTTACTTTTTCAAACTATAAATGACAACTAGAGTACCTAAGCGTCACATAATTTTTTTTTACAAAACCACACATGTAAAGTTTTCAAGTATCTTAGATTTGCACTTTTAAAGATTGAGTGTTTCCAAAAAAGTGACTTTTAGCTTTATTTGTACCTAAAGAATTTATGAATCAAGGTAATAATGAATGGCAATTCTTAGTAACCATTAATTGAGAACATAACTGAGGTAATACAGATCCAAGGGTTTGCCATAAGACCTTGAATACATACCGATCTTCTCTAGATTCTCAGCCAGTTGTAAAAGCGTTTGAAAGTTTGAAAACGACAAATTTATATTTTGATTTCCTCATGATTTGAAAGAAAGAAAATTGTTTTCAAAACCTCAAAATTATTGTGAAATAATTTTGTTCAAATTCATTTTCATAATCCGAGAGACATTTTGTCTGTCCGGTGAAATAATTTGTTCAAAAAATTTCTAATTAAGTAAAATAAAAGATTTTAAATTTTTGAAAGATAATTATGAACTAAATGTCAAAAATAAGATGCTGAATGCTTTTTTCAGAATAGCTTTATAATTTTTATTGTTTGTAAGAAATGTAAATAAAATTAACTGTTTTATTATGGTTAATAAATAAACACTTACAAACTCTAAATAACCAGAGAATGAAGATAACACCTAAAACTGGTGCAAAATTATAAGTCGTTGTTCCATCTGAATAAGTCAAATCTGCACTGAAAAATATCGAAAAGTTTTAAATTGCATAAATATTAATGTTCTACAAAATATTTTCCTATAATCTCTATAAAAGAAAGTATGTTTGTCCTGTTATTTTCTGTCTCTCTGTGTAAATTTGGGGCATGGTGGAATTCCCTTTTGTTAGTTTGTTAGGAAATAGATAGGGAAAAGGTAAATATAATAATCATTCCAGTATTGACTCCAGTGGGTCATCACACATGGTTACTGGTAGTCTAATTCTTAGTCAAAAAAAATTCTTGGCTGGCTGAGTATGCAATTCAGAGTGTAAATGTGAATTGAACCCAAATATCATAAAAACATTAGGCCACTGATAAAATAGAGATCAGAATGTGGAGGGTGGTTGATATTAGTATTTTGACTTTAAGCAAGAATGGTGGATGGGTTGTACCAAAGTGTATATTTGACTTCCCAAGGTGTTTGGGGGATGTGAGGGCTTGAAAACCAACCAACTGAAGGCCAGATGGTTATTAATATTTTTGGAATGTAAGTTACGTCATCTTTCTTGAACATTTTTTTTTCAATTCTTGCACTTTGACAGAATGTCATTGAAATTCAATTTAAATAGTGAGTTGCGCAAGTCTGAGTAATAAACAAATGTTCAAGGTCTTTAACACAAGTTTTTCTTCTCTACATATTTAGGAAAGACTCATTTTAAATTGAAATTTAATAGTTCGTTTGTACTTACAAAGATTTTTGGTTTTGGCTGGGTATAATCAAATCATTGTTGCCTTTTACAATTTGTATGAGTGGCAAGAGATAGAGAAGAAATCTCTGCATAATGACTGTAAAAATGATCAATCAAGTTAGTATAAAATCATCAATCAAACTTTTAGCGGTTTATTTATAGCATGTTTTGTGTAGAAAATACATTCAAGCTTACCAGTCGGTAGAGGTTTCTTGTTGAAAGAAAAGTTAATTTTGACATCATGCTGCAACGAGAAACAATCTCATAACAAAAGATTTCAACTTTCTTGGCAGCATTTTTTCTGTTATGCACTTGTTTGTATGAAAAATGTTAATGGTTTAGATTCAATGTCTTGATGATCAACATATGGCAAAAAAAATTATGTATATGTATGCTGAGCTTGAATAGTTCAAAAGAGGGAGTAAGAGAAAAAAAAAGTTTCCTCGCTTAACTGGTCTGCCATGTCAACTGTGTGAAAAATTTGTCAGTAAGATTACATGTTATTTTGTAAATGACTAAAAAGAGGTATCACCTTCAGGGGTTGTGCCCCGAGATGCTTTTCCAATCAGAATTCTTATAAAAATAGTTTTTTTATTAACTCATGCAACTAACTCAATACATTTAGTTATAAATAAGTAAGTACAGGTTGCAATTCATTTAGAACTGAATTATGATGAATAATTTTGTGAAGGCCAAGGCACTTTTTGATGGATTAAATAGGGTGTCTTGGCTGAAGTACATTATTTGTCCACCTAGGGTCGAGGGATTTTTACCTTTAGCTGGTAATTGATCTTCATCTCTAAAACCCTTAAAGTAAGTGAAATACAATATTCGAGATTAAGTGCTAAAAGCTTTCAAGGAAAGTTGAGAATTTAAGAAGGGTTGTTTATATTGCAGGGGTGGCTGTGGGCTAATGTCTAGAGCACCTGACTGAGAATTGGGCGACTGTGGTTCAATCCCCTGTATGGGCAAAATCTTTGACCCCTGGATTTGCCTTAACTAATCATTTCCAGTAGATGATTATCTCAGTCAGGATTGATTGTTGTGCAGAAAATTTGCTTAATAATTAATTGTCTCTTAATCTTTGACTCATAATTATCAAGTGGCTGTTAGACACAACTTTCAGTGACAGGAATTGTTGTAAAGTCAACACCACTATAGGTGTTAGAATAATCAGTTCCATTAACGAAAAACTGTCAATCAATCAATCAATGTGACTCAATATCTAGTTAAATTTTTACTAAAACAGATGTATGATTGAGTCTAAATAAAAAGTACAAATATAAGAACAAAGTAAAGATGTAACTTACCTTGGCAAAAGTTTAAAAAATTTGATAACGTAAATGTAAAAATTTTAGGTTGTGAAATACTTAAGAAATTGTAAGTTAAATATAGTTCTCAGGCTAGCTATCAAGATTGTTTTACTCCTGGAAAAGAATTCGACATTGGACTTACAAAAGATTTTCACTTTAATCTTTGGATTTTGGGTTAAACTATCTAACCTGCCTTTCCCTTTGTTCAGTGACCTGGCAAAATATGCTTAGCCCTTTTAAGATAATTATTTTTACCCATTCTCTTAATCTACAACTGGATTTTGGACATGTCTCCATCTCTCCCCCATCTGGCTTGACTCGCTCCCATTTTTTTGGCTTAATCAGTCTCGTCCATGGTTCATACCCTTACATGACCTATGGCCACCAGCTTGTTGCCATCCTCCTGCCTTAACCCATTTGTAATTTTCAACTTGCTTATCATCAGATTGTTCGAGGTCCAAGGTTGGTGCCTGGGGAGAAACCAATGACAGTTCAATCCTTAGATGAATTCCCAGACATTAATCAATTTTTCCATCCAGAAAATCACGAAGACAAACAAACTCTCACCGTAGAAAAATGCTTTGACAAAATAAATATTTAATGTTCATTTAGAAGATAAGAAAGATTTGCTCTAATTTGACCCTTTCTTTCTCTCTAATTCTTAATTGAAAACAAACCGCAAGCGCAAATGGTTAGTTATAGTTACTTTGATATAACAATCTGTTCAACTTTCATCTGACCACTTCCTTCATTCAGCTAAGCTACAATTTGAAAATTATGCACTTTTCTTTGGTGTACATATGGATCAATGGCGTAAGAATCAAATTAAATTTTTTGTACATAAGTACATGAAAGAAACTTGGAGCACAACTGACGCAACTTGTTGTCCATTTTATAGGAAAAATGTATCTCAAAAATGAAAAATTGAAGTATATGTCATGATTACAAAAATACTCATATTTAATCTGAATATCACCTTTTTATTCTATAGAAAATGATAATAGATTACTTGAACGAGCAATTTAAAAAAAATAGATATTTAAGGATGGTATGAAAATCAATAAAAACTCGAAATAAAAAAATTAAAATCGTAATTTTTGAAAATTTAAAGTAAAAACTGGAAAAACAGGTTGGAATTTTCTAGTCAATCTCTCTATTTGGCAAAAATTATGGAATTGATAAATATTTTGGGATACATGTGAAAAATTGTTCCACTGTGACATGAAAAAACTGTATTTATTAACACATCAATTGTATTTTTTCCTGTATATGTGCCCATTTATTTAAAAATTTTGAAATGTTCTTTTTTAGTAAAAAATTGCCTGAAACACGATCATTTTTTTAAATAATTCAAGAATGGGCAAAAAGAATCAGTCTTTTATCCAACTAGATGACCTGAGCAAATAAAAAATGAAAGCCTTTTAGCTCACAGCTCTGAGAACTGGGCAAACCTTTGGTTGACCTTTATTAGTCACCTTATACGGTGTCTTTCCCAGTCAGGTAGATCTTACAGTCAACTATGTAAAAATACTAAAAATGTTCAATAGCAAATAATAAAAATGAAAACATGGTTGGATGACTGAAAAAGACCTCTAAAGATTTCTGGAAAATCACAAAGACATTTTATTTGGAGAGGGAAACAAATTTTGTAACTGTCAACAATCAATATTACAAACACGGTAAAAAAAATAATTCAAAAATATTTCAAATTATTTCAAGTTATCATTTTGAGATGAAAGAATTGGTTTTATGTCGGTTTTATTACGAGACGAAACCAAAATATACCGATTTAACATCAGAAGTATTTCGGTTTATCGCAAAATATTTCAAAGATTCTGAAATATGTCAAAATTCTAAAATATTTCAAATTATTTCAAAAATTAAGTTAACAGGATTTTTTTATTTTCTTCACTAAGAGTTTTAAAGAAATTATTTTTAGGAATTAATTTCTGCTTTTCATGACAATTGGTTCTCAAATATCCTATGAATTTATTTTGAAATCACCAACTGAGCCATAGAGTCTTGGGGTCTTGACCATTTATAAGATATAAATTTACATGGCGATAGCTAGTTAGTTCTTTAATACCAGCACATTCAGCTAAACCGCCCTTCTTTTTTGCCACGCCCCTTCCCGCCCCCGTGACGGGATAGACGTTAGGGTTTTATATATATTAGTTAATAATTAATAATTAATGTTTTAAGCTGAGCTCAGGTGGAGAATTATTCTTCTTTTTGACTATAAGTAGATCCAGATCTTTGTTTAAACAAAAATAACTTCTTCAATAATGAAAAATATTGCCTCTGAGTCTTTATTGGAGACCCCAATTAAATGAATTAAACCAAGGCTTGGATTTCTTGGGTGATCAAACAAAATGCAGGATTTTCCATCAGCCCTGAACTTAAAATTGCCTATTTTCAAATCCTTGAAATATTTGAAATGATTTTTTGTTATTGTCTTACTGCCAACCCAACTAACTATGACATCTAGGAGGTCATCTGCAATGTTGTCCAGTTCAAGCTCAGAGCCTTTTCTAGTGATTTCCAAGAGTGAGGCATTTCGAAGGGCAGATTGTTCCTTTTCCATTCTTGATATTGTAGCAAGAACATTTTTTGTGCTGCATGCATTTTGGCTATGCCCTTTCATCACAGCATTTTTCTGTTCTCCTAGTTGTGTGTTCATGTGTCTTACTGGTCCACAAATATTTGACAAGTGGCTGTATGAACCAGCCCACATATGTTTCGGTTTAAAAACAATTGGTTGTGGAATTTTCTTTTTCAACTCTCCAAAGCCTACTTAGAATGGAGATAATTACAGTAAGCCTCATCAAAAGTTTTTTCATCATCTTGGTCAAACCATTCAGAACGGATTGTTGCTAGAATCTCTTCAAGCTGAGAAAAAGCTTCCATGCATGAGATTGAAAACAACCTAAAAAATTCAAAAAATATCTATTTAATTAGATTATAGTTATGAAAACATTTCCCTGATAACCATCACCAGTTAGTAGCTCAAATTGTAATTTGCCGCAAGCAATGTGTGGGTTATTTGACAGACAAATGTCCTGATAAGCAGATATTTGCTCAAAAACATTGGCGCTTCTGTTTCCTCAGACTTGAGGTATTTTTTCACCCCACAACCCCTGTTGAAGTCTCAATACTTGACAAACTTTAATATGTAAGTTGTAAAATCTTAATTAACCTTTACACCTTATAAACCCTAAGATTTTGTAAATTTACCTTGTTCATTTCTTCATTAAACTTTTCATCAGATGACAAAAATAATGAGGGGAAGAAATGAATGAATGATGAAATACACCGATATTAACACATTAGAAGCAAATCTGAAAACTTACCTTGATGAACTCTACCCTGAAAGAGTTATCCGGACAAACAGAAGGAATGATGTGGTAGATCAAGCATTAGAGAAACTAAAAAAAAGAGAAAAAGACTTAGAAAAGAATTTAACTCGGAACATGTCGGAGCAGCGAGAAAAGAAAAAATCTCTGATCTCATTGAAACCTTAAACAGATCGATAAAAAAGAGAATACATGATGCAAGAAGAAGTCAACTCCTCTCCAAACACGACGGAACAAACCCAAAATCATTCTGGCACACGGTGTCTGACCTTGAAGGGAAAAGGAAAGGTGATGAAATCATAATTAAGGAAGGAGACATTGAATACCAGGATGACCAAACTTTGGCAGATAAATTTGCAGATTTCTTCTGTGAGATGGTGGATAGGCTATCTGATTCACATGGAGAGTACTCCTATTCCTCGGGGCACTCATCACTAGAAATCAGTAAAGATGAAGTCCTAAAAGCTGCAAAGATGCTCAAACCCAAGATGTGTAAAGGCTTACATGAATTACCAATGAGACTGATAAAAGATCTAGCCACAATGGCTCCCGAATTGTTGGCACACTATTTCACATTGGTCTGTGCAAAAGGAATGCCAAAATTGTGGAAAATAGCTGTAGTAACTCCCCTGTTCAAATCGGGGGATAAAAAATCCATCAGTCAATACAGACCTATCTCCAACCTTGGGTCAATTGGTAAACTTTTTGAAAAGGTAATTCTAAACAGAATTAATCAACTTGGCATGCTTGACGGGACATTTCAACACGGCTTCAAGCAGCAAAGATCCACAACTACAGCCATGCTGGAGTTGCAGGACTTTGTGGCAACCAACCTTGACCAGGGAAGAATCGTCGGTACTTATAGCCTAGATCTCAGCGCGGCTTTTGATTTATTGAGACCCAGCGTGCTGCAACAAACTCTCACATACCATACCGCCTGAGTTTCTAAACATCATTATGGATTTCCTCAGCGAGCGCAGTTTTCAAGTCAAAATGTGAAAAT
>Ga0194133_10007473_pt1 | contig 13079 bp, 7 predicted proteins | sample TA2KigOf40mmetaG_FD_155448 | JGI IMG/M metagenome (GOLD analysis project Ga0194133, IMG submission 155448) | Freshwater microbial communities from Lake Tanganyika, Tanzania - TA2015055 Kigoma Offshore 40m | ecosystem: Environmental > Aquatic > Freshwater > Lake | place: Tanzania: Lake Tanganyika...
TGTGGCACCATTGCTTATTACATGTATATTTTGAATTTTTTAATTAAATTGATTAAGTAAAATTTTGCGCCGAGATGCCGAAAAAGGTAAGTGTTTTTTTCCTCTTGATTCCTGTAGATGACCCCCAGCAAAAATGATCTGCCCCCGAAGACCGTTCCCAAACGGAAGCAGCATCTCTGCCCAGTCTGTCAAGACATGCAGACTTAAACCCAAGCAATTTGTATACGCTGTAGTCGCAGATTAAAGACTATCCACGAAAAAAATCTCGGCGCAGAGGAGGCTATACTACTCAAATGTCTCCGCGCTAAAGAGTACCGAGACATTAAAGGCATCTTCGCAAACTATGTTAAAAAGATGGCGGCAGATGTCTAGCAACCAAATCCACTTGATCAGATGGATCTACAACAAGCCAAGGACTCCTTAAGGAACGAATAAAGAAAAGTTTTGAGACTTGAGGCACAACTTAAACGAGCCAAATAAAAAGGAGTCGAATTAAATTTATTAAAAGCCGCCAGGCATTAATAAGAAATTAAACGACGACTTGCTTAGAAGCGCTTCACAATTTTTACTCGAGCCTAGAAGCTGACTACCAACGACGCAAGGATGCTAGACCTTGATATGACACAGATGTATCAACTCCTGAAAGGTCCTACTGTTCAGGGTAAGCTTTCTAATCTCGACAAAATTATTAGAGAGCGTGCCAAAAATTTGATGTAGGGATTTGGAGATTTATCCATATCTCGTTCTGATGGTTTCAGAATTCTGGAAGTCCCTTTTATCGATGGGGTCAAGATCACCCTTGGCAACTTCCAAGTGTCGTTGATCAAGAAACTCAGAGATAACTTGCTCTGGCACATCCACCACACAGTTCAGGATGTGGTTGTCAAGCACATTTAGCCGGGCAAGGTCGGAAATCAGACTTACCTCTGGCTTACCCTTGCAAGCTCAACAAACAAGCTTGATAAAAAATCTGTCATTATGCTGAAACGCTTAAGAAGTGCTGTGACTGAGTTTTGCCGAGAATTTGTTCCAGTCTACGACGACTCAGCCCCAAGCTTTAACCTTGTAAAGCTTGATACTACAGTAGACTTGGCCGGCTCCTTCATGCCTTCGTTGGATGGCACAGCCAAGACTTTGATTCAAGGAAAACTGTAAGATCTCATAACAAAGCTTTAAAGCGGCGGTTAATTCAAATTTTTCTGCCCAACTAGCATTTAAGACCCTCAAGTTAAGGTAGCGGATGACTGTCTTTCAACCTGCCTGAAGTTTAACGTACTTAATCGTCAGGGTGACCTGGTTATGAAAGTTAAAGTATATGATAAAATTTTAGAGCTTGTCGGGAGAGATGGAGCCAGGCTGGTTGGGAGTCGCATCAACTAAGTAGTTGGAGCGGTAAGAAACCTTGATGAGCTTCAAAAGAAGATAAGAAAAGCACAGAAGTCCGGTTTGACCCGCCTTGAAATCAGCTTCTGCTTCTCGAATAAGGAAAACTAAACCTTTGGCGGCCATCACTATATGAAGCACAACTTCCACCAGGAAGCTTCGAATCTGCTCAATCAGATCGTTGCTAATGTTTTGAACGACAAGTAAGTACTTGAAAATATTTACAAACATATTGATATCTTCCAGCTCACTCACGCCTTAGCAAACATCCCCAACAACTTTCTTGTGATCGGTCGAGTTAGAGTCTGGCTAATTGTAGCATCAACATGTCACAAACACCACTTTGTCGGAACTATGCGTGAAATCACGATAAAACCAAACTTGCGGGACAAGTTGGCTTTGACTAGACTGCACGATTTTGTGTACCGATTTGCAACGCCAGGATCGACGATCTTAACGTACTGGTTGTAAAGCGACAAAGTTCCAGGCAAGCCGATTTTTCTTATGAACAAGGAGAAATCAAGCCTTTTCAGCCTCCCAAGCTGCACCAATCAGCCTGTTGGCGGAATCAAAATCTGCGACACCATAGCTATGCCTATCCCAAAATGGGAAATCAAGGATGAATGGATCACTGGATGGGAAGGCTTGAAGTAAGTGATCAAAGAGAGATTAAACGTTGAAGTCGAGCGCGATATTGAAGTGGCACAAGCTAAGGTTGACAATCAAGTAGGGTATAAGCGTGTGCCAATTTATACTGCTTCAGCAGATGAGTACTACAGTGAGGAAGACAGTGAGGAAGTACTCATAGACACGACCAAGAACAAGGGGTTCACCACGATAAAAAAGACCACGAATTCGACGAAGAAAACCAAGCACAACGCGTCGAACAGTGAATGAGTAAATTTTAGTTGATAAATTATAAAAGTGATAACTTGATGCAATTTTGTACTAAGATGGTCGGCTGGTAGCCAGACGGCTACTAGGGTAATAAGGTACTAAGTTACTAAGATAGCTGGCCGGGAGCCAGTAGGCTAATAAGGTACTAAGATACACGGACTTTAAGTTTTTAGTTGGGAAGTATGAGTGAGGAAATAACTGAAGCAAGAGACAGTGTGCACAGATTTTTATTTGAATTTTAAATATATATTTTCAAATAAGGTTATGAAGACGGAAAGATTTTTCGGCGGACGCTGGACGTAAAGAAAAGAGCAGAATTTAGAGAATTGAACAAAGAGTGTTGTGATTGACGTTTATATAAGTTGCTAATCTAGAGGATATAATTACTTATTTTCTTTATTTCCTCAGAATGAGAGTGCGATAAGAGCTGTAGCAGCAACGGACAAGGTGGTGAGAGAAATGGCGCCTTCAAGGACCGTCAAAGCAAGGTCTTGTGAGTAGCCGAAAGCTGATTGTACGCCTTTGGCATCACCGGTGGTCCAGAAGTTAAAGCCGGCATTAACTGAGAGCGGATTTCCGACAACCAAGTTCTAGGTATTTGCCGGGCCAATGAAGGGGCGGGTGATACCACAGTCACTTTAGACTCTGTTGCTCTTACCCGCGTTTAACATCAAGTTGCAAGTAGGTAGTGTCTACCAGGCACTTATACAGCCAGCGGAGGCTGGAAGGTTTGCCAATTTTACAGCTGGGGCGCCACCTGCCTTTATGTTATTGACTGAACCAGCAGCGCAGTACTGTGCAGTGGGAGCCTCAGTGCTGGTGAATCCTGCCTTGAAATCACCTCCTACGGTATACTAATTCACAACAGTCCAGTCGTAAGCAACGACGGGAACGAAAGTGGCGCCCTTAATGGTGAAGTATTGTTGAACTACAGTTCCAGCCGCGAGGGTAGCTACAGAGCTTGGGGCAAGGACAGTTGTCTCGAACAAGAACTCGTAGGGATCTCCTTTTTTCTTCATCAAAGTTCCGTAAAAACCGGTCAGTTCATATCCGGGGGTGCTATTTTTATTGTTTGATTACCAAGCGATCTTGCCTCTCTTTAGCCATGTTAACTTTTCCTATGCGTCGGTGAAAAGTTAGCCCAGGTTATCAGCAGCCGCTACAGTAGTGGATTAGACAGTCGCAGCAACTGATGTTATTGCTGTTGTGGCTGGCAGAGCTTAAGCAGTGACAAGTGCGACTAGGGCGGTGGCGGCAAATGACTTCATACAGATAATTTATTATAAATATTTCTGCTAAAGTTTCAAAAAGACTGTTACACTTTAGGTATGAACAAAATTTGGCAACAGTGAAATCCAAAGATTTTTTTAATCTCATTTTAGATTGAAACGCGATTTAAAATTATTATTTTTTTTCTAAGAAAAGTTTATGAAAATTATCATCGCACTTGCACTCGCTGCCTTTGCAGCTTCTAAAGATTGTTATTCGTTTATTGGTCCTGTTGACGGCGACGAAGATTCATAACTTGCACTGAATATCTGCTACCCTAAGGGTTACGCAGTTGCCGTACTTGCCACTGGCAAAGGAACAATTACTGAAGATGGAGAAAAAAAGCTGCCTGTGACTGTGACCTAAGCATGGGTAGACCCTGAGGAGAAGATATTCACGTCCTTATTCAAGGTTAAGGTAGGCAAGAAGACGGAACTTTGCGCACTCGTTTGTGAGCTTGAGTAATAAGACGACGAAGAAGGCGTATGTGAAGGAATCGTTTCATGCCAGAATTATGCTGGACCTGTATCGCTGACATACAAATAAGTTTGAGAAGGTAACAGTTAATATGAATAACTTTAACTTAAGGTAAATTACTATAATCTCACACAATTGCCTCATCTAGAAAAACGATGAGAGCTTTAGCTGGCCAAGCCACCATTTCAAGGGAAACCCGGCCCATGATTGCAGCGTGTCTTTCGAACTTACGAACGCGGCTATTTCCGGCGTGATCTTTGTCAATCCATTCGAACGACGGTCTCCGTAGTGGTCCACCAACTTCATCAGAATTTATCAGTCGGTTAGCGCTTTAAAGTTAGCATAATAATTCTTATATAATTTTATGAACTTCATAATAAGTCTTATATATTTTCATCATATCCTTTGTTCTCATCGTTTGCCTTAAGAGGCAGCTTTAACCCAGTCGGCAATCGTCTTCTTTGGTTAAGATTGACAATCAAGTAGGGTACAACCGTGAGCTAAAAAATGCTGCTTCAGCAGATGAGTACTACAGTGAGGAAGACAATGAGGAAGTAGACACGACCAAGAACGAGGGGTTCACCAGGATCAAAAAGATTACGAATTCGATAATGATTTATATAACAGATTGCTTGAAAATGCTATATGATGAGTCCGTTACTTGAACAGATTTCCTAAAATTCTGTTTCTCATTGACCATCCATTAATAGCCGCTGGATGTAGCGATGATTGTTGAGCAATGCTGCTCTCTTCTGCCTCTCGACGTCGACCGTATTGAGTTCGGTATTGACGATCTTGCGTAAGTTGTCCTCCGAGCAGTTCCTCCCGAACCTAATCAGCGCCTTGATCACGCGGAGCTTCAGGTAATTCCACAACCGTTCAATACTACAGAAGATAAGGCCGGGCACTTACGAGTTAAATTGTGGCGAGTAGCCAGGGGTCTAGAGGTAGACGAAGTTGTTCTCAAGCATAAAAGTACTGCCCTAAACGCCACTGTGTGCCTTGTGTCCATCAGCCACAACGTAGATCTCATCGTTGGCAGGTCCGATGAGCTGTTTCCTGACTTTCTACAGAAACACACAGTAGTTTTCTGCATCGTTTCTTGGAGCCAACATAAACACAGCCTTCTTTAAGCAGGTACCGATCGCACCGAAAACGGTTAGTGACTTCCCACGGCTGCTCGATATCGGCAAATTAATGACGTTGTGCTTGGGAGCCCAGGTCTTGTTAAGTGTCTTCCAGGTGTGGAAGGAAGACTCGTCTACGTAGATGACTGCCTTGTCGCTGTCAATGACTTGCTTCAACATTTTTGCGTACTCCAAGCGTTCCTGATCGGTAATCTTGAAACCGTTGTATTGCATGTAGCCCGTCGCACGGTAGGAGATGCCGTGCTTCTTGTACAGCCTATGAAGTGAGTCAACGCAGTAGGTAAACTGTTTCTCCTGCCGCAGTTGCTAGACGCGCCACCTCAAGGACATCCCAGCCCACGCTTGAAGTGTCTGTTTGGAGATCAGGTACTCTACTATGTCCTTGGGGATCTTAGTCCTCGAAGAGTAGTCGACTGCAGCATAGTGGTCCACCATCTGGTGTCCATCTCAGACAAATTTCTAAAGTATATAAATTACAGTAGGCCTAAGCATACCCGTAAACTTGGCCACCTAGGTGTAGCTCATTTTGATCGTACTGAAGTCTGTCACTGAGCCGAAATGGAGCATCACGCACAGCCAATGGTGCAAGCTCGTTATTTTTGGTCTGAATGCGGATTTCTTGGCCACAAGCTTAGCTTCACGTTTGCGCTTCTGTTTGAGCTAAGGCATTTCAGCGTCGTTTGCTAATTCATATCGATTACCGAGCATTTCTCTCAGTTGTACAAGGCCAGGTACTCTGCCAGGATGCTGCGAACGAATGCGTTACCGTGTTTGAAGTGACACAGCCTACATTTGAAAAAATTAATCACTTAACGAACATCGTTTGTTAGATCAAGTTTTCAAGTCAAATAAATTCAAGCTCACTGTTGTCAATCAGAATGTTGTTAAAACCGAATAATCTTTAAATTACAATATCAAAATGCGAACTTAAAACGTACATGTGTTAAGTGACCGAGATGTCTAGAGCCTCGAGATGCTTGCTGACGCCATCAAGTCGAAGGAGCACTTCTACGAGTGCTTAGTTCGCTACGGCTACCACATGCCAGCGCTGAAGTCCAGCATAGTTACGATGAAGTACATGGAGCGCGTCAAGCAAGGGAAAGTCTACTGCCCATTGACGAGAGACATCCGTCTGAAAGCCTGCCCTAGGCCGCCGCCCTCCAAATAGTTACTCAAAATGCTGCTCGAGGCAGCTGCTGAAGACGACCAAGAGTTAGGTATTGAGCACAACAAATTACCTGATCAGCGTTGGATGCTCGAGGTCTTGGCGACAATGCGGCCTGACTGTTACATCTTTGAGAAAGGCTATGTGCCCTCACTGGCTAATAGGGAAGTACCTCAGGACCAAGCTATGGTCGATAACAGCGACGGGTTCTGGTCCGGACAGCCAATGCTCGGCATGATAGGCAAATCCGCAAAGAGTAGCCGTTCGGTGCTTAACCGGATGTTGGGCGGCAGCTCCATCGACAACAAAATCATTCGTGCCAAGGAGCGACTTGAAGCTTAACAGTTACGTATAGCAATGCTGGAACAGAAGAGGGAACATAAGGTATAGAAAGTGCAAGCGCAGCAGCAGATTTAGTAAAGAGAGAACGCCTTGCTGCTACGTGAACAGCAGTTACTCGCAAGAGAAGCAAATGTCAACAGCGCTGAGTCACAGCTCAATCAGCTTCACTAGACCCTACAGCAGGAGTTCAATGAGACCGTCAAACGTGAAGCCTAGAAAATGGTTCAGGGCCAACACCAGGAGCCATTTCCAAATGTGATTGTTAACGAAGCAAGCTAGTCCCACTTGAACGACCCAAGATCGGCGTTTGAGGAGGAACACGATGAGGTTGAAGGGACTATGGAGGGACTCGTAGGTAATGCGATCACTAAAATGCGGCTAGAAAGCTCGGGCAAAACCATTAGGACAAGATCCCAGTTGAAAGGCTTGAAGGCTAATAAATTAAACTAGTGAATTACTTTATTTAATACTAAATCAATATTTTAAATGTAGGCGTTTGACAGCTATTTACTAATGGTGCACTTGATTTGAAATCATACAAATTCAACTTTAGTCAGATTTTTTCTACTGGTGCACTCGATTTGAAATTATAGGAATTCAACCTTAAACCCCATATCTGAAAAATTAATTAAGTAATTAAGTATATTAAATTCAAGAGAGTAATACTAATTTGAATTTTTTTTTTCTTTTTAATTTGATTTACTTAATTCTTTATTACAAAATTTAATATACACATATAATTAGTAGGTCAGTAGCCGACTTCATTGATATTATTGTTTGCGATAAAGATCATTTCCAAATAATCTTGCTAATATTATAAGATAGCATGTTCGAATTCAACTGGTAGCGGCTTTTTTTTAGCCCAAATCTATGAAAAAAAATTAAAAAAAGCAAAAAAAAGAATGACAATTATCTCCGTGACCTTTGATCGGAGGTAAGGCGTGTGACCACTTTTTTTTCATCATTTTTTTTCCTCTATCAGATGCATGTCTCAGAATTTTTTATAGATCGCGTTTATGAAAAAAAGTGTGCCAAGAAAAATTTTGCAAAATTTTTTTTGAATCCATGGTGAAGCCAGCAAAATTTTTTGAAGCCGAGTTAAATTTTTTAAAAAAAGTTTAAAGTTGGTAATAAGATATAGAGAATTCTTTAGAGAAAATAAAAACATTCTATCGAAAACCGAACACAACAATTATCACCAGTAAAGTTCACACTAAGTTCTCTAGAGAATACCATAACTTTCTATAGACAACCGAAGAAAACAATTATCAACAGTAAATGTAACACAAAGTTCTCTATAGAATACAAGAACTTTCTATCGACAACCGAAGAAAAAAATTATCACCAGTAAAGTTCTCACACAGTTCTCTAGTAAATACACGAACTTTCTATCGACAACAGAAGAAAACAATTATCATCATTAAAGTTCACACTAAGTTCTCTAGAGATTACCATAACTTTCTATCGACAACCGAAGAAAACAATTATCACCAGTAAAGTTCTCACACAGTTCTCTAGTAAATACACGAACTTTCAATCGACAACAGAAGAAAACAATTATCACCAGTAAAGTTCACACTAAGTTCTCTAGAGATTACCATAACTTTCTATCGACAACCGAAGAAAACAATTATCACCAGTAAAGTTCACACACAGTTCTCTATAGAATACAAGAACTTTCTATCGACAACCGAAGAAAACAATTATCATCATTAAAGTTCACACTAAGTTCTCTAGAGAAAACCATAACATTCTATCGACAACCGAAGACAGCAAATATCACCAGTAAAGTTCATTCACTGTTCTCTACAGAAAACCATAACATTCTATCGACAACCAAAGACAGCAAATATCACCAGTAAAGTTCATTCACAGTTTTATAGAGAAAACTATATTGATCTAGTAGATATGACTGTAAACTTGACAGATTTTTCTTCAAATAGTTAAACACTTGTTCTAATTATAGATTGATTAATGTTTATTTGCTCCATTATTTATAATATTTTTTAATGAAAAGAAATTAGCTTTATAACAATTATGAAGAAGAAGAATCTGATTCTTCTTATAATTTAGATGATGATAATTCACTTCAAATCGACAACTAATTAGAACCGATATATCAGATTGACAAAGTAAGGTAAATTACTTAATCTGCATCTAAACTTGGTCCCAGTATCGAGGAAAATAAAAAAGAAGTTGGATTTGGTATCGCTGAAATGGGCTCAACAACTTCTGCACCACTCTAAAAAAGTAGAATTAAGTTTCCTGTTTTTGTACAAGGAATAACAACTTAGGAAAAGAAAATGATCTACGATACTTTAGTCCAGGATTTTGAGTGGCTCAATTAAGCGACTAATAACATAGAATTGTAATCGGACGCTCAATTTTAAGCCATAAAATAAAGATTTAGTTAGTATATTGTGCCTAATTGCTCCTAGAAAGCTTTTTTAATATAAATGCGGCGTATAGCTGATAAAAAAAATCAATTAGAAGAAGATGAAAAAAGACAGCTTGTGAAAGAATTTAAAAAGAGATTAAAATCTGGTTAAGCTGATGACAATTTACTAAAATATTCTAACAACGCCAAAAGATTATGCAAGACGCTGATTGGTGATCTACCCTAAAGTATGCCATTAAGTACAAAGAAATTAATCAACTAATACTTCAACATTAAGCATGACTCAAATTATTTTACAGAAAATTATAAATTTTTCTTGGAGTCAAACGCTGAAGTCGCGAAATCCTATATCATTTATCACTCGTAAAATGGGCCAGAACCAATAAAAAAGATCTTAAATCAAATAACAGTTGAACAGAAGATGATTGCCTGGCTTAATTTTGAACCGAATTCCAAATTTTCATAATGTTTCCCAAAAATTGCAACAGAGTTTGATAAAGTGCTACATGAGATGACACCTAAAGACATTTTGGCTTTGCTTGAATTTAAAAGTGCTAAGCAATTCCTTATAATGATTAAGAGCTAAAACCCGTTCTCGAACCTTTTATAATGGTCTAAGTAATTTATCTTGTTGATTATTGCTCAAGGATTGATAAGAGACTTTTTTTTGTAAGTGGTCAGAATGTAGCACGATAAAGGAGTTTATAGTTGGAAAGCTGATAAAATTACAACAGTTAAAACACTAGCAGATTGTCTAGTTGAGTTTGATTTGATTGACAAAGAGAGCGTGATTAAAGTGATGGACAATCCAGATAATTTACTTTTTGACGGTCTTATCAAATTTGTTAAAAACAATAAAGACATTCGAGAAGGAATCTATTGTTTGTTGAATCAAATTGTCCGGAATAATCAAGATCCAACTGAAATTTTGAAGACTTTGATTGATCAGTCGGCTAACTTTAGATATATCTGGGAAGCGTACAAAGATATCAAAAGACTGGATGGACTTAGTTTAGAAAATGTAAAAACTCTTCATGAATAATTGGCCAAGTTGGATAATACTCAAGTTGTATAAGAAGTAATTAGCGACAAATATTTTGCCAAGATAAGCTAACGTTTGCAACAACAGGCAAACAACAGGCAGAATGTCACCGATCAGTAAAATGAGGCAGAAGCTGCTTGGATTTCTTAAATGATAGCACTTTAGCAGGATAATTTTATAGAAGCCTATGATAAAATACTATCTATTTCAAAAGGACTAGAAGAATAATAAGGTTCACAATATTAGCATCGAGATATCACTTGTTATTTTGCAAGTCTAGCAGGAGGATCTGACAAACGTGTATCGCTTTTGCAATGTGCTCCAGGATCTGGTAAAACATACATGTGTCTGCTTGCAGCGTGTTACATTACAATGTATAAGAACAAAGAAGTAGTTTACTTCTGCCTGAATGAAGCCCTTCAACAATAAGTTCAACAAAAGGCTGACAATTTAAAAATCGAAATAAAAGTAGCTGTAATTTCTGACCTGAATAGCTACGTATATAAAGATGCTAATGGTGAAAAATATGCTTTTATTCTTGATGAGTACTACGAAATGATCAATTCAGCATAAATGTATCCCTTGATATTTGGTGAAATACCAGCTATTTTCACCGTTGGCAACAAACACGTAACAATTTTAGTCACAGGACATTACTCGACTGGCTTTAAAAAATTCTTGAGTGAGCAATTCGATAGTCTAAAAGCAGACTTCTGCTACGATGATTACGATTTCCTGAGAGCTTAGCAGAATCTTGATGCAGTAAAGGTTATTTGCAATTAAAATGAGCGGTATTTGTTGGAAAAGTTTGAAGAAGATATCATAAAAGAAGCAAAATAAAATCCAGTTTTTGTATTTGGTCAGATACATAACAAAGAAATGATTTAAAGACTTGAGCAGAAATTGTAACCTAAAGTTTATAGTGTTTTCGACAACGAAACTCTTGATATAATAGAACGAAAATGCAAATAACTGGAATTTGGAGTCGTCTTTCTTGACGATAAATTCAGAATTGGTATCGACATTAAATTTAGAAAGGACGCTAACGTGTTTATTTTTGTACCCCAAAACAAAAAAAACTACCCTGATAAAGAAGAGTTATTACAGATGGTTGGACGCGGACAGAGAGCCAGAGGGGCTTATAAAGGTTAAGTTTACTTTGTTGATAAACAGAGTTTGGCTGAATCTCGTGAACAGCGGATGAAAAACACTGTTCAGACCCAATTGTAATAAGATGCGGCATTTAATATCAAAATGATCAACATAACTAAATCAAGATTAGAAAGTATAAAGCCACCACCCAAATAGAAGGCGGGTATGTAGCCAATAGCAATCGAATTTCTTAAAAAAATTAAAACTGACTGGAAACTGACTTTCAATGATTTTTGCAAGAAATAATCTGAAGAGGTACAAGGCATTCTGTCGTAGGAATTTAAAAAATATTGTTAGAAGTAAAACGAAATAAAAAAAACAAAATGAATTAAATTTGACGTTAAGAATTAATATTACCTTCTTTTATTCTTTTGATAATTGTCATCAACTAGAAAGGTGCTTCAGTCTCTCAACGATATCTATTGCTGGAAGCATGGTGCTCAAAGCAAGCCCTGTTTCATTTGTGAGTCTTGGGTCATCTGTGCCTGCTCTTTGGCTTGTCGACAAGTAGCTGTTTGCTGGTAGGCCTTAAGCTCTCAAAAGACTTTTTCCTTAATATCTGTACTTGTTTTTGTCTTCTGCTGATGCAAATCTCAACCGCAGCGCCTTTGTCACTGCAGCTTGGTGAGAGACAAAAATCAGCTGACAGTGTATTGGGCTCTGGGTTTGTCGCTTGAAAGACTATAGCATTACTGCCAGTGTCTTGCATGCCAGTTGATACTAGCCGTCATCAAAGTAGAGGTGGGACTCATTAGCTGGAAGCGAGGTAATTGTCGGGGCGATTGAAGCAACTACCTGCAGATTAGTCTGCTGAACTTCAATTTCAGTTGATAGAGCAGTTAGATCTGAAGTGGAGCTCTTATTGGCTTTGACTCTCGCTTGAGAACTTGACTTTTGAAGCGTTCGTACAGGCTCTACAGAGAAAGTAATTTCAAGGCTCGGCAGATCGCGCTGATACTGCTCACGGGCTAGCTGCCCAAAGTCAGTGGTATTCTCATCGGTGTCATTCACATCTCTAAACATGGCAATTAGGGTTTCAACTGCTTCACTCAACAGTCGCCTTGCCTTTGATATTCGCTCTGAGGCCGCTTTGCCGGCACACTGTTCCAGCTGAGAGATGGCAAGCTGGATCGTGCTGATTATATTTGGCTGTTTTTCTATGAAGTAGTTGGGTTTGGGCTGCTGCTGAACTTCCATTGAAAAATTATGTTTAAAGTTGGCTAATCACAAGAGAAGCTTAAAATTGATTAGGTTATTTTAACATGCAATTCTTTGTTCCCATAGTTTGGATTGAACTTGATGCTGCTACGCATAGTTTCAACAAAATGGCTTTTGTGGCAAGTTGACGCGACAATAAACTATTACGTCCAGCATTAAAAATTACGCCAACTGCTTTATAAACAAGACTACAATTCTTTTTATCAAGCAATCAATTATATAATTCACTAACTTTAGTTTCTATCATTCACTATTCGACGCGTTTGGTCTGGTTTTCTTCGTCGAATTCGTGGTCTTATTGATCCTGGTGAACCCTTCCTTCTTGTTCGTATCTATGAGTACTTCCTCATTGTCTTCCTAAATATAGTACTCATCTGCTGAAGCAGCATTTTTTAGCTCACGGTTGTACCCTACTTGATTGTCAATCTTAGTAATCGGTTTAGCTAAGGGAAAGATTAGGATTCCATTAGTAGGCTAGATCGTGTCGCAGCTTGGGAGTTGGATATGGGTTGAATTAGTTTTCGTGCGCTTATAATTTTTTTCAATCAATCATTTTTTATATAACATCTATCAAACAATCTATTCGTT
>Ga0194133_10007474_pt1 | contig 13076 bp, 15 predicted proteins | sample TA2KigOf40mmetaG_FD_155448 | JGI IMG/M metagenome (GOLD analysis project Ga0194133, IMG submission 155448) | Freshwater microbial communities from Lake Tanganyika, Tanzania - TA2015055 Kigoma Offshore 40m | ecosystem: Environmental > Aquatic > Freshwater > Lake | place: Tanzania: Lake...
GCGATGAAAACGCCTACTAAAATTGATCATCCACTTCGCTCACAATTAGCACAATGCTCAATTGCAATTTGTGGTTTGGCAAAAAACTGTGCCAGGACACTGCCCGAGAATTTGAATTTTATTGAAGAGATCAGCAGTCTCTTTAAATTGGCAAAAGTAGTTATAGTTGAGAATGGGAGTACTGATTCTACAAGAGTTCAATTGGACACCTGGGCTAAGAAGAATAAAGCTGTTAAAGTAGTTGATGGAGATTTAGCTGCTTTTTCAGCCGATAAAATTACACCTGGTGTAAATTTTTATTACTCCAAATATCGAATAGCAAGACTTGCTCATTTGAGGAATCAATATTTAGAAGAATTGAAAAAAAGTGAAATAGACTACGATTATTTATTGGTGATGGATTTTGATGTAGATAAGATAAGTATTTCGGGAGTCTTGGATTCATTTGCGCAACAAAACTCATGGGATGCTGTTGCTGCTTTTGGATATTCTGTGTCTCCGCGTTTGAAAAAAAGGTATCACGATACTTTTGCACTAGTTTTTTTAAATAATGCTAGCATGCCGCAAACAGAAAATTCCATCAAAAAAATACAGCAGGATTGGGTGCCAGATAGTGTAAGTAACAGCTTGCAGCCAGTTTACGCTGCATTTGGTGGGTTATCTATTTACAAATGGCACTTGGTTAAATACCTGCAGTACCAGGTAATGACTAATGAGGATTCACGAGTAGAAGTTAGATGTGAGCACTATTCTTATTGTGCTCAATTGCAAGCTGGTTTAGGCAAAAGGATCATGGTAAATCCTTATATGCATTTGCGCTATGAGAGGTTTTTTGATACAGCTTATAGGGCAATTAAGTTGCTTATTAATTGATTATTAAGGCCTAACACTTAGAAAAAAGATTCCATAAAATTGTGTTTTGATTAATAAAGATGCAACCTTTGTGACACCTTATGCTACAGAAAATTAATATTGTTCCTCGTTGGATCATTTTTTTGATTGACCTGATTATCTGTAATGTTTCACTGGTTGTAGCCTACCTAATTGGGCATAACTTAAATTTCAGTCTAATAAGTTTAAGGGAATTAAGTTCAAACCTGTTAGTACTCTCTGTTTTGAATACGCTTATTTTTTTTAATTTCAAAACATATGCTGGAATAGTTAGATACACAGGGGTTCAGGATGCATTTAGGGTAACCTATTCTTTATTGGTAAGTACAGGTGTTTTAGGGTTCTTATCACTTGTTTCACTGGCAAATGATAAAACTTTCATTTCATTACCGTTAGTTACTTTAATTGTCTATGCTATTTTCTCATTTTTAAGTTTGATAGCTTACAGGGTATTAATAAAGTATGCCTTTAATTACCTGCGAAATTCTAAAATGACACCTAAGAATGTGATTATTTATGGTGCCGGTGAAGCGGGTTTTGCTACTAAGCGAGTGCTAGACCATGACATCTCCTCTAAAACTCGTGTGGTTGCCTATGTTGATGATAATCCTCGAAAAGAGAGTAAAGTAGTTGATGGTGTTCGTATTTATGCATATGAGGACTTAAATCAGCTTTTAAAATTGTATGATGTTGATGAAATTATTATTTCAACTTTTTCAGTCCCTGCCGCACGACGTTCACAACTCATTGAAACATGTCTAGATGAGAGTATCACTGTTTTAACTGTTCCCCCGCTTGATAAATGGATTAATGGTCAGTTTTCTACTCGCCAATTACAAGCTATTCGGATTGAGCAATTGTTAGAAAGGGATCCAATCAAACTTAATCAAGCACAGCTTGATAAGCAAATTACAGGTAAGCGGGTATTGGTAACTGGTGGTGCAGGTTCAATTGGAAGTGAAATTGTTAGTCAGTTATTAAATTTTAATCCAGCGACTATTATCGTTTGTGATCAGGCAGAAACACCACTGCATGAATTGGAACTTGAGCTAAAGTCTATTAATAAGAATACAAAGCTTGTTTTTTTCTTGGGGGATGTTCGGAACAAGACGCGCATGTTGGAGCTTTTTGAAAGCTTCAGGCCTCAAATAGTTTATCACGCCGCTGCATACAAGCATGTTCCTATGATGGAGCTTTCCCCAGCGGAAGCTGTATTAACAAATGTTGGAGGTACTCGATTAATAGCAGATTTGTCGCTTCAATTTAAAGTACAGCGGTTTGTGATGGTATCTACTGATAAGGCAGTTAACCCAACCAATGTAATGGGGGCTTCAAAACGGCTGGCTGAAATTTATATACAGTCACTTAGTAAGCGCCAGGATCAAGAAACCAAATTTATCACTACCCGCTTTGGAAATGTGCTAGGATCTAATGGATCGGTTGTGCTTCGTTTTAAAGACCAAATTTCTAAGGGTGGGCCGGTAACTGTAACACATCCCAACATCATTCGTTATTTCATGACCATACCTGAGGCAAGTCAGTTGGTATTAGAGGCGGGTTCAATGGGAGAGGGCGGAGAGATTTTTGTTTTTGATATGGGAAAGCCTGTTCCAATTGTTGATTTGGCCAGAAAGATGATTCGTCTTTCTGGATTGGTGCCTAACATTGATATTGAAATTAAATACACTGGGTTGAGACCTGGAGAAAAGTTATATGAAGAGTTACTCAGTGATGCTGAAAATACTATACCAACCCACCACGATAAGATCCTGATTGCTAAAATTCGTGATGAAAAAATTGAGGAACTCGATATCCACTTCGAACAGCTTTTTGCTTACGCCGGACAATCAGGGCAAACCATGGCCATGGTTTCAAAAATGAAAGAATTGGTTCCTGAATTTGTTAGCAATAACTCTGTTTTTGAGCAATTGGATCAAACAAAAGCCTCTATTGTACCCATTCACAAGGTGGGGTAACACTTCTTTTATACGCTCAACTAATTGATTTATAGCCCTCTATATTTGAGAGCTATTTTGTTTATTAATTTTTATAAAATATTAAACAAAAATAAGCGGCCCTATACTTATTCTGTTTAACTTCGTATTTCAATAAATTAAACAGAATATGTCTACGGTAGAGTTCAATCAGCTTTTGGTGTTGCATGCGGACTTCCTGCGCCCCTTTGCCATCAACCTCACACGTGATTCAGATGCGGCGGATGATCTTTACCAGGAAACGCTCTATAAAGCATTAGCCAATCGGGAAAAATATAATGCGGGTACTAACATCAAAGCCTGGCTCTTTACCATCATGCGTAATATTTTCATCAATAATTACCGCAGAAAGGCCAAGCAGCGTACCATTTTTGATAATACCCCCAATGAGTATTTACTAAACAACGGTGCTCATGAGGGCAACCGGGGGGAAGGAAATATTGAGATGAAAGAGATTCGCAGTGCTATCAAAAAATTGCCTGAGATCTTTAAGGTTCCTTTTCAGTTGTATTGCGAGGGGTATAAATACAATGAGATTGCGGATTCTTTGAACGAACCATTAGGTACCGTAAAGAGCCGTATTCACTTCGCCAGAAAATTACTCCGCGAGCAAATTCAGCATTCCTAACTTTAGGTCGTGCCTCAATCAAAAGTCCTTGTTATCGGATCGGGTTTTGCCGGTCTGTCCGCCGCTTCCTTCTTAGCGAAAGCCGGTTATGCCGTTACGGTCCTGGAAAAAAATGCCGGACCGGGTGGACGTGCATCCCAATTAAAAGACCAGGGTTATGTGTTTGACCGGGGTCCAAGCTTTTACTGGATGCCGGAGGTGTTTGATTCCTACTTTGGAAAATTTGGAAAAAAAGTTTCCGATTATTATGCGTTAACACGCTTGGATCCATCCTACCGCGTGTATTGGAAAGATGGGTTTACGGATATGCCCGCTGATTATGCAGCCTTGCAAAAAGTTTTTGAGGAATTAGAACCTGGTAGTGCTGCCAAGCTTGATAAATTTTTAAAAGAAGCGCATATCAAATATGAAGTAGGCATGGGCCGCTTTGTACACAAGCCAGGGCTTTCCATTACTGAGTTCATGAATTGGGAAACCATTAGTGGCGCGCTCAAATTGCAATTATTGACTTCTATCAGTAAACATATTGCGCATCACTTTACACATCCCAAGCTTCGTCAGTTGATGGAGTTTCCGGTATTATTCTTAGGGGCCTTGCCTCAGGAAACTCCTGCCTTATATAGTCTCATGAACTACGCCGATATCAAAGGTGGAACCTGGTATCCGGAGGGTGGTATGTATGCGGTAGTGGAAGCCATGTATAAATTAGCCGTAGAACTCGGCGTGACTTTTAAATTTAATGAACCGGTACAATCCTTAGAAATTGGTAAATCTTTCAAAGGAAAATCAATAATAACCGGTGCTACAACCGCTGCTGCAACCTATTATGCAGATGTGGTGGTTAGCGGAGCGGATTATGAGTTTACTGAAACAAAACTACTGCCGCCGGAATTTCGTTCGTACTCCAATAAATATTGGGAGTCCCGCGTCATGGCGCCTTCCTGTTTACTCTATTATGTGGGGCTCAATAAAAAACTAAAAAATCCTATTCATCACTGTTTATTTTTTGACGAACCTTTTTCGGTGCATGGGCAGGAGATCTACAAGGATCCTAAATGGCCCACCGCACCCCTTTTTTATGTGAGTATTGCTTCTGCTACGGATACGGCAGTGGCTCCTGCTGGTCATGAGAATTTAGTGTTGTTAATTCCCATTGCTTCGGGATTAACAGGAGATACGGAGGAACTCCGGTTGCAATATTTGGATAGGATCCTCTCACGTATGGAGCATCATATTGGCGAGTCGGTTCGGGAGTCAGTAGTTTACACCAAAACCGTAGCGGTGCAGGATTTTATCAATGACTATAATTCTTTTAAGGGCAATGCCTATGGGTTGGCTAATACGCTTTTGCAAACAGCTATTTTTCGTCCGGCATGCCGCAGTAAAAAACTAGCTAATCTTTTTTATACCGGACAGTTAACGGTGCCGGGCCCGGGTGTGCCGCCTTCGCTCATTAGCGGACAAGTGGTGGCTAACCAGGTTATTGGGTCTTTCCCGCAAAAGTCCTAACTTAATAGCATGATTGACCTCTTTCATCAATCCAGCGAACAGTGTAGTGCCGTAGTAACCCGGCGATACAGCACTTCGTTTGCATCGGCTATTCGGCTATTACACGAGGATCTTCGCGCGCCTATTTGCAATATTTACGGTTTTGTCCGGCTGGCCGATGAGATTGTGGATACTTTTCATGAGCATGATAGGGCACAGTTGCTTGCCAATTTTAAGGGCGAGACCTATGCGGCTATTCAGCATGGGATTAGTCTCAATCCCATTTTACATAGTTTTCAACGAACAGTGAATCAATACGGGATTGATCTAGCGCTGGTAGATGCGTTTTTTCATAGTATGGAAATGGATCTGTCCCGTACTAATTATGATCAGCGCGGTTATCAGGAGTATATCTACGGCTCTGCCGAAGTAGTGGGGCTCATGTGTCTTTATGTTTTTTGTGAGGGGGACAAAACGCGGTATGCGCAGTTAGAAGCACCGGCTCGAGCACTAGGAGCGGCCTTTCAAAAAGTGAATTTTTTACGGGATATCCGTGCGGATTTTCAGGGGCTTTCCCGGGTGTATTTTCCGAGTTGTGACTTTTCTAATTTCACACAGGCGGATAAACGCGCAATTGAAAAAGATATTCAGGAAGATTTTCGGGCGGCGTTTAAAGGGATTCAAGAGTTGCCTCTCAAAGCCCGCTTTGGGGTCTATGTAGCGTATAAATACTATCTATCGCTGTTTAAAAAGATCCGTGGCTTGGAGCCCGCTTCGGTATTACAGGCACGCATTCGTATTCCTAATATCCAAAAAGCGTATATCGTTTTTAGGGCTGGCGTTAAAAATCAATTGCGTCTTATCTAATGGTTTCAACGGCAGCTATAACAGATCAGTTAATTCTGGTCGATGAACAGGACAATCCTATCGGCACCTGTGAAAAAATGGAAGCCCACCGACAGGGCTTACTCCACCGCGCGTTTAGCGTATTTATTTTTGATGTCCAAGGGCGAATGTTATTACAACAGCGGGCGCTCTCCAAATATCACAGCGGCGGTCTTTGGACCAATGCGTGTTGCAGCCATCCCTTTCCCGAGGAAGATAATTTGACAGCGGCGCTGCGCCGTTTGCAGGAAGAACTCGGATTTACTACTTCTTTGGTTAAAGCGTTTGATTTTTATTACCGTGCTGCGTTTGATAACGGTTTAACCGAACACGAGTTTGATCATGTATTTGTTGGACATTACGATGGAGAACTTTTGGTGAATCCACAAGAAGTGATGGATTATTGTTTTCTTTCTTTCGACCAAATCGAAAATCAATTAAACACCCGACCTGATCGATACACAGAGTGGTTTAAAATTGCGTTTCCTCGTTTGCGACGTTGGAAGCAGGAGCAGGAACTGGCTAACGCGGTCAACTAAATCCCCGAACTTATTCTGCACTTTGGTGTTATTTTTGCGAAGCATGGAAGTACTTTTTTACATAGGTGTTTTACTCGGAACCTTCTTTTTAATGGAGGGGATCACATGGTGCACCCACAAATATGTGATGCATGGTTTTTTGTGGGTACTGCACCGCGATCATCATCAGGTAGAACCTGGTTTTTTTGAAAAGAACGATGCCTTCTTTGTGATTTTTGCTGCTCCCAGCATGTTATTGATTGGATTTGGTACGTATGAGGGTGTTTGGTGGATGCAAGCGATTGGTTTTGGTATCATGGCTTACGGCTTTGCTTATTTTATGGTGCATGATGTGATCATCCATCAGCGTTTTAAATGGTTCACCCGTAGTAATAGTACGTATGTGCGTGCCATCCGTTGGGCACATAAAATGCATCACAAACATTTAGGCAAGGAAGACGGCGAAAGTTTTGGGATGCTCTATGTCCACAAAATCTATTGGGATAAAATCCGCCGTGATAAAAAACTCATGGCCGGCAACTCAAGAGTGGCCTACGCTCCACAACAAGATTAATCATTTAATTTTTTTCCATGCTCCAGCCCCGCTATGACCTGGTTTTTTTAGGAGGGGGTTGCGCTACAATTAGTTTACTCACCAGGCTCATTGAATCGGGTGCTTGTGCTGATAAACGGTTTCTGATTATTGACCCTTCCGATAAAAAATCTAACGATCGCACTTGGTGTTTTTGGGAAAAGGGGTCGGGGTATTTTGAAAAACTAGTGTATCATGAGTGGGGGGCATTGGATTTTAAACAGTCCGAGTTTTCCGGTGGGCTTGACATGGGCGGCTACCGCTACAAAATGATCCGAGGGATTGATTTTTATGAGTATTGTTTGCGCGTGCTACATGCCAGTGGCCAAGTGGACTTTTTACAGGATGAAATAACGGACTTCCAGGTTGAAATACCGGATTCTCCTGGTGAAATGCTCCATCTTACCGGGAAAAAAACGGGAAAATTCGAGGTAAAAACCGACTTACTCTTCAATTCTATACCGCCGGAGCTGGGGAAAAAACAGCCGCGTGTCGTTAATTTACTACAACATTTTAAAGGCGTTGTAGTAGAGTCTGCTCAATTCAATTTTGATCCCAACTGCTCCACTTTGATGGACTTCAGGGTAAGTCAAGCAGAAGGCACTACGTTTATTTATGTACTGCCCCTTTCAAAAAAAACAGCACTCGTTGAGTACACGCTTTTTACCGCATCATTATTAGCGCCCGAACAATACAACCAAGGGGTAGCTAATTACATCACAGCCTTTTTAGGAGTCAGTGACTACAAAATAGTAGAAGAAGAATTTGGGATCATTCCCATGACCACCCAACAATTCCCGTGGTATGTAAATGGTGCGTTCAATATCGGAACAGCCGGAGGACAAACAAAAGGCTCTAGTGGTTATACGTTTCAGTTCATTCAAAAAAGATCAGCGCAATTAGCTTCATTATTACAAAACAGATCCGATTGGTCCCAACTAAAATCAACGCTTATAAAATTACCAGGCGATGCACCCCGCTTCCAATTTTATGATCGCGTACTTCTCCAAGTTTTAGCAGCTAATTATTGTCCCGGAGATAAAGTGTTTTCCACATTATTTGAAAAAAATCCCGCACACCGTGTTTTCCAATTCTTGGATAATGAAACCAATCTTTTACAAGAGTTGCAAATCATTTCTTCTTTACCCACTTGGCCGTTCTTAAAAGCAGCGCTTACCTCTTGGCGCTAGCGTTCCCCTTTTATTCTTCTTTTCCTCTCAGTAAAATTCGAATGGGGCGTATCAAATAATAAAGCCCATATAAAAAATTCGGAAGTGGTATCCATTTCCGTTCGCCGAAACCGGGTTTGACTAATCCGTGGATATAACTAAGTTGAAAACGGCGTATATCTTTTTTATTTCTAATAAATCTTACTCGGTTACGCAACGTTCGTTGATAGTGCCCCATGAGACTGAATACTCGATGCCGTTGGTATCGTCCAATTATGGAGCACAAACAGTATTCAATAATTGAAATACTTATGGTATTATCATTCACTTTATCGCTGACTTGCCCTATTCCAAACAGCTCTTCAATTGCTTGAAAAATAGGGTTTATATGGTAGTGTTGTTCTAATGCTGCTATTTTTTTATTGAGTAATGTAAAGCTGGACTCGTTAATGGCGTCCTTCTTCTCAACATTCGCTATGGTGCTAATCACTAATTGTGCTTGGGTGATATCTACTAACAGTTTCAAATATTCCATTCCATCGTGAAGAAAATGATGAAGAAGCGTAGCTCTACAATGTTCGGTAGGTTCTAGAAATCTCAAACTTGTGCCTGCTAGCTCACCCTCCACAGTTTCAACTATATTAATTTTATTCAAGCTGATGGGAGCTTGATAATTTGGATGCGTAATCATCCAATGTAACTCCACATGAAAACGGTGTGTGGGTGTAACCTTATCTAAGCATAAATCTTTATTTTTAGTATAGTAGTCCGCTTTTGCATTCACCGGATTCTCCATGCCAGCTGCAATTGCGTAGCCATCTTCTTCTAGCAGTGGTTTTATAGCCAGCAAATCACTGGCATCAATAGCTAAATCAATATCACTCGACTCCCGCATGGAAATATCTTTATAAAACTGTTTGGAGTAGGCCACTCCTTTGTAGGGTATTGCAGTGATGCCAGCTGCAGCTAATTTTTGAACTATCCGCTCAGTCTCCTTTGCTATCTCAAAATTTTGAAGGGTGATGCTGTGGAGTTCGTTTTTAAGATTTGTTTTAATTTGTTCTGAAACGTTTGCGTTCAATAAAACTCGGTAAACTACTGGTCGTATCCGGTGTAGTCGGCTGAATAGCTGTACTCTTTTTACTATCTCCTCTATTTTATCAGCTTTTATGGCTTCAAGGCGTTGATTCAAACTCTCAAGGGTATCAGTTTTAAAATGCACCCGACAGCACTGAATAAGTAGCGCCATGGGCTTCCCATAAAGAGTTGCTATTTGATCGAGGGCCAGCATAGTTCTAAAATTAGGGTTTTGAATTATCTTTATCACTATGAAGCGCTATAAACGAAACGAGGGTAATTTTTTGATCAGTCAGTTAGGGACAGAGTTAGTCCTCATGGATACCAAATCTGGCAATTATCTCGGTATAAACACAGTAGGCACTCATATCTGGAATTTGCTCACAGATTCTAAATCCATCACCGATTTAGTAACGGAGTTAACTAGCCGATTTGAAGTGACGGAAGCCCAGTGTGAAGTGGAAGTGGAACGCTTCTTGTCCGAACTTGAACAAATGAAAATGGTTTCCCTTGCGTAGTAGAATACTAGCAGGCCGTCTATTTGTAGCGGCTGTTTTTGTTTCTGCTTGGATGCGTTTTGTACTTAGTTTTTTATCCGGTTCGTACCGCCTTCGCTTTATGGGTCAAACAGTCACTAATCAGCCAATGGTTCTTGAACTTTCTTCCAGTCAATTAGTAGCAATCGCACAAGTTCAATTAGCTGTGGCACGCGTTCATCGCTATGTTCCTTGGAATACCGAATGCTACACACAAGCACTCACTGCTAAATATTTATTAAAAAAGCAAGGCATCGCCTCACTACTATCTATTGGATTTAAAAAAGATGATGGGGGTGAAATTAATGGGCACGCCTGGTTAACCATCAATGAGTGGGTGATTACCGGTATGCGGCATGATTTGAGTAGTTATGTGGTGAATGGGAAGTTTTATTGAATCTCTCTTTCAATCAGTTGAGCGAGTTCCTCAATGGTATTACCTCCTTCCGGTCTTACAATTTCAAGTAAAGTAGTTTGATTTAGCACTTCATTCAGTCGTTCAAATAATAATATTTTTCGATGCGAACTTATAATCATTGACGTACGATACAATTGCGAGAATAGTATATTAAATGCTTCCATACCCTGTTTGATAGCAGTGACTAGTTCTTTACAAGAGGTTTCTTTCCGTAAATAAATTAATTTGTATACGGGTATGAGCGCTGTGGTGAAGTCCTCCTGAAAACTCACTCGGTATTTATTTACACTCTCTCGTAATTTTTGCTCTTTCGTAATAATGCCTAGGTCAAGTTTTTTAATCGTGTCATCCCAAAGTTTTAAAGTAGGGTAGGCCGCAACACCAACTACTATGTCTTCCTTTTTTTCAAGCACCAGTACATCATCTACAAAAATCTTATAGCCTTTTTGTTGCAACGCGCTGATGGTGGTGGATTTCCCTGCACCCGACTCCCCGCAAATCACTACCAGCCCTTTATCAGTTTGTATGGCACCTGCATGGAGGGCTACTTTATTACGCTGATGTAATATGGCCGCCACGGCATTGGTGAGTAAAAACAATCGAACAGAGGGCATGTCCGCATTGGCCTTTAGTTCTATGGTAATAGATTTTCCTTGTTGCACATAATAGGAGCAAATTGGAAGGTGAATGAGGTATTCAGTGGGGCTGATAAAAAACTTTTCTTTCGCAACTACACCCGCGCCACTTAATTCTTGTGGTACACTCCCAAATTTGATGGTTACATCAGCCTTTGTTTCTGCGTACGGGTACATCTCCGGAAATTCTAACTCCGATTGTATGGCTAACCCGTATGCCCAATAGGAAAACATGCGTTAAAATTAGGGGAATTCAGAGCGTGATCTTGCGGCGCTTTAGTTTTCTGATTAAACTTGTATCATGCGTGCGAGGTTGTACATTGTTGCGGGTTGTAATGGAGCGGGGAAAACCACCGCATCATTATCTATATTACCAGAAATTCTCGACTGTCAAGTTTTTATTAATGCCGATGAAATTGCACGTGCATTGAATCCGGACAACGTTGAGCGCGTAGCATTTGAAGCAGGGCGGATGATGCTAGAGCAAATCAATGAGCGTATCTGTAATGGTGAGACCTTTGCATTTGAAACCACCTTGGCCGCACGCTCTTATAAAGAAACCATCTTACTCGCGCAGGCTATGGGCTACCACGTAACACTGATCTATTTTTGGTTGGCTTCACCTGAAATGGCAATCAGCCGCGTTAAAAAACGCGTAGAGGAAGGTGGGCATCATATTGAAACTGAAGTGATAAGAAGACGTTACAGTCGGGGCTTGCAAAATCTGTTTTCAATTTATTTACCTTTAGCAACAGAATATTTGATTTATGACAACAGTAAAGGAAAGCCTGAGCTAGTTGTTGCGAAGCTAATTGACCGGGAAATTCAAACCAATAATCCCCCTTTATGGGAAAAACTAAAGCAAATAGCACACAAAAAAAAATGAAGCCGTCAAGTGAGGCTCAAAAAATTATTGACAACATAGATAAAGTATGGCGAGATCTAATCGCCTACAAAAAATCCAAAAACAGTCCCCTAGTAGTAATGCGAGACGGGAAAATTGAATACGTGGATCCTTTTACACTTAGATAAATAAAAGTGTACTTAACTTAACTCTAGAGAGTCTGTGTTTTTCAGTTTTCTTTAATTCGGATGTAAATGTCATGCGGTGCAGTCTCATCACCGCCAAAATATGGGTATAGTTGATATCCTGTTGCGGTTAAGCCAGTGGATGTGCGAGGTAGTTCAATATTAGAATTACTAATTGTAAATAAATATTTATTTCCTGCTACTTCAATTTTACAAGGTAGTTCTGTATTTATTGGAAAGAAACCAATAGGAGTATACTGAACAATGCTATCATTATATACGTAGCCTAAGAGTTCTAGTTTGTCATATGACCATCTCCAGCCAATTCGTGCACTAAAGGCATGGTGAGTCTGATTATTATCTGAAAAACCGTATAGTTTGTTAATGTCTAATTGATTCTGTGGATTTGATGTGTAATATTTAGCTGTGCTGTCAAATACCACGGTGAATGACATGGATTTTAATCCTGATATTGGTTTATAAGCGGCATTATCTGAGTAATGTTGACCTTTAGTTATTTTGTATGTCTTGAATTGGTTAGTTATTTGTTCTGTATCTTTTTTTTCATCCTTACTACATGAATTTAAACACATTATCAAGGCAACTATCAAAACATTTTTAAAATATGTTTGGTTTATATACATCAGCGTTTGAGTTGTAATACTGCCAGGGCAGGTAAATTTATTGGGGGCACATTAACTGTTTGAGAAAGTTTCAAAACAGTCGTGCTTATTGAATCAATTTTGAATGAACCCGAAAATCCGGCAACCAATGGTATCGAAAGAATCAAACTATCCTCATTTGCGCTAAAACTCCAAGAAAAAGTACCTGCAGTACTAGGAGTGCATACGTTTATTGATTCATCAATACTTCCGGTTTTATCAGCTTTAAGTGTAAATAGATTGTCCTGGTAGCATGCAGGAATTTGTCCTCCTATATCCTGACCTGCAATTGTTGCTTTATCAAACTTCCATGGCTGACTACTTAATATTTCCGTCTTTGTTGGTGCTTTCGTGCTCTTCTCTTTTTCGCAAGCCAGGAAACAAAAGGGAATGCTGATTAAAGCGAGTAAGCTAATTTTTTTCATTATAATTTCAATTAGTAGACTTGATTACCGTTGGTTCTAACGAAGTTAGGGCTGATTTGACTGCCCTAATCGAATTTTAATGGTCTATATGTTATTTTTTAAGACCATTATTATTTTCTAAAATAACAA
>Ga0194133_10007475_pt1 | contig 13076 bp, 13 predicted proteins | sample TA2KigOf40mmetaG_FD_155448 | JGI IMG/M metagenome (GOLD analysis project Ga0194133, IMG submission 155448) | Freshwater microbial communities from Lake Tanganyika, Tanzania - TA2015055 Kigoma Offshore 40m | ecosystem: Environmental > Aquatic > Freshwater > Lake | place: Tanzania: Lake...
ACTTGAAGTATGGCAGGTAGACACTTTCCAATCATCGTTTTCCCTGAACCAGATGGACCATACAATAAAATACCAACAAAAGATTGTTTGGCTGAGTGACCCAAAACAGACCAGCAAGTGTCTCGTATCTGGTCAATCTTTGATTCTACCCCTGGAAATAAAGAATTGAGTATTTTCTTGAGACAGTAACTTCAAAAGTATCTACCTCCTAAAGAGTTCAGTAGTTTAGTAGCCATTATCATTTGGGAATCGGATTCGCCAGGACTTTGAGAGTTGACCTCAAATTGTAATCGAGTAGAATCGGTTATTTCATAAAAGAGGGAATTCCTAAAAAGGATGCAATTCATTCATTTCTTGCACCAACATTTATAAGTATTTCTAAAACAGCTTACAATCACAAAATACATTAACAACTTAAAGTTTATTTTCAAAATGCTAGAGCTCACTTCAACGAAAATGGCTCTTTATTTCACGCCCATCTTTTAATGTTAACCAAATGTGGCAATTCTAACCTTGCTCAAGTACTTAGTTCACCTTCCATTTCTTGGCCCAGTGTTTGGACAAATAAAAAAAGTTCAAGTTTAAAATAATACTTACTTTGGGCTAGAAGATTTTGATGGTGTTGAAGTTGTGGCTAAACTACCTATGAAACTTTATCATGAAAATATAAGATAATAAAATAAAACTTTTAAGATACTTACCACAAAAAGAATTGTTTAATGAGATGCTATTGATTTGCTTGGAAAGAAAATTTACATCATCCCTGCTTTTGAAATCATGTACTTCGACAGGGTTAATAAGGTCTACTCCTAGTCTTACACAACGACCATAGTAATTCACCACTACGTCTTCTCCTGACGAAATGATGATACTTTTGCATAGTAAAGCAGTGACACTTTGAAATGCTACAAAATAATACATTTGAGATAAAGCTTCACTAGAAAAAAATTGCTAGTTAAAACTATAGATTAAACCTGGATGTGGAAGCAGACTTGCATTTCTTTCTTCTCTTGATATGAACCTGACTAGCTGAGCTTTTTGAAAACTTTCATTCCATTTATTGATCCTTGATAATGTGATAATGTAAAAACGATAAAAGACTTTTATTACAGTTTTGCAAACAGAATCGCTACTGCTACTTTGATCCTTCTCTGTTTATCATTTTATTAGTCTTTGGATTGAATACAGGTCTATCAGAACCCCACCCAGATGCGTGCTGTAAATTTGTTTTATATTTCCAAATTATTTTCAACTCACGTTACAATTGCAGAATTAGCAGCTTGTAATAGATTTAAAGCGTCTGTTGTTGCAACTGCCTCCAACTTCTCCTCTACAAATGTCAAAGGCCATGCCCAAAACACAGCTGAAATGTCCCCAACTGTCACCTAAAAATCATAGGGTTTTTTCATACCCTATAAAATAGGTTTATAAATATTTCAGGAAAATAGTCACCACACAAAAATCTCCAGCTCCTAAATTACACAAAATCATACTTTCTTTGGCTAAAAACACACTTCGATGAATGATAGATAGGGGCCAGCTTGAAAGCTTTTTGAAATTTCCCATATCTAAAACATTTTCGTTTCAACATTATTTCGTTGAGTAAATATTCCAATTCAATTTACAAACCCATTTTTTGTATCGTTGTTTTTAAGGTTCCATCAAAAATACTAATGTCGATCTTTTGTGGGGTACTAAAAGTAAAAAATGACTGAATTATTTTCAAACCAAATTAAGTTATACTAATTCGTTAAACCGAGGCTGAAAAATAGATCCACTTTGTTTGTCAGAAGGTGATGGAGACCACAAAATGTCCCTCTTGATATTTTGCTTTTTACCACTGCTCATCTTTTTAACTATTTCACTATTTTAATACAGAAAAAATTATCTGATAAAAACTCTGTAAGAAAGAAAACTGAAATATTAGTCCAAAATTTTGAAATGTTTTGTTTTTGTTTTTCTGCACATGTGAGTTTTGGCAGCTGACTGTAGTGGAAAAGAAAAATATATACTTCACATAAAAATCTGCTTTTAGAAAGATTTTGATGTAGTTTCATAATTGTTACTAAAATAAAAATTTTAAATGGAAAGGGTTAGATTATCCTAAAATAAAAGGTTTTTCAAGACTTGTCCTTATGGCAAAGCCTGTTTAATAAAAAAACCTGCAATCTCAAACAGACAAACAAATAAAAACAAAACAAACTGAAAAAAAGGAATGGGCCAATTTTTGGTAATTTTCATCAGACCGTCTTAATGTATTTATAACGAAAAGAATGATTGTCAGAAAAAGATGCATGCCGTGGTTCACGAAATTAAATGTCTTCAATCAAACTAGCAAAAGAAAATATGTGAATTTTATTGATTATCCTTTCGAGGAAGAACTAAGTAAGAAGCATCGTAAAGAAATTCTCTCGAGGGTGACAATAGTGGATAATGAAAAACAGTCGAAGCAAATTTTGTTGTCACTCATTCAAAAAGGAGATCCTGTGGGCGTTGATGTCGAAGTACGAGTGAAAAAGTTCATAATAAATATTCTTTGGTTTTCACACTTTGTAACACTTAATTTTAGGGAACTCACCTTCCTTTTCTAAGTCAGGTTCAAATGAAAGTCCAAGATGGATCCGTTTTTATCTTTCCTGTGCGATCTGTCCCTGGTATTGTTGATGAAGGACACTTGAAGGCTTTCCTCGAGAATCCTAGAATATTAAAAGTCATGGTGGGTGCTGCTGGTGATCTCAGAGCATTTTACCGTGACTCGATTAAGCTTTGGGGCCTCTTTGATCTTGACTTGGCTTACAAAGTGATGAAGTATCAAAATCTCGCTGAAAATATTCACTGCCCGTGAGTTGATTACTATTCATAAGTGAAAATTTTAAAGGTTGACTGAATGTTTTTCAGTCCTGTGGGACTGTCTACAATCTGCAACGAATTTGGGTTGGAAGCAAATCCCTTTAAAAAGTTTAATGAGGGTATATATAATTAATCTATCTTGTGTAGTTGAGAGATAATTCCTGTTTAATTCCTCTAAGGTACTTCATACAAATACGATGGAAAAAGCTCACAGCCCAGTGAGGCCATGATTTTATATTCAACGTTAGATGTGGAACCTCTTTTAGAACTTTATCACATTTTAATTGATTCGATTTCGGAGGATTTTCTTTACCTTCTTAAGGTAAAAATTTGATTTCAGAAGGATTTGTTCAGAATTTCTTGAAAAGCATATTTGTAGGAATTGAACGAAATTGATTTGATTCGTTGTGTGGATCCAGAACTTGCAAAAACTAGAAAGGCTCATTTAAAACGCAATGACTTTTCCAAAGTTTATGTTAAAAACCTCAAGCATAATTTGTCAAAACCTGAGTTGTACATGTCTCTTGCCCACTTTGATGGATCAAGACTGGTTAAGTATATTCTTCAACTAAAACTTCGTAGTTGTTTTAAATTTATCAAAACAAAATTATATTTCAATCTTCTCGAAACAGGTTCAATTAGGGCTAGAAAATACAGGTAAATCAGAAATCACTTAGTTGATTCTATCGGCTCACCCAATGTTGACCCTCTTTTTCAAAAGCTCACATTCAGTTCTATAATCGGCAGCAAGCCCTTGTTGCTCAAAAGTTTCTGGCAGAGTCTGAAGTTGCCAAAAAAACATTAGGCGAAAATGTAAGAAATCACATTTTTAATGACAATTTCCCCATTTTATATGAAATGAAAAAATTGTTTAAGATTGAAGCAAACCTTTTAATCGAGTTGAGACACTCAGAAGTAGAGGGCATCTATTTAAGAGGAGCTGATAGAAGTCAGCAGAATAACAAATTGTCACTGGTTAACGAAAATGTTCGTGGGGTAAGATATTAATTTCATGGAATTTGAAAGATCAAATTAAACACTGTCAATTTTTCTATTAGATGATTGAAACAATTTTGCAAGTCAAATCTCCTGTGGTCATAGATCTTCAAGAAATGGAAGGACGATCGTACTTAGAAATTTTTGTCGGAAGGTTTCCTTCTTTGAAGTTTGAAGTTACCCCCGAAAATGTAATGGAGAATGGAGTTGCAGAACTTATAGGATCGACTGACGTTGTCAAAATTTTAAAGAGCATAAATTCAAAGAGGTATTTAGTTCCATTAATTGTTAAAGTATTAATGATTTATTAATGTATTTTAATTGCAGTTTTTATTCGCTTTTTCGCTCTTGCACTGCCCTCAATTTTCGACCCCAAAACTTTTTCGTAGTCTCATCAGCGTGTCTTTTGAATGATTATCTGAGATTTGGAACAAGTGCTTTTGAAGTGTCTGAAAGTTCTTCGATGGTAAATTAATCAGCCTCGCTTTCATATTTTGTTTAGTCTATTAATATACAAACTTTTAATATTTCTTTAATATCTTTTAACTAGGAACTTGGTCGCTCTCTCGGTATTTTTTCCACATCAAATCTTGAAAATTTATTATATGCCTACCTTCATCTTTCAAATGAGCTTCCATCAGGTAATAAGTAACACCTAGTAGAATTTAAAACTTAGATAGAAACGTTTTTTGAAGACTAGCTTTTTCTTCATTTGTTAAAGTCATTTTAGGGTACTTTGGTTCAAAGATTTTAAACGTTGTTTAGTTTCTGTTGAGGCAAAAGTCCTTACTGAGTCATTTAAATTTTCTGCTAGAAATTACTGACTTTAAAATAGATTTCTATTTTCTCACCATAGCTGCTCAAGACATGTTGATAGCTAAAACTAGAGCAGAGCTTGACATTGCCTCAAACGTCTTTGTATCTGAAGCAAAAGAAGCCCGACGACAACTCAAAATGAAATTCGAGTCCCAAGCATTACATATTACTGCTGTTCAAAAAAGTGTCCCACCTATGCAAGTGAGTTTACTTTCCTCAGAGATTGGTATTATTGATTGGCAAGTTAAGATTGAAAATCTAACTATGTTACAGACGAGCAAGTTTGAAGCATCTCTCAAGGAAACTTTATTGTCATACACCGAAAGCATGAACTATGAAGTTTCCTCCTATTTAGGCTATCAAAACTACGCAATCATAGGTTTGACTCATCACACAGATACTGTATTTCTCCTAAAAGACATCAAACATGAAACGTGAGCAATAAAAAAATAGCTTGAATAATTTGCTTTCTTTAAGTGAAAATTTCGTCTTAATAATTTAGGTTTTTTGACCAAAGGTTTGAGCTAAAAGCTTCCAAGATAGGCAACAAAACAGGGTTACGCAATAAATCTCCAAAGAAAATATCTACTTTGGACCTGGACCGATCCTTACTTGCAAATATTGAAAATTTACACAACTTGGAGTTTTTTCAGCGTGTCCAACACCTTACGGAGAAAAAAAACTTCGAGCCACTCAAAGACAGAGACCCTCGGAATTCATTACTTCCTAAAATCAATTTGAAAGACATAATTTAGTTTTTAATTAAATAAAGCCTACGGTTCAATCTTCCTTTTACTTTGTTTTGATTGTCAAGCGTAGGGTTACGATTCCAAAGGCCAGTTATTAAAAGATTTATAACTTTATTTTTCCATCTTTATCCATGAACAATGCAGGCTTGATTTTTCAAAACTCTTGCATAAAATAAGATGAAGTTTTTAAGAATTGAGTTGAAAATGATAATTTGATGGTTTTTTTGCTAATTACTGAGTTATCATTTTGTTACAAGTCATAACTTGGAACATCATAGACGACAACAAACTGGCTTGGAGATAGATCTGAAGAAGTTTGGAAATCAGGAATCTCAATAAAAAAATCAGTTTTCGGAGGTTCTTGACTAAGCCCCCCATCAGAGTGTGTTTGACAATGTTCTTGAAGTTTTGGAAATGTCTGTAATACTTCATGACAAACAGAACATTGAAACACTGTCTCTACAGCATTGAGTGTTTCTTCCTCACTTCTTGTACTTTCGGCGAAAACTGACGTATTGAGCTCCCTTAAAATATAATGAAAAATACTGGTAATAGACTTTACAAAGTTTTTCCTTATGATTGATTACCCGTCACAACCCCTGTGTGACTTCAGATGTGTTTTAAGCTGATACGCGTAGACAAATCGTTTTTTGCATAGTTCGCAAGAGAAAGACTTCTCCTCACCGTGAACATTCGCCTGGAACATTAAACTTCTTTTATTTGTCAAAATGAGGAAGAATTGAGAATCTGCTCAACAGGTTTTCGTTGAATTTAAAAGAAAGCTTTGACTTTTTAAAAGTTTTAACACCTCGTGATTCCTGACGTGATTTTGATGTCTGAAAGACTTGGAACAAAATTTGCATGGAAAAGGCCTATGGTCTGAGTGAATCCACCTAGGAAAGTTGTATTGGACTATGAATTATCGCCTCTTATCTGTGATGTTCCTTTAAGAATACCTGTGCTCTTTTAGTCTTGTTGAGTCAACGAATAACTTTCCACACTCTGAGCAACTATGTGTTTTAATCTTCTGATGAGATCGCATGTGACGATCCAAATTGGCTTTTATTTTGAAAATCTGAAAGATTTTTATAAAACATGAACTTCGACAAAGCAGAAAGTTTGCGTGATTCAATTTCACAATTACCTTTTCACAAAGAGTTCCATCCTCTAAATTGAAATCACACTTGAAAGGTGAAATATTAGTTTCACTATATGATTGCTTTTGAAAATGCTTAATCTCGTGGCTTCTTAAAAACTTTTTGTTCCTGCATGAAAGTTTGTAATTTTGCTTTCAATAAAAATTTTTATTGGTTATTGTCCGAGACAAACATATTAAATGTAAAGAATTTTGTTTAATTGCTCTGTAAAAAGAGCATGGTTGCTTTACTTACTTGAACTCCTTTTTACAGACTTTACATCGGATGGTTAATGAGTCTGAGTGCTCGTCTCTTTTGTGAATAACCAAGTTGTATTCACTGAGAAACTTGAAATGGCAGTATTCGCAATTGTAAAAGTATCTAAAAAGATAAATTTTCGAGTACATATAAAGATTATTTAGTTGAGTTTTTATAAGAAGTTTTTATCCAGTCACACCTTGCTTCTTTTGATTTGGTTAAATGAGACTGAATATGAATCTCCAAATTTTCTCTAGTTAAACATTCTTGACCACAAGCATAGCAGCTCTTGTCCTTGTCAGGGTGAACTTCCTGTTGGTTGTTAATCAGATATTTTAAGCATAAGAGAGCATTAAAAAGTTGTGCATTGATAAGGAACAATCATAATGAAAATTTCCTGCATCGAAAAAAAAGTATTTACTTACCTTAATGTGGTACTTAAAATCTTTGAGAGTTGAAGCTCGAAAATGTTCCCCAATATGAAAAGGGCATTCGTAATGGGAGACTGCATTTAAGATTTCATCATCAAGGGTAACGCCAAAAACTCTCGCTGAAATATTTTATCATTCACGTGATCATTTTTTTTGAAGGATTTAAAAACATTAATTCTTTGCATTTTACCAGGCTGAGATTTTGACCCGTGTAGTCGGGCAACATGTTTTTCCAAACCTTTGGCCCCAATAAAACATGTTCCACACATTTTACAAGGGTGAATTATACTTTCCTATAAAGAGCAACAGTCTGTAAATTCTGTCATTTTGAAGGGGAGTCTGAACTCAAACATGACATTACCTCTTTACATCTATCAAAATGATCTGCCAACAGATGTTTATTTCTTGCCTTGGTATGTCGATAAGTTTTAGAGCAAAAACGGCAGTTTAGAAACTGGCCTGACCCCCTTGTGAAACTTGGTTCTTGATTGCATTGATTTTTCCTCCGCTTTGAAATATCCAAGACCTTTTTAGTTGAATTTCGGATGACTTGTGAAGATCCCTAGATTGCATATCAAACATCAAATAAATTTTCAGGATACTTTTGAACTCCTTAAACTCACATCTAGGTCGTCCATTCTTTCAGAGTCCTCATAAATTGCATTTATTTCACCAAAAAGCGAAGTAAATTGATAATCAAATCGCAGCAAGTGAAAGACTTCTTTTAATGAATTCATGTCATCGTCAGAAACAAGACCAAAACCATTACGACAGAAGAGGTATCTGAAAAAAATTCTCACTTTTCAATCATTTTTGTAAAAATTAGCTTAAATTGTTTGACTATACTTGAAGAACGTTTCGAAATGATTAACGCTTAGATCTGGCACAATAATACACGTGTCTTCTCCTAGTGACGGATCTGTCAGCAACTCTCGAAGGAATTTAGAAGCAGCTCCGAGTAAAAGTGGAAAGGTCTGGATGCTGGAATCACTACAGAAAACTGAAAGCTCTTTCGATTCAGGATGCTGATCATCATAGTTATTGAAGTATCCCAATATGTACTGGGCATGCTGAAGTCTTTTCTCCATCTTTATGAAACGAACAACTCAAGAAACATCATCAACTTGATTTTTGCTGAGATTTTATCTCTTGTTTTTGCTATTTAAATTCACAAATAAATTTGAAGTTCACTAAAAATTATTAATGAAAACCTTTGTTATTGTTTTGAAATGGTGATTCATTTCATACCTGTGGATGAAACTAGTCTTTCAAAGGTGTATATGGTTTCATGCAGTTGTATATATTTCGTGACTGACGTGGCTTGAATTGTTAAAATCACGTACAGCACTTGCTTCTAAAAGGCAAATTCTCGAAAAATAATTAATTTTTTACTGGTAAGAAGCTTTTTTATCCGTAAGAAACTGATGAATTAACATTTTGTCAAAGTACTATTTTCATGATTATTTCTCAAAGATTTACAAATAGAGCGAAGTATCAAATTCTAAAGATGGGTATGAAGCGCGACAAGAAGGACGATGAAGATGGTGGTGGAGCTGGAGGCGGCCATCCTTATTCCAATCTAGAAAAAACCTCCGTCTTGCAAGAGGCTAGGTATTCAGAAAAAAGATTACTCAACCCCTTCGTTAATTTTTCAATCCTATTATTAAATTTACAGAACCTTTAATGAGACTCCCGTGAATCCACGCAAGTGCACTCATATCTTGTCAAAGATTCTATTCTTGATCAATCAGGTCAGTTTGGAAGCAATAGTTTTGCTCATAGTAAGGGCGTTAGATTTTTATTTGCAAAATTTAGGGAGAGACGTTGGGGACAACTGAAGCTACAGAATGTTTCTTTGCCATCACGAAGTTATTTCAGTGCAAAGATCCGGTCCTTAGACGAATGGTTTATCTTGGAATCAAGGGTTAGGCATTTAATATTCTCCCTATCTTGGATATTTTACGTATTTGGTTTTTCTTTATGCAGGTTTGTCAACCATTTCTGATGATGTGATTATTGTCACTTCTTCTTTGACGAAAGACATGACCGGAAAAGAGGACTCATACCGTGCTGCAGCGATAAGGCAAGATTTGAAAACCAATATGGTTAGATCTTAAATTTATTTGATTGTACTTTGCAGAGCTCTTTGTTCTATAACTGATGCGACGATGCTTCAATCAATTGAGCGTTACATGAAGCAAGCAATCGTCGACAGGATGCCTTCCATCTCCTCTGCAGCCTTGGTGTCGAGTCTGCATATTGCTGGAGCTGGACATCCGAATGGATCATCATCTGGTGAATTACTTTTAACATTTTATGCTTTGGTGATTTATCTTCGATAATCTTGGAGGACTTTGGTAGGTTATGATGTAGTGAAGCGATGGGTCAACGAGGCTCAAGAAGCAGTCAATTCGGATGCTGTTATGGTACAGTACCATGCCCTAGGTCTCCTTTACCACATTAGAAAAACTGATAGGCTAGCTGTGACCAAGCTTGTTTCCAAGCTGACAAGGTATTATTTACTTGCAATTTTAGTCTTACTGTTTTTTGTAATTTTCTTCTTGGATTTAGACAATTGTAAACTTATTTTAAACCTACAGGTCATCAATGAAATCGCCGTTTGCAGTATGTCAGCTTATAAGGATAGCTGCTAAAATGGTATTCAGGAATTCTGGACGTAAATTTAAAAAGTATTTCCCATAAGCCTTTTCTATTTTAAGATTGAAGAGGAAGATACTAACTCAAATGAGACAGCCCCCTACTTTGACTATGTGGAGTCGTGCCTTCGTCACAAGTCTGAAATGGTTGTTTATGAGGCTGCTCATGCTATCGTGAACTTAAAAAGAACTACAAGGTAGGGTATATAATTTCCTTAAAGAGCAGTTCATTCGTCCAGACGTCTACCTAAAATAATCATGAAAAACTATTTTTCTCCAGCCGGGAATTGATTCCTGCCGTTTCGGTCCTTCAACTCTTTTGTTCGAGCCCTAAGGCAACTCTGAGGTTCGCTGCAGTCAGAACATTAAATCAGGTAACTAGTGTTTCAAAATTACTGAACACTATTAATCTTTAAGTTAACGTATATTTAAAAAAAAATCTGCGTCTCGTCTGGAAAATCTCAAGGTGATTGGCATCATAATTCTTCTTTTAAAGGTGGCTATGACTCATCCAGCTGCCGTGACAGCTTGTAACTTGGATCTAGAGAACCTTATCACGGATGCCAATAGATCGATTGCCACCCTCGCGATCACAACACTTCTTAAGACAGGTTTGAATGTTTCCAAAAAGTAAATTTCATGTAGACTTTAGCTGGGAAATCTAATCCAGAAGTTAACATGGTTGGGTCAGATCAAAAAACCTTTTCAAAATCTGAAAGAAATGGAAGCAAGAAAGGTGAAGGTATTTTTGAAAATACAGGCCAGAGATTTAAGACCATTTGTGAGAATTGGTGAATGGTCAGAGCTGAGATCTTGCACCTGCACTTTTACTTATTGCATTTGAAAAGGTTTTCTGGTCACATCGGGGAATTTTAGATTTTCGAGATGAAAAGTGGGCTTTTCCATCCTTTCCATTGTTTAAAATTTCAAAATATTATACACTTATCCTTTTCTAGGAGCTGAGTCATCAGTTGATAGACTTATGAAACAAATTGCAACATTTGTGAGCGAAATTTCGGATGAGTTTAAAGTGGTGGTTGTTCAAGCCATCAAGTCTCTAGCTTTGAAATTTCCCAGGAAACATGGCATCTTGATGAACTTCTTGTCTGGCATGCTTAGAGACGAAGGCGGTCTAGTAACGAGAAAAATTACAATTCATAAAATTTGTTTCTTCGAAAAGTAAGATCCGATATATTTTAGGATTACAAAACTTCAATTGCTGAAACAATTATCACGATCATTGAAGAGAATCCTGAAGCTAAAGAGAGTGGATTAGCACATCTTTGTGAGTTCATTGAAGACTGTGAACACACGAGCCTTGCAGTTAGAATTCTACATTTGCTTGGTACGAAAATTGCAACTGCCATCATGCCGAGGAAAAATTCATAAATTTTTTTAAAGGTACCGAGGGACCTCGAACATCCAACCCTGCCCGTTACATACGGTACATTTACAACAGAGTGATTCTTGAAAATGCTACCGTAAGAGCAGCTGCTGTATCAGCTCTTGCAAGATTTGGTGCTTTGTGTGATGACCTTTTGCCCAATATTCTTGTTTTGCTAACGAGGTAATAAGTTTTCTTCAAAAGTGTTTTTGATAGAGATTGAAAAGAGGTCTTTTTGCAGATGTCAGTTGGATGGTGATGATGAAGTTCGTGATAGAGCAACTTATTTCCGGATGATTTTAGAGCAACATCATCACAATTTGAACTCTCAATTTATTTTGAATGGTGTGAACATGAAAAAGTAGTAACAAGTAATTTTTTTCTTAATTTGTCCTTTCTTAACAGGTCTCCAAGTGTCGTTGTCGAGCCTCGAGCGCTCTCTCCACACTTACACATTGTCAAACTGCAATGAACCATTTGACATAAAGTCGGTTCCAGTTGCCCCAGTGGCGCCAGAGCCCAAGACTAACCAAGCAGATGGTAGAGCAAGTTTCTGTTTAATTTCCTTTATATTAGATACCTTTTATATTTTCTACTTTTCAAAACAGCTTCTGCTGGGTTTACCAGTGCAAAGCGTGCACCTGACACTAAATCAACTGCAACTCGACACGATATGTTTGTTGAGAAGCTGTCACAAATTCCAGAGGTGGCAGCATTAGGACCACTGTTCAAGTCTAGCTCTCCAGCTGAACTTACTGGTAATCGACTCTGAAATGCCCCCCCCCCCCCCAAAAAAAAACCCCAAAATTTTAAAATGCAATTTTTTCAGAGTCTGAAACTGAGTATGTTGTCCAGTGCATCAAGCACGTTTTCCCAGAGCACTTGGTTTTGCAGTTCGACTGTACCAACACCCTCAATGATCAACTTCTGGAAAATGTTGTTGTCCAGGTTACTTTTTGTCCGCTTGACTTCTATTTCAGCATATTCTGGATAGACATTTGTTTAAAATTTTAGCTGGAACTTCCCGAGGGCTTTGAAGTTGTTAAGGTTCTCCCATGTACCCGACTTGAATATAACGTTAGCGGAGTATGCTATGCCATTATATCTTGTCCTGATGATGTTGCCGAATGGGTGGGCACAATCTCACCAACTTTGAAATTCATTGTCAAGGACTGTGATCCGAATACTGGAGAGCCAGATTCTAACGAAGGGTTAGCAACCAAATGAACATGTTTGTCAACTTTTTGCTCTGTAAACACAAGCCTGTAATTTTGATAAAGGTACCCCGATGATTACGTCCTTGAGGATCTTGAGTTGACCGTTGCTGATTACGTCCAGAGAACCATGAAAGCAAACTTTGCGGCTGCTTGGGAAGAGCTAGGTCCAACGAATGAGCTGGTAATATTCGAAACACTGAAAACTTTTAACTCCTTTCAATTTTCTCCTTGTTTGTTTCAGGAAGAAACGTATGCCTTATCATCTGTCAAGACCCTAGACGAGGCAGTGAAGAATATAATACAATACCTTGGACTTCAGCCTTGTGAAAGATCAGATAAGATCCAAGAAGGGAAAAGCTCTCACACACTTTTCTTGGCCGGTAAAACGCTACTCTACTCATCTTTTTTTTTAATTTGAATCAACAAAACGTCACAATGTCCCACATTTTCTTACGATTTCAGGTGTATTCAGAGGTGGTTTTGAGGTCTTGGTGAGGGCCAAATTGGCCTTGTCAGATGGTGTAACTATGCAGGTTGAAAAATTATTCAAAGCACTTTTCAAAAAAAAATTCTAACCCCCCC
>Ga0194133_10007476_pt1 | contig 13076 bp, 7 predicted proteins | sample TA2KigOf40mmetaG_FD_155448 | JGI IMG/M metagenome (GOLD analysis project Ga0194133, IMG submission 155448) | Freshwater microbial communities from Lake Tanganyika, Tanzania - TA2015055 Kigoma Offshore 40m | ecosystem: Environmental > Aquatic > Freshwater > Lake | place: Tanzania: Lake Tanganyika...
TCTGAATGGTAGATCAATTGTTTTCCTGTCCCATTCTTTGTCAACTCTCACTCCAACAACAACCCCCGCACAGGTAACACATTTTGAATCACTTAAAAAAGAGTGATCTTGCTTGATTTTTTTTTTGCAAAAACTTAAACTTTAAGAGTCACGATGAAGAAGTTACTCGTTTTGACACTTGCCTCACTTTTGCATGTTTCTCACCAACAAGGTAATTCAAGTTTTTTCTCCTGCTTTATAGGCCTTGATATGAATTTTATTTACAGGCTTTTCCAAGCTCCTTGTTGCCACAGGCAAAAAAGGAGCTTTGAGAAATGTTGAGGTGATTGATTTGGAAGATCCCACCAAGACCTGTGCTGATCTCCCGGATTTGCCCACTGGACTCAAGGGTCCAACAGGCCAGTTGTTCAACAAGACCATTCCGATAGTATGTGGAGGAATTGAGGTTGACCACTCAAAAGATTATTGCGATTGTTACAGCTTCATTCGTGGAGAAAAGGCTGGAGAAGGTGAATGGGTAACATACTCAAGTCCTAAGGAATGTGGAACTTATGCAAGGTAACTGACCTCATTAAGATGCTGATATGAAACTTCATTTTTTTGGTCATTTTCAGGTCTGTCGTTTTGACTAATGGAAATCTGACCGAAGGTGATGAAGAGCGTGATGACTTATGGTTGATCACTGGTGGGTTGGTTGGAAGCACTCCCATTGCAAGGTATTTTACCAATAAAACCAGCTAACAGAATCTAAAGGTTTTAACCCTGTCCCATATGTGTATGGTGAAGGGCTGGAGCAATAAGTTCAAAAGTTCAGGTGTGTAGCTTGGGCTAATACCCCATTTAAAAAGGTTCTGCCCTGGCCTGAATGTTAAGGGAACTGGCTCAAAAATACATTCCAGGCTAGGGTTTGAGGTTCTAATCCCAACCATATCACCAAACTTTCACCACAGATTGAAATTAAGTAGACGCATGTATTTTTGTATGTTAAAAATGTATACCCACTATGAGCATGCGTTTAAATTGTAAAAAATTCATTGTGTTTGTGCTCAGGAATACTGTAAATTTTCTTATATGTCCATCCCACCTTCTGTCACCTTTGTCTCCTCACTCATTTGGGAAGCAAGAGGGTTGAAATTTTCTGTAGAGACTCCTCAAATAGATCCAAGCAAGAGTGCGCTAGATGGGGATTGTGTGCCTGTTTCATCTAGTCCAGCCTAGTCTAGCATAGGAAACCCGTCCTATCTCAGCCCCAAGACAAAATTCCAAAAGTCTGGTTGGTAACTTTTTTAACCATAATATGAGGAGTCTAAATACAAAGTTTCAGCTCACCCTCCAGCTTCCAAACTGAGGGACGAGTTTGAGGTGACAGACACCCTTACACACACATATGAACACCAATTTTTTCCTTGCTGATCCCTTTACATGAATGCCCAAAAGGCGAACCATAGTGATTTCTCTAACCTCCCTTTGCTCACTTTGCTTAATTGTGGAGGATAAAAAGCAATAAAACTCAGTTAGAATATAATGTATTTTGATGTGGCTTCTTAAAAAGTCAAAACTGAATGAGTCAAAACAAGGTTAATAGCCCTACCAAAAATAAGATACACTGCCAACTTTCAGGTGTTTCCGCCTGCTTTCAGATTTATTGCCTCTGTTTACGCTTGGCACACCGGAATACACCTGTTAATGGTGCAAATTTTGCCATAAACTGCCATAAAATATGTGTATACACCTTAAAATCATAGTACTCTATTCAAACGTGCATACACAGACTTATTTTTGGTTGGGAGTCCTATGTAGTATTTGATGTGATTCCAGGACTGAGGCTTATGATGGAATCCGGTGGCAACCAGAAGCTGTCAAGAAGTTGCCCCTTGGAGTTTACCTTCATTGTTTGGTAACATATTGAACATGAAAAATATGCAAATTTTGCATTTTGTTGAATCAACATATTTTTTTAAAGGTGAAAGTGGCCAATGATGTTTTGTGGTTGATTGGAGGAACAACTGACAATGAACATGCTTCTGCTCAAACCTATGCTTATGATAATAATGATGATTCCTGGTGAGATCATTGATTTAAACAAAGCTTTTATCAGAATAACAACTAATGATTGAATTTTTAAAGGACAAAGGGACCACTTTTGAACCAGGGTCGTAGTGGTCATGCCTGTGGTGTGCTCACCCAGACAGATGAGGCCACAGGAAAGAAAGATAAGGTAAATTACATTTCTTGTAAAAATGTTAGTTTCGCATCATCTAAAATTGAACTTAATTTGAAGTTTATTGTTGTGGCTGGCGGCTCCACTGGCTCTGACTATGCCAAAACTGTTGAGTTACTCAAGATCTCCGAAACTGGAGACATTTCGGATTCCTGGACTGAGGGTCCAGCCTTGCCACAAAATGTTCTTTTCGGAACTATGGTTCACTACAAGTAAATTTAATTAGTATTGATCTGAAATCAAAAGTCATATAATTAATGGATCAAATTGTCAGGGATTCCATTTACTTGGTCGGTGGTGGCGGAGACAGCATTACCAATGCAACTCTGGATCAGGTATTTCGACAAAATTTAAAATTCACTTATTTTTTGAAATAATTCTTAATTTGAGAATAGGTTACCTTTGACGGAAACTCTATTTACCAATTGAGCTCACCCACTGGTGAGTGGGCTGAATATCCTAAAAAATTGAAAACCGAGAGGTCCCAGATTGCCACGTTCCTCGTACCTGATGACTTTGTTAAATGTGAATGATCCGAAACAAAATTAAGTTCCATTTAGATTGCAATTAGAAGGCATTTTTTTGTAAAATAAACTACTGCATGAAAACTATTGCTTTTCGTTGAATTAATTTATATTGAAAAATTATTTGGCTATGCCTCAGATCAGTAATCCAACAGATTTGGTGAGCTGTTAGCTAGGATTTAAATGATTTCAGCTTGAGCTTTCAATACCTGAGTTCCTAAAAGACAACACAAAAATTCACTTCAAAATTAATCCCCCCTGATTTGGTGTAGCAATTGGGACATGATGGTCATCTGAATCTATAAGAAGGAATCTCAAAACCACGTTCTTCAACTTTTAGCCTAGCCTATACCACTTACTGACGACCATAGTAGTCAAGGAGGTTTTTCCCCCCCGGGGGGTTGCATTGTATTAACTAGGGTATATTGTTTTATTAACCAAAATCCTGGTTTTCCTCCAAAGAGCTAGCTACTATGGTAAGACCTCAGGCACATAACCTAGGGTGTACGTAGGGTCAAGAAGAAAAAAGAAAGAAGAGATAGTTTTAATGTTTTATCATTGTTTAAAGAAGAAAGAAGATATAATTTTACCTGTTAAGTTGCCTGATGCAGAAGACACTTTGACTCTTGTTAAGTTTTAACCCGTTTGTAGTTAACGCGAATGAGTCTAATAAACCAATAATAATAATGGTAACGTTGATGAAACCTTTATTTGTTTAGAAGTGAACAGAAGTCAATCATATGCCCAATTTTATGGTCCAGTGGTGTAAGTTTTGCCTTCCATCTCCAGATTCAAGATCATTTTCATTTTTATAGAAAGAAGATTAGCTATATTTTTACTAAAAATTATTGTAAAATGAACCTCAATTTATGAGAAGTTAATTTGATGTAAAACTTGTTCATCTAAAGAGCATTTATTGTTTGAGGAAAGGAGTGTTTTTTACCATTTTTAGGGGTTGTGCTGGTTGATAAGGTCACTCAGGGTTCTCCTATTTCCGACCTGCTGTCATCCAGGCTGGCCCTCAACACTTGACTTTTTAACCTTGTTCAATGAAAGGTCAGTTGTAATTTATTGTAGGAACTGAATCATTAGAGTAAAAAGGATTCATATAGGAGGCTAAGGATTATTTCTGTCTCTATTACACCTCAAAATATGTGAAAAAAAACCAATTTTGTTTATATCCATCATTTGGAAATGGCTCTCTAGTGCACGCAAAAACCAAGGTACTTAACCCAGTGGCTTCTTTCATTCATAACTTGTCCAAAGTCAAAGAACATTCGCATGATCAGACTTTAGATTGTCTAAAACAAATCTACCAAAACCCTTGCTTGCCCTCATTGAAATTTTTGGGACACAACAATCTCCATAATAACCCTGGTGGCTGACCAAGAAGCTCCAACCATAAACATTGATGACACAAACAATCAAACCCCACTACAGCAAAACGTTTTCGGCTCATTGGATGTATGAAACTAAAAGAGAACACATGTTGACACAAAATGACAGTGCATGATGTTGCTAATGATGTAATATTGTATGAAATGTGCTTAGGGATGTAGCTTCATTTTGCAAAAAGAGCCAAGTGTATTTCTCTGCCTTTCAGAGCATTCGCTCTGACCCCACCCAGCACTATCTTACGTACTGTCTGAGGAGCATGTTGTATCCGTAGACATTAAACAAATAGACTGTGCCTCCCTGCCTATGCTGCAGAAACGATTTGCACCGTAGTGATGTTTGGTTTACCAACAGCTAAATCTGTGTGGCTCAGGTGGGGTCAGCTGTTGGTAAACCTGTACATTAATCCCAAATCGATTTTTATGACTCTTACTCGCGCGGCCCTCTATCTAACCAATCTCTTTGGTTGAACCCCCTTGCTATGAACATCACTTGTTTTCTCTTTTTGTGTTGCACTTGATTTACTCTATTAAGGCATAATACATATTATAAGGGAAATTCCTTAAGAAAGAGAATTTGGCTGTAGAGAAAGATTCCACCCCCTTTGTGTTTATCTATACATTTATGGACGTTTAGATATGGATCTATTCATCAAGGATGAAGGTAGGGCTGAGGAGTACCTCTCTTACCAATACCTTAGTAGGGCAAGGCATTCCATCGAACTGCAGTGTGGGGAACAAAATACTCAGAATTATGGTCAAAAGGCTAGAAGATGAATTTGTTATACAGAACACAGAGTTATATGGTCTGAAAAAAGCATCTTATTCCTCCATCTGCTGTCAATCAATTTTTGAAAGATTTCGTACATTAAAAAAACTCTTCAACCATTCAACCCTTGCCTTTTTTTGTCTCGATAAAGCATTTTCCCGTATCAGTTTTTCTTTTTTTGGAAACATCTTTTGATTAAAATCTCCTAATTAGGTTAGTAATAAACATGCAAAATATCATAAAAATAAGAGAGAAGAGTTTTTTTGGAAAAAAAACTTCAGAAAAAGGCAACATATTTGAAAGTTTTTATTTTGTAAAGGTGTCGTAAAACTGAATATTTTATGATATTTCTGAACAAGTGGAAATGTTGTAATTTGTCGAAAATTTAGAAAAGAGAAATTTGTCTCCTTGATCAAAGTTAAGCGCGCTCCTTATTACAGAAATTCGAATGACTTTTCATCGCTACTGAACAAACACATTGACAAAGCATTTTTTTACATGCTTAGTAAATTGTAGAAAGAGGAAAAAAAGTTTGATTTCCCTAATATGAAGAACCGTTTTGTTCAATCTTGTGCAACTGTTGCTGTTGTAGTTATATTTGCATATCTTTTATTATCACTTGACTTCACACGAAATCACAGGGGCATAAAAGACGATGAAAGAACAAGACAGACTTTATCTTATCCAGAATCCATCTCTGAGGAAGATGACACAGAAATACAAACTTTGCAAGGTAAATCAAACTTCTTATTCAATTATATATTTCTTCAATTGAAATAAATTATACTTCATAAGATCTTGAACAACAATTTGGAACAAAAAATGATATTGAAATAAAGAAGAGGCCTAAAATTTGGATTTCAATGTCTCTCTGTTTTGATGAAACAACAGAGAAATATGGCAAAGCACATTATCCTTATTCAGAGGTTACTCCACTGGCTTTGATGTTATGGAATTACTTTTACCCAGACACAAGCAAAGTGAGTGTTTTGCTTTTCCTTGTTCACAAGTATGAAAAAAAGACACCACATATGGAGACATATGAGAAAGTTCTTGCTCAAACAGGTACGACAGTTTTTTTTGAAGTTTTTGACCTTTAAGTTATTAAGGATAAGGAGGGTAGGGTGATGATGGCAAAATTTTATAATGGTTGATCCAGTGGTGTTGGTTTACTTTATGCAAGCTTATCAACACTATTAAATGAAAAATGGTTTCTATACATTATAAGATTTCAGTTGAACCAATTTACTAATCTGGTGCAGTATAGACTCAGGCAATGTTGGTACAGACCAACACCTTTATAAGAGTCCCACCATAGAAGTTTATGATCACTCCAGCTAAGTATTAACCTGACTGAGGGTGCCTTGTTAACTTTTTTGTAATCCGGGGTTAAAAAATTGACGATATAGCTGGAGATTGACCTGTGGTCACAGTGCAAGTTCTGTCTACCGCATCCATGATTGTCTGGCTAACTCTTCATTTATTCAAAAACCAAATGGGTTGCATCAAAAGCCTTCACTAAAGGTCAATGAGGTTAATCATCATATATACAAAAAGTTAACTGCAAAGCAATAGGCATCCTTACCTCTATGCTCCCTTTGAGACTTTGGTGCCACTATTCTGTCTGCAGCTTTTACATCAACTTGAGAAGATCTAGACTTCCGAGAAGTATGCTACTGAATCTCTGCAAAAACATCTATGAGAAAAGAAGCCAACTGGGAAAACTGTTTGGCTATGATAGCTCAGTATCACGTCTAGGATAAATGATGACCAAGAACTGGATTGGATTGTCTATTGGAAAAATCAGTGAACCATGGTCTAGATCTGAAATGATTTAAGACATGACTGGAAACTTTTTAAAAAGGATGCTTTATCCTCTCTCTCTTTTAACAGAATGAAGTGAACAAAGTCAATCCTTTCTTAATTTGTTTTATTACATGACTTATAATTTTATTAGTTTACTTGTAATTTTGTGCTTGGATTTCTATGTAGTTTAACTATGCAAGATTTTGTTCACTTGGCCATTACCCCCACACTGCTAGTTTAGTCTGGGGGAAACTCATGTAAAGTTTATGTATTTTACATTTACTGGATGTATCAAATACATTGATGAATGAATGAATCTTAGTTCATACCCTTCAAGGGGAGTAGCAATCTGCATTTGCTGTGGTTATGGCCTCAGGCTGGAAGTCTGAGGATTCAGGGCTCGAACCCCGACAGCTCCAGGCAAACCTTGACCCCTGGTTGTCAAAAAAACCCACCAAACAACTCCCAGTCAAAAAGTGTGCTTTTAATGAAAATAATTCGCAAGACGTACTTAAAAAGATCTATAAAAAAGTCTGAGGCTTTCCAATCAGAAAGGTTTTCAAATTATTTGTTTAAACAGACTCAAGTAACTATTGCAAACTTAAACATTTTTTTATTTAAAGGTGTTCATGTGGAATGGGTACTGTCAGATGGAATGGACTGTGTTCTCATGGCTCAACTTGTTCGCCTTTTTGCTTTTGGTCACCCTCTTGTGAAACCTAATGACATAGTAATGACTGTCGACATCAATTTATTCCTCATGACTGGAGACATTTTGGACCCTATTTATGAGAATCCAGACAAGTTAGCTTGGCTCTATCAATATGATGTAACAGACATGGATTACAGTAGTTTTAACACATCACAAAACACCTCTTATTTTCAAAAATAGGAAACTGCAATAATCGAGACTGGAGTCGGAGAGTCATTCAATCAGAATCTGATGTCAATGCCTGCAAAAGTATGGAGGTCAATTTTGGTAAGTAAACAATAAATACCTCTATTAATTTAGTAGACGTGCATTTTTTGTGAAAATGCCTACCCTCTATGAGCAAGTGAGTTGAATTTTTTAAATCTGAGCATGAGCGCTATGAATTTTTTACAAATACAGTAAACTTTTGTGAAGCGAGAGTACACCTGTCCCTCCCACCTTCTGTCACCCTTTATCCTCCCTCAGTTTGGAATCAAGAGGGCTGAAATTTTGCATACAGGTTCAAACGTGCACTGGCAAGCCAGCGAGCGAAGCCGGCGCTGACTTCACTTATCCCAGCCTAGCCTAGAAAAACCCTCATATCTCAGCTCCTAGACAATAATTCATAAGTCTGGTTTGTAATTTTTTTGCCAATAAACTGAGGAGTCTATATGCAGAATTTCAGCTCTCTTGCTTTCAAACAGACAAAGGAGTTTGAGGAGGCGGAGGGACCCCCACACACACACCCTGACAGATGACATTTTTTCCTGCTGATCCCTTTATGAGTGTGTGCAAACAATGAGCTATAGTGATTTTTCATAATTCCAGGAAGCACCCTCAAAACTAAATTCTGAATGGCTCCAAGATCGAATTGAAAAAGTAAATCTTGACAGGAATGAAACCTGGTATTATGATCAGTGGATCTCAACATTTGCCCTCTTGAGAAACAGGATTTGCAGTGCCCCTAAATTCTCTGGACTTTGGAATCACAAAGATTTAGTGTATGATCCTGGTAAATGATCAACCAAAATTAGTTTTTCCATTATTTGAAGTTTAATTTTTGACAGATTTTGATGATTCTGCCACTTGTTGGCATGGAAAATATTACAAAGACTGTAACAAAGAAGTTGCGTAAGTCATAAAAATCAATACACCTTTGAATGCATCCAAATATTCTTAACTTTACCTAGAATTGTTGGAGACAAGTGCAAATGGTGGCATTTCTATCCTTCGGAAAATTTTGAAGCTCATGTTAAAAAGTTCAATGAAATTACGAACAACCAATACAAACTGAAGATGAGTTCCATCTTGGATGCAAAACGTTGAATGAAACTTTTTTCCATAATTTGCCATGAAATGGTTTTTTTTTTACCTCCTTGCTCTAGTCCTTTTACTTCCTCATCTTTCAAAAACTTAAGTCAAAATGAGACCCTCAGCTGATTAATTTTGCTCAATCACTGAACTTATGAGTAAGATATTTTGATGAATAAAAGATACTGCCACAGCTTTATTTCTTAAAATATTGAATTCATTACATTTCCTTTAAGATTTGACCTCATATATTAGTTTACAAGAAAGGGAGGCATTGGGTGGGAGCAGATATTTGCTGATAAACAAATCCTAGTAATCCAATTTAAATAGTTTCAGACGTAAAAAAATCTAAATAATCCAAATCAAATAGTTTGGGAAAACATTGATTCGTCTAATTACGGGTTCATCTAATGTCATTTCACCCATGATGGTTCGCCTAATGTCGGTTTGCCAACTTAGGTTAGGTTAAGTGAAACAGCATTAGGCAAACCATCGTGTGCAAAACATTCGTTATACAAGCAATCATTAGACAAATTGACATGGTATCAAATAGTTTTAGACAACAAACAAATCTCAATAATCCAAATTGAATAGTTTCAGCCAAAACATTATGTGTTGAAACTGGGTTAAGACTCACATTTAGATTTGTTTAATAATACCAAAAATGAGCCTAACAAATCCAAAACCAGCTGATAATGGCAGAGCTACATTAACCAGTAAAAACCTCAAAATTACAGTTACTTTAGGAGCTTCAAAGTTCAAATATAACAATGTTTGATATTTTAACCTGTTCCTAAAAAAACTTATTAGTAAATTGCCCAAAAGAATTTGTTTATTATAGTCAAAACCAATTACCACAATTGACATTGTTTATTATACTCTTGCGTGAATTAATTATACATAACAATCATTTACATTTTAAGAGTTTGAACTATATCACATCAACATATATATGGATTTAAGTAACAGATCAACATATTTGAGAACTATTTAAGTTTTAGGGAAGGAACGATGATTTAACGCCTGGAGTGTTCAGCTAAGAACCCAATGTCATCGGAGGAAAACCTGGATTTTGCTTTGCTGAGTTGGAAGAGGAAAATGGGCTAGGGGGATGTAGGGTGCTCCACCAGATTTCTGAGGTTGCCTTACAGGTGCAGAAATGATATTGGTACTCGGCTAAGGAATTCAATCAGTGGTTTGATCCCGGGAACCAGCCTTTGACCCCTGCTAATATTGTTAAGGTTAAACAAAAATGGGATATTTTTTTTACAAGGGCCACATTAAAGGTGATTTTTTTCATAGCTGAGAACCACCTTTTTATTTCTTTTAAATATTTTTATTTATAGGTATATTTTTGAGCTCATTTTTCGTACAATGCATATTCTTCAAGGCTTTCTCTCTTTGCCTCGCAAGGACCTGTCTTGCTGCTTTCTCATCCTTAGTGAGAGTCAAGCTCCAGAACTGTTTTGCAATCCTATTCGACAGAAATATGCCGGCCACTTTCACCCGGTAAGAAGAGGCCATCTCCAAGAATTGCAGCCTTTAAGTGGTTAACAAACAAACATATAAATAAGTAAAAGAGGCCAAAATGTTGTCTAGAAAGTTTTGAATGTCTACGAAAAGAAAGGTTTGATGCTTTAGAGATCTGTTGAGAGAAAGGTGAAAAAGAAATTAGAAACTGATCAATACTTATTGACTATATGGTATTCAAATATATTGTGAAAATTTTGCTACTTTTTTTTAATCTTAAATTTTGACAAAGAATTTTTTTAAGAGTGTCAAAAAATAACATATTGGGAAGTTAAAAGACTCTTTTCTTGTACAAACCAGGACAGTAGTTGTTGTGTGCAGAAAACTTGTACTTGAATCCAAAACACACCTTCAGTCCACCCACTTTTACTCACACACATTCATATGGGAAAGGAAAGCAGCATTTGGGTTGGGCAATCAAGTCCCTGCCCAAGAATTCTGCCTCCTAAATTGAAAAGTTTATTGAACAAAATACATTTCAAAGAAACAAGTGATTTTATAAATGAAGATAAATTTACAGTCAATAAAAATTGCAAATTTTTCTGATATACCCAAAGTTTCAAAATGTGTGGGCGAAAGTTGTTTAAGTTTTGCAAAACTGGTCTCACTGATCCTTTAAAAGCTCCCCTCTAGTTCTACATGCCTGTCAAATTCTCAACATATCAACAATTTTTGGGGAACAAGCCGGCACTTTTGGGTTTGTTTGTAAACCAGTTGCATTTTCAAGCATGTGTGGAAAACTTCTTGCACCTCAAATTTCAAAAATCAAGACACAACTTCATTTTTTCACAAAAGGGTTATTATTTATTGGAGAAAAGAGATCATCAAGAACTAATACCAGATGAAATAAATGCCAGTTTAGATAAAAATTAATTGGCCTTGAATGGTCTAACTTTAAAAAATGGTTTTTTCAAACTTTTGTGATCAAAGGAAACTTCTTTTTTCAACTTTTACCAAGCTACATATTTTTTCTGACAAGCATATACCATTAAAGCTCACAGTTTACATGATAATTTTGATGAAAAATTGACAGATAAACAACAATAACAGCCATAAAAATGTAAAAAATTTCAAGCATTGAGAAAAAATACACCAAATTAATTCAAAAAGAAAATTTACAAACATGTTTGTTTGAGATTTCATTTTTTAAATAATTTTTAAGATCGATTTTTGTAACTTAAACTTAAATCACATCAAAAATGTATTTTTATATTTTTCCAGAATAAACTTTTCTTAAAATGTATATTTGTATAATATCGAAACTAATTTTTTTGTAAAATGTAACTTTATGTATTTGAAATCTATCTATGGCTTTCTAATTTCCCCCCTTGTTGGTGAAATTGTCTTTCTTCTTCTCTAGAAATGCATAGTTATTTATCAAAGAACATGAGGATCCTTTCTCCAGCCTCAACCTTACCTTGTTTGTTTGTTTATGCAATACAAAAAGGCTGAGCTTAGTTTTATCAGCCTCCAGGAAACCGGGTGAAAGTGGCCGGCATTTTTCTGAGAAACAGGATTTCAAAACAGCCGTAGAGGCAAAGAGAGAAAGCAGCAGAGAACAATTAAGAGTCCTGAAGAGAAAGCACTGAAGCAGAGCATAAGAAGGAAGCTGCAAAATAAATTTATTTATGATCAATAAATGTTGAACATGAAAAGAACATAACAAAGTATTGGTTATTTTAACCATTTCTCTATTGATTATAAAATCTCATTCCCACTAAATAAGGATAAAATAATTTGACACTTTAATGTTGGCATTTAAAAAAATGTAAGACTTAAACACTTTTAAAGATCATTTTTGAGGCACTTTGCAGATTTTCATGCTCTTACAAGCATTCAGGAGGTTTAGAATTGAAAGCTTTTATTTTATTGGATCACTTTTCAAGATCATGGAAAAAGTGATATTACAATTAGTTGCTCTTCTAGCTACTTTATAGTCTCATTATAGAAACAGAAGGAATGCTTTATCAAAGAAAAACTAAAATTTTCTAGATTAAGACATATTACTTAAGAATAATCAATAATCAATAAGATTGTAAATATTTCTAAAGTCAAGATTAAATTAAGATCTCAGTACCCATAATCTGGAAAGTACAATCTTAAGCAATAGATGTAAGTTGTGTGATGCTTTTTTTAGATTCCGTGAAATCCTGTAGTTATCAATGACCTCATTTAAGGTTTTGAAACTTGATAATTAGTTTAATCAAAGTTTTTTTTGTATAGCAGATATAATCTTATTTATTCCAGAGCACCAATGATTTTAGACTGGATTTGCCTTAGTTTTAACCATATATATATGAGATGATCATCTCAGTCAGGATTTACTGTTGATCAGAAACTTGATTAGAATTATCCCTTTCACATTCACATTCATAAAAAGTTAATTGACCATAAGATTGTACTTCTAGTCAAACGAACTGTTGTAAGGTCAAAACTGCTCTCAATCACTTGATTTAGTGTTTTCAATATGAGTTATGTTCATGTTCTTCAAACAATACATATTGAATCTCACTGCATGCAGTACAATAAATCTTTATTTTAATTAAATCAGCTCATGAAAACTCTGGAACACAACAAACCATCTTCCATGTTAGCTATAATTAACTGATCTATAAAGACTGAATATTAAAGGGTAAAATTTACATGGTTGGTTTTATATAGACATCCAATGAATTATTTTAATCAATTGAACTAGATAACAGTTATTATGGGTCGCCATGGCTGAGAGGTCATAGGCACCTGACTGAGAACTAAGATCTAAGGTTGTGGTTGTGGGTTCAATCCCCGGCCGCCCATGCCAGCAATTTTTCTACCCCAGATTGCAAAAAAA
>Ga0194133_10007477_pt1 | contig 13075 bp, 6 predicted proteins | sample TA2KigOf40mmetaG_FD_155448 | JGI IMG/M metagenome (GOLD analysis project Ga0194133, IMG submission 155448) | Freshwater microbial communities from Lake Tanganyika, Tanzania - TA2015055 Kigoma Offshore 40m | ecosystem: Environmental > Aquatic > Freshwater > Lake | place: Tanzania: Lake Tanganyika...
ATGAAGTCTTCAAAATGCAAGGAATGATCAAGTATGGAGGGTAGGTGCAGGAATGGGGGCTCAAACTAACCGACAGTGTGTTTTTCCCCTAGGAAAATTTTTGAATTCTGGGCTTTGTTTATGGTCTGTTAGAGGACCTATCAGAGTGTATTAATTACCTACTACTTCAAACATTGGCAATTGCTTGCTCCTGCCTTTGTACACCAATAAAAGCTCTGACAATGTGACCAAAATAAGGTTATCATGAATCAGAATGACCTGATTCTTTCCTCTAAGTAAGAAATCTGTGATGAGTGATGACAGACTATGTTCCTTTCTAAAAAACCTACTTAGTAAGATAGTGCTCTCTTTATAGAACAAGGCTATCTTTGGGCTACTATTTTCCTGATTTCTGAATTTTTTGGGTTAGGTTATGGATAGATTATAGTCAATATACTTTTTTTGGGAAAATCCATTTTGGGAAATTGTATTAGGGAAAACCTCGCATTACCATTTTTGGGAAATCTTCATTAATGACTAACTCTCAATGCCCATATCTTTTATGTTATTATATTAGTATAGTGAGCTGTACGTGCTTTAAACTTTACAGTTTAATGTAAGATTATCTACAAATCAATAACAGCAAAACTGTAAAATGACTTTAAGAAGAAAGCTTGTATTTGTATGTTTGTTCAGATATATTCTCATTCTTCACCATATAAATGCATTGACTTTATATGGTTAAGAATTCATTATTCTAACACTTAATCAACTGAATGAGAATACCTCTGACTTTACAAAAGTTCCTTTGACTGAAAGTTGAGTCTGATGGTCACTTGATTTTTTTTGATAAACATGACTAAATGAGAAAGAGACAATTCAAATCAAGTATCTGCACAATAATCAATCCTGACTGATATATTCATTTCATAGAAATTATTGATTTTCAATCCTTACTGAGATAAAAATATCATAGAAATGATAGATTAAGGCAAATCCAGGGGTCAAAGGTTTTGCCTAGACCTGGTATTGAACCCCAGACTCTCAGCTCTCAGCCAGTTGTGTTTTGCAATGAGCTACAACATCCGAATTATTCTGTGTTCCTGACCACTTTGAAGTCATAGAAAGCCACACAAAACATAAAATAACTCAACATAACTTAGTGTAAAGAGCCTTTATTAAATGTATCAAGGCAAAAAAGTATTAGCTTCTTGTTTACTTCAAGCATCACAAGGATTGATTTTAAACATTTTTCTGCTTGAGCGCTGTTATGAAATTTGATATCTTTGTTCTCATCCAAATTGATGGGGGTAACTCAACCCAACTACTTATGGTTCATTGCAGAACAAATACATGTACCCAATGATGAAAACAGTTACTGAGTATTTCAACTTTTCTCTCAAGAGTCAGTTTTCAACAACAAGCTTCAAACTTAAAATAGACCTTTTGCTTTAACCAATGGGATGTTATATGACCCAAAAAACATGGGCAGCTTACTGAGAATTGAATTCTAATAATCAGGATTTAAGATTTGATCTCCAGTCTAAATTTTAAGAAATGACAGACCCAAATATAAGCCTTTGATTTTTGCATATTCTGTAATGTGACAATCTCTATTTGAGTATTTTTACATTAATTGGCCGACTGAGTTTGAATGGGGTGAAAATTTTAATACCTGTTTTGGCCATCGAGTTTCTATTTTACCCACATCCTAAATGGATCTTCCCTTCTTTTATTTCCTTCCGTTTTTCAACAAAGGATTAATTTGTTGGATTATTTTGTGTTTTGAATGGAAAATTTCAACGAGTTTTTCCATACTTACTTACTTACACCTCAGCAATCTGTTGGATCAACCCCTTTAAATCCTTGCCATAAATGTGCAATAAAAGATTGAATATGCGGGTAAATAACTTTTTCAGCTTATCTTCAGCCTACTTTCCAATTTCTACAAAATTGATTTGCATTGATGAAGAAAAGCAAAAAACCCAGCTCTGCATGATACAATCACATAAAATACCGATTCTCATGCAATATTTGAACAAATTCGAAACAGTTTTTCCAAATTTTCAAATCACCTGTTCTTCCCCATGCCATTTCCGGTCCATTCATTTCCACTCCATCCATGGATTTTTAAAAATCCCTTTGTTTGCATCTGTTGAGTTTCACTCAACCAAAATGATGGGGGGTACCTTGAAACCAACCTTGGCACCATATACTTTTCATCATTCACTTTAAGGCATTTTGAATTGTAATTAAACTCTTGAAAATCAAGTCCAAATTATTTTTTTCAACCTTGATTCAAAATTTGCTTCCTTTTAATATATCCATCATTTTCTTTCTATTTACAAATAAAAAATTTTGCAGTTCGATGGAAAAGTAGCCTCGAAAAAAGACTCATTATTCGCATTTCCGCTCGCTTAGACAGGAAACTTCCTCAAGTAACTAACCTTTGCCAAACAAAATCTGTTAGTTAGATAAAGCAGAAAAGAATAAAGCAAAATATTTGTTCGAAAGTTTCAAATATTTGAACGTGGCACTTGTCTTCCGAACATAAATTTATCAGCTTTTTCAAACAAAAAAATTAGGCTTTTTTAGCTCCGTACCCTTACAATATGAATCAATTTTTTAACATTTTTAAGTAAGCCTTGCGACACTACCGTCATTGTTAGGGCACACTAGGTGGTGGGGTTTTTGGTAGATACCCAGGCGGGAGTCAAACCCGGGTTGCTGGGACAGCTCCTTACCACTTTGCCACCCTGACTCATCTTCAGATAACTTTGAGTAATAGTGGCAATTTTCAGGTCTAGGAGATTCCTTCAGCATCAAAAAGTGGGTCTTAATTTGGGTATGTCATCACTTGTTGTGAAAATATCAGACATCCTGAATGAAAACTAAGGTTGTGGGTTCAATACTCATCTTTGCAAACAATTTTTTGATTATGGTCAATCAAAAGGTCACCTCAGTCTGGGTAACCACCAGTGTCCATTAAAGTTGTCAACCATTTCTCCATTGCAGTTTCCACTCATAACACTACAACGTATATGACCTCTTGATAAAGTTAGTATTTACATTCTATGTCTTTTTGGTGTGTATTGTTATGTCGTATCATCCTTGAGTTCCTCTTTGGGAGGCTTGCAGGCCACAACCATTCTTACCTTGAGTTTCCAATTGTGTGAGAGACTAGCATACGTAAATGAAATGTATAGGAGAGTCAGTAATGAAATAGAGTCATTTCAACAAACACATCTAAGGTCAAATAAGGTTGGCTACAGCCTTGCAGTTTTTACAATTGGCAGAGGATGTAGGAGGCTTGAGGTTTTTTTATCAAACTTGGTCTACCCTCTGATCTATGGACAAGCACAAATTAAATTATGAAAATGGTATATCAAGATTGATATTTTCCAACTTTACTGATTGAAAAAGGCAAAAAAAGATTTTTGATCAACTGTTTTAAGAAATAATGGATTTGGAACGATTTTTATAAATTGCTTTGGTCTTTCTGAAAATGATAAAATCCACCTGGATGATCAAGTTGATTAAATTACTTTCAGTTAATGACTTTTTGAACAAAATTCACACGTTTTAATTTATGTGTCAAAAAGTAAGAGGCGTTGTTGCTTGACTATCGGCCAGTTTTCAAAATCTAGCTGTTTGCCTCATAAATACATAAACTAAGTTGAGATTCTCAAGCTTCATTGAAAGTCAGTGCCACGTTAATCTGTATTAAAAATGACAAACACAAAATAAAAAAGTTTTAAGTATAAAAAGGAAACTTCTTCCTTTCGAAACAGACAAAAAGTTTAATGTGAAATAAATGGTTCAACAGGACAAATTTTGTTGCACATGTGTGAATATATTGCAAATGTGCTGTTCCAGAAACACAAATCTTTTTTGAGCTGTCCCTCCTTCTCCTCCAATAAAATTCCTTTAAAAAAATCTTCATTCTCACTTTGTAGCGAGACATTTCGGAAAGAGCAAAAAGAAGGATCTAATGAGGGTCATATAAAACCGTTTAACACACATTTCATATGAATTCATCTGGGAAACATTTGCTGAAAGGGCCAAAAAATGTGTTCTGAAAATTGCTGGCTATTACATTTCACAAGATTTTTCCGTTGGTTTGCTAAGAGCAATAAACATATTTCATAGATGAATTTTCTAACATGAATATAGTTTAAACAAGATAATAAAGCCTATTTATAGAAACCCCATCTTCTCTGCAACCCAATCAATCTCCACAACTATCCCATATATATATTTTCTAAACAGGCAAAGCATAACTCTTGCTTTTGGGGAAGCCACAAAATTTTGGGAGTGAGATATCAGAATAACAGGCTGCAAATGCACAACTTACTAAAGAGATATGAATATACTAGTAGATTGTTGTGTGGCAAGCTGCCCCCACTTTTTGCTGTTTTTATCATATTTCGCCATTTTTTATCGCATTGTTTTTTGTCACGCCGCCTTCCCTCCTCCAGGGTGGGACAGACAAAAGGGTTATATATATATTTATGGTGAGAGGATTGAATGTCAAGAAATAAGGCAAATTAGACACTAACTGCTTATTTGAGGAAGAGGAGAGTTTATAAATATTTAACAAGGATTCGTGACTTTAGTGGTCAGGAAGTTCTGGCGGTCAAGCTTTCTATTTATATTCAGTTATATTGAAGGGAATGTGGCTATAGTATCAGAAGGGAATAGTAAGCGCTGTAAAGTCCCTTGCAGTCTTTTTCACTTCCCCATTTTATCAACACCCTCCTGCACTCACCAACCCTGTTTCCCAAAAGTCCTTTGCTCTTTGTTTCATTTTCCCCTAAATCCCCCATCAGCCAGTATTCCCCTGCACACCCCACCTTATTGCACCAAACTACCTTGCCTTTCCCTGCCTTTTTGAACATTACCTTGGTCTTCTCCACACTTCTCATGCATTACCTCACAGTCTCATTTTATCATATACTAAATATATTTCTATGACCAATATTTTTTACTTTACTCTTTTTGACCTGAAATGATTGCCATAGCCAAGTGGTCAAAGGAACCTGACTGAGAACTAATATTTTAAGTTGGCGGTTCAATCCCCAGCCACGGCAGCAGTTTTTAACCCCGAATTGCAAAAAAATTCAATATGACACCCTCAGCCAGGGTAATAGTGATCTGATAAAGGTCTGATAACTTAGCCTGCAGTCTATACTGCACCAGATTATTATCATTCATTTTTGACACCTCAGGCCCCAGTGGAGCCAGTTTATAGGGTACAAAAATGTTCAAAGATTATCAAATCACTACTCTATAAACAACTTTTGTTTTGTAATGAATGCTTTTCCTACAACTTTGTGGGCTTGGGAATCCCCCGGAGCCAGGGATACAAAATTACGATACTTAATTCAACTATTTTTGCCAAGCCTTCCTGCAAAAATTGGTCTCAACCCTGAGATACCTCGAATAATTTTACATGAAAAGAAGAAAATGAGTTAATATGAGATCATATATATTAGCTATACAAAACATGTCAGGTGAATGCATTTTGTTTGTTGGGTTGTTTCTACCGGTAATTCTTTTTTTTTCTTTATCTTTTGTTACCCAACCCCCCCTTCTCATCCTCACCTCCCACACACACTTCAACATGGTGTGTCACGGGATATGGGTTCTGGGCCATCCATTCCATTCCTCACCCATTTCCTGTCCGTTAGAAGTGATTTTCAGACTCGATGAGAAATCGGGTGGGGCATGTTTGAAGAGAGGGAGGGGGAGGGGCTCAGATTTGCCTTGGAAAAAAAGATTCTTTCCTCATTTTATTGTTCAGAATAAAATGACAAACACAAAGTCTGTTGAAAATACAAAGAATTTCTACTCATTTTTTTTGTTGTTTTAAAGCTGAACATTCTTGGATATAAACATTGAAGAAAAAAAAAGATTAAAAGTTATCTTTCAACAGGAAATGGTAGAATTTTCGACCCCGTCTCGCCTGACTTGATCATCATCTCATTTTCACTACTTTTCAGTGGATTTCAGATAAAACATATATCCTTTCCTGTCAAATGGAAAAAAAGTACTTGAAGGTTTCGTCGTCATCATCATTATATATCTAGCAAACTTCAAAAGTGTTTCTCTTTGGATCAGATTGAAAATTGATTTTTTTTGATGGAAATGACTGAAGATCCAAAAAAAATTGACCAATTACACTAAATGAAAGTATATGCAGAATAATGTTTTTTGATAATATCTCATGACAAAAAGTGACTTTGTCTTATCTTTCACCCTTGACTGACTTCGGGGTAGCCACGATCACGATCACGGGATGGGAACTGTTGCACCTGTTTCCGTTCATTCAAACTTTGATTCTCAGGATAAAATAACTGGAGCATCTTCTTCTTTATTTATGAAAATATGTTGTAGATATGAAAACTCTTAGAGCTTATTACTAAAATCTCCAAGAAAAAAAACCAATGTCCTATTTTTTTTCCTGCATTGAATCAATCAAGCTTTTAAAGATTTTATTTTCGGTTTCAAGTTCACGTGAGAAAAAAATATTTTTGGTGCCTGATATTTGAGATCTAAATGGAAGTATGGGTGTTAAAGTAAAAAAGGCAAAAGAGTTTCCTAAAGTGGTTCGTTGGGGGTCCAACAATTTTTTTCGTTTCTTTTTAGCAGCTAAAAAGGAAGTTGAGGCTGTAATTTTTAACAGATTTAAGCTTAGAAATTGTTTTACACACGCTTATCATGTGTCATGATTTGAAAATGAGATTTTTATTCATAATTTTTTTTGCATTCGAATCGTTAATGCTTGAAAATTACTTTCAACTTTCATCTCAAAATTATCTTCTACGTGCTTTACAAGTAAGTAGTTAAAGCAACTAATTTCTTTGGTTCAAGGATTTTGACCCTTGAAGTTGTAAAAATAAGATTTTTCTTGGCATTCAGACACTTTTAGTCATGATTGTATATTCCAAAGGAAGAAATTGAAAATAATTTTGTTGAGTCTTTTCAAATACATGTGTCTTTGAGTGAAGATTTTTATGAGAAAACTTATGAAATGAGACATGCCATTAACTAGAGCAAGAGTTTGCCATAGGCACAGACAAGAGCAGGACGGCATGATCTCCTATGTGTGTGATTACCTCAAGGGGACCTCTTGAGAGGTGCTCGTAGAAACCCAGAGATGACCTTCCTGATAAATAAAAACACCAATACTCAACTGTCTCTTTATGGACGGTGAACCCTTACATATGACCGACTATAGAACAAAAAGGCAACTTTTGCAAGGCAGCATCAAACAGATAGTATCTTTTGATCACTTGTTGGAGGGACGTCTGTAGAGGCAGAAAACTTTTGCTGTTGTGGGCACAAAAGATAGCTTAACTGACAAGATAACTTGAAATGACTTTTAAGGTAAATGTGAAAGAACTTCAACATCAAAAATATCATTAACTAGCCAACCGGGGCCCAGGGCTGCCTGGGAAAATTTTACTGCTTTTTTTGTATAGCAAAGTTTTTTCTCCAGTGATCTGTTTAGGTTTTGGAGCTTGGGGTACCCTAGGGTCATGGGGACGGGTTGGCATGGCAATACCTGGTTAAGCACCTTTCCTGAGTTGGTGTGGAGGTCTGTACAAAATTTGGTGGAAATTGGTCCAGCAGTTCATGCGAGAAATGGACCTCAAATGAATCTGACTGTCTTGGGTCAGATCACAAGTCAGGATCTTTAGGGAACCCCTGTTCCAAAAACAAAGAATTGCATTCTCAACATTGCTTTATCCTTTAAGAGATAAATCTAAAGACAAAATAGAATTATGAAAAGTGCCAGCTTATGGTCCCAATATTGACAAAAAAGGTGTTGCTTGATAAAAAAAACCTTGCAATTTTATGTCAAAGACAGCCAAGTGAAAATAGATGCAAAATTGGAATTCTGTTGGTGAACTATTGAATTGCAAACTTTAACGTCGACATTTTTTTCCTTATCAAAACCAAACCCTCTTTTGTTATTTTCCGAAATCCCATTCAAACGAAATAACCATAGGAATTTTGAAATTGATAAAAATATCTGGAAAGAATTACTGAAAAGTGAAAAGGATTATTTCACAAACAAACATATAAATCAAAAATTGATTTTTTTTGTTGCATCTTTGTCAAAATTTCTACCAAATTGAATTTTTAAATTTCTTTTTTTTACAAATGATGTTCAGTATAATTTACTATTTTTGTACAAAATAAAAAAAGCTTATTTGTTTTAAAATGATCATGTTGACTCAGCTATTAATCTGAATTGTTTAAGCTTAAAAACTTGAGACACAGAGTCAATTAAAGCGAGAAGAAACACGTGTAAATGGTACAAAAACAGAATGATTTCCAGACAAAAAAATCAACTGCTTTTTTACAACAAATTATCTACGGCATTCAACATTACAAGTTCCAGTAGCTGCTGGCCAATCCAAACTCAGCAGGGAAAACAAGTTTGTTTCTTCGTGAAAGGAAGAAGTTAAAAAGACTCAATTTCGAGACTTAATGGCAACAGTTTGACCCTTGAAGCTTTCAAAAAGATATAATTGAAGTAATTGTCTTAATGACTACAGCAACGATCCATGATCTTTCACACAATACAAGTTCGCCCAATCAAGTTTGCCTAATGCAAGTTCACCCAATACCAGTTCGACCAATGTACAAGTTCACCCAACACCAGTTCTCCCAATCGCCTAATATTGCTTATCTAACCTAACCTAACCTGCGCGTGCGCGCACGCTAACCTAACCCTGCGGGCTGCACGAGCGTATGCGCTGGTTGGGCAAACTTGTACAGTGGGCGAACTTGCATTAGGCTAACTTGATTGGGCAAACGTGCATTGGGCAAAAGATTGTAGACCCCTATAGCAACACATTATTTTAAATGCAAATTATTTGCTTTTGTCTACAAACAAATACATTTTTATTATTATTGTAAACATTAAGTTCACCAAAACTAAAAGTCCTGTATGCTTTTAATGAAATCTTTTTCAAAACTCAAATAAACATAACAATTGTGATGCCAGTCTCTTGCTCAGCCAGGAAAATTACGCAGTTTTAAGGGCTATAATGCGAGACCCCTCCAAAAGGGAAAGAGAGGGTTTTGTGATACAGCCGATAGGAACCCATAGAATAGAAAATTCTACCTTACCTAGAATTTCATGTTGAAATATAGACTGTCCAAACAGTCAAGCACTAACAGTGCCAATACTTTTTCTGCATTTAAATACAATAATCCCTTTCACAAAAAAATGCTTATGCAGGATACTGCTGACAATCATGATTACCTTAAGGTATTTTTTGTCAGGGGAAAAATATCTAACTTCTGCAAGCATTCAAGCACCCTCAAGCTCGAACCCAATCTCAAGACTAAGACAAAATCCCATTCCATGGAGCCCAGGCTTGGGCTTGGGTTTCAAAATTCAACTTTCATCTTACACCTTTAATAGCTCCCACAAGTCTAAAACTAAAGAAAGTTTATAAAAACATTTTTCGTTCAGATGTTTAGCCAATATTAATATTATTCATAAGCTTTAATTTCTCAAGCTTTAAGGGAGCTATAGTGAGTCTAAGTTGAAAGTTTTTACAGCATCAAAACTTAGGGAGGATATGTAAAAGTCAAGTACAGACAGACATCCTTTTTATTACTTGTTCTTATTAATGGGTCAGAGGACATTGCCTCCAATGGGTGTAGTGAATGAGGAGCTGAAGAAATTTGGAAAGGTAGTCAGTCCTATGGCAAGGATCACTTACCCTCATGCAGTCAAATTTTGCCAGTGAGTCAAAGTGGCAGACTATTTTATCATTAAGGGGTAGCCGAGACTAAATGTTCATCGCATCAGGCTGGGAATCTGATTGTTGGGGTTTGAACTCCTTTACCTTCGGGCAACCTTTGCCCCCGGGCTGCTTAAAACAGCAAAATATTTCCAGCCTATTATGTGCCTTTCATAATTAATTTCACAAGGCGTTATAGAATAATAAGTGTGCTGAATATATTTCTTCATGAAAAATAAAATGGTTTGACATTTTCTAGCTATATATCCAATGTTAAATGCTTTATTTTCATCATTCTTCCTTAACTGTTAGGGTGAGGCCAAAAAAGAACCAGATGTTATTTTTAGTGAATTAAAACTTTTTTTTAGTAAATAAAGCTTTGAAAGTAAGTTGACAAAAAAACTCAGATAATAAATCACTCCAAAAGGAGTTTTCTTTGTAAAGAAAGAGCATTGACAGACAAGTCAGGGAATAGGCAGTCTTTAAAATTATTTCAATTAAAACAACTTGAAACGGTTATCTTTTCGTTTCCGCCTGGAAAAAGATTCCCAGGATTTTCAACAAAAAGAATTTTTGAGCTTTTCTAGAACATCTAAGACTAGACCTGATAATTCATTAGTTTGCCTTTATCTGGGTTGGTTCAGATTACATGGAAAGAGATTTTATCACTGGAGGAAAAAAAACTTTATTTATTTTCAATGTTTTCCCCCTTAGATATAACCTACAATGTGAAAAGTTTAATCATATTATGACAAGTTTACATTTTCCCATAATAAATGTTGCTCTTTTTGTATTTCCTAGCGTTGAAATCTTCCTTCTCTCACTTCAGATCCTCTTTTGTTCGGAGTTCTTTTCTTTAGAAGAAACCTTTTTTTTCATTCTTTGCTCTGTGAATGGGTAGAGAAGCTGTAACTGAAAAATGGAAGAAAAACATTTTTTTTGTTGACAACAAAATTTAGATGCATTCTCAACTGTTATACCTAAAGATCTTCTTTCTTGTTCAAAGTGGAATAAAAAGAAACAGTTAAACAGATTGAGTTTGCAAGGGTAAAAATTAGGGATGGGTCGACACACAATTAAAAGTTCATTTTGAAAAAGAAATGAAAGGTTTGTTAAATTGACAACAAGGCTTAAATTGAAACAATTTGAAGAAAAATATTTTTTAACCCAATGGATTAGAGATGAATACTGACCTAACCATAGCATGCTTCTGAGCTGCAGTAAATAAGGGCTCGACCCAGCCAGAAAATTGACCTTGTTTCAGGCAATTTTTTTTACTTAAAAAAGGACATTTCAAAATTGTTAAATAAATTGGGACATATACACAAAAAAACACAATTTTATGAAGTAATACAGTTTTCTTGTGTCACAATTGCAAATTTTTTTATGTGTATTCCAAAATATTTATAAATTGCACAATTTTTGCCAAATTCGCATCTCACTTTACCTGCTGGGGTTCCTTCTTTGACCTGGTATTTTTTTTACCTGACATGATGAGAATTTTTTTATCGGAAGGAAAAATTAAATTTGAGATTTTTGGTGGAAATTTTCCAGACCCAGAAAATTGACCCAGACCCATCACTGCAATGGTTTAATTGTTTTGGATGCATAAAAATCTGAGAGATTTTGAAGATGGACTATCCTATCTATTATTAATGCTATAAATCACAGATATTGTAATTATCTGATGGAAGATAAGATATGAAAACATCAAATGATTATTCAACCTTGAATTAAAAAGAGTAAGGATTATAATTATCTCAAAAGGACAAGGATCAGGATCACTTCATTAATATTTACTCCTTCACTATGAAGTTTTTCTTAGTGTGTTGAAAACTTTTAAGATATTGTTATTTTTTGGCAAAGGCTGAAAACCTATAGTCATAGACAAAATTTCATTTTTATGCATTTGGAGACATTATAATATTTTTGGATATGAATACCAACAATAATTTTTCTTCATTTTTATTTTTTTCAGATGATCAAGTTGTAATGGGGCGAGATGATGTGATTTTATTATACAGTAGACACTGTTCAGGTTCAGTGGAATGGGCAAATTACTTGAACAAACTTTACACAGAGCTTTCAAAGCATAAAGGAAAACTAAGGTAAGTGTAAAATTGAGTTTAAGTAATTCAGGTAATAACAGGTCGACCAAAATGAGACTCATAGCCTGAATGACATTCATGTATGTAGACTATCTCTGAGAGCGCAATTGAGCAAACCTTATGCGTTCTGATAAGCGAAGTAGCATTGACCCTGTATAATCGCATATGCCACTCTGACAGCACACTTAAGAAATGAAAGCCTGTGAAAAATGCTCAATGTACTTTATTGCAAAATAAATGGATAAAAACTTCCAAACTAAACTCAAATTTAGGGCTCTGGGATCAGATGTGGATAGAATTTGAATTGATGTTTTGTCTTTTAATGACCCTTCAAATAAAGTGTAATGTATAATCAAAAGTTTGAATAAACTCAGGGTCCGGCATTTACCTCTGGAAGATGTTTCTGAGCCTGTGTTGCCTGCATTTATTGAAGATGAGATTTATCACAGCCGTTTGCAGATTGTTCTTCTGTCCCCAACATTTTTGGACTTTGCATTCAAGTAAGTTTTTAAAAATTTTATGATGCTTTGAGTCATTCCCGAAAATTGTATAAAACAAGGTTTTCCCGAATTCACTTTTCCCCAAAAAAATTAGCCTGGAGGGCTTATCATCAGGACCCAACCCTGCAGGACTCAAATCTGGGACTAGCTGATTATTCAGGAAAATATGTTTGGGAAAAACTCGTAGCTCCAATTTTATCTATTCTGTAAGGTTTATGTCAATTCATGTTTCTGATTCCAGACATCCATCTGTTATGGTTGGTCGTCTTTTAAACCCTGATCGAGTCTTAGCAATCATGTTGGGTGTTAAAGATAATGCTATAAATCTTGACCACAGGACTTGTAAGATATTAGAGCAAACATGATTCTTAGGCATGGAAGTAACTCGAATGTTTTCAGTTTTGGTTTCATTTTCCCAATGGGTTCATCTTGAGGCAAAAGACCACAATTTGGAGTTTGTCCAAACTGTCCTCTACTTTTCAACACAAATTCTTCAAAAGTCAGTCAATGCCAATTCTTCTGGACAACAACGATTGCAAAAATATTGCCAGCCTCAAAAGTCATTCAATGGACGATTAGGTAAATTTATACTAGGGAAACCTATTGTGCTTTCAATAAAAATTTCACTTTTTCTTCAGAGAGTAATTTCTTTCACATCCATCCACGAAGAGCTACAGAAGTATGTTTGAAATCTTTATATGTTCATAAATAAAGAGGAGAA
>Ga0194133_10007479_pt1 | contig 13073 bp, 11 predicted proteins | sample TA2KigOf40mmetaG_FD_155448 | JGI IMG/M metagenome (GOLD analysis project Ga0194133, IMG submission 155448) | Freshwater microbial communities from Lake Tanganyika, Tanzania - TA2015055 Kigoma Offshore 40m | ecosystem: Environmental > Aquatic > Freshwater > Lake | place: Tanzania: Lake...
GGTAAGCGTGTGTATGCCGTCATGCAGCACATTGACTAATGGCATGTTTTGCTGGCTCGGTTCGCTTGGGGAAGTGACATGCGTCATGGTTTACTTTTCGCCATGGATTGGACAAAGGCGGCGACCGCCTCGTCGTGTTCGACGGTATGGTGGGCGAGTGCTTGCATGCCCGCTGACATCTCGAGCAAAGCTTCGATCCGCTGGTGTTGAGCCTCTCGCAAGAGCCGCTTGGTCATTCGTAGCGCAGGCGCAGGGTTTGCAGCAATTCGCCGCGCCAAAGCCATACAGGTGGTCATTAAATTTTCATGTGGTACCACCTGCGAGACTAGTTGACAGTCCAAAGCTTGCTGAGCATTGAGCATATCGCCCGTAAAACTCAGCTCTGCAGCCTTTGAGTAACCAACAATGCGCTGCAACAACCAAGCGCCGCCATCGCCAGGAATAATGCCCAGCTTGACGAAACTCTCGGCAAACCTCGCCTTTTCCGAGGCAATTCTTATGTCACACATGCAGGCCAGGTCAAGACCAGCGCCGATCGCAGGACCGTTAACCGCCGCAATGGCTGGAATATCGAGTGCTGCCATTGCCTTAGGAATCCGCTGAATTCCGCGGCGATAGCCCTCGCGAATAGCATAAGGGGAACCGCCCGCGATGCCTTGTTTGTTTTGCATATCCTTCACATTACCGCCTGCGCAAAATGCAGAGCCAGCACCCGTGAGAATCAGGCATTTGGCCTCAGCATGGTGCTGGACAGTTTCGATCGCATCAACAACCGCATCCCATTGGGACTGTGTCGATAAAGCATTGCGCTCAGATGGCGCATTCAAGGTTAAGGTGAAGATGGCGCCTTCTTGCGCCAACAGTGCAAAGTCGGACATGAATCCCTCCATTAGTGGGATCGATTCTGCCCGAAAGCGCTAGGCTGCCACCATGGGTTGAGCACGTACGGCGAGCTTGTCGTCATTGATCCGTACCGAAAGCAGCTTCATGAGCGCGTAAACCGTCTCGATGTGCGGCGTGGGTACAGCCGTGATCTTGCCCAACTCAATCACAGCGCCCACCAAGGCGTCGATTTCAGGATCACGACCCGACTCTACGTCTTGCAACATGGAGGTTTTATGTTTGCCCACTTTTTCTGCGCCAGCAATTCGTTTTTCAAGTGTGACCCTGAAGCTGATCCCAAGACGGGTTGCGACCGCCTCGGCCTCACGCATCATCGATGCTGCCAATTCACGCGACAAAGGAAACTGGCAAATATCCACCAAGGTAGAGTGCGTGAGTGCGCTGATCGGATTAAAGGTGAGATTGCCCCAGAGCTTGAGCCAGATTTCACTGCGGATGTTGTTGAGTACAGGTGCCTTCAATCCAGCATTCGCAAACATGGCTGAAATCGCTAAAACACGTTCACTCTCGCGACCATCGAGTTCGCCCAAGGGGAAGCGATCGCCCTCAATATGGCGAACCCAACCAGGTGCGGCCAGTTCACAGGCGGGGTAAACAACGCAACCGAGAATACGTGATGGGTCGATCGCCCTCATAATGTGACCATCAGGATCGACGCTATGCACAACCCGATCCTCGAACTCGCCGCCATGCCGCTGAAAATACCAAAAGGGAATGCCATTTTGCATCGGGACTATAACCGTGTTGTCGTGAAGCAAATGAGGCAAATCCTTGATTACCGCTGCAAGCTGATTGGCTTTCATTCCTAGGATCACCAGGTCCTGAGGTCCCGCTTCTGCGAGCGAGGCGCTTGCATTGATGTGCCGAACAACATGCTCAACGCCGTCTGCCATCGTCAGCCGCATGCCCCGGCTGCGGATTGCTTCCAGATTCGCATTTCGAGCGATCAAGGTGACGTCTTCGCCCGCCTGGGCAAGCTTTACACCGACATAACCACCAATCGAACCTGCACCTACAATACAAATCTTCAACGAATAATTCCTTTCGAGGACAAGGCTAGGATGATGACAACCTTGATAAGACCATGAACCCGTGTGCGATGACGCGATATCTTGAGCAAATTAGTCGAGGCAAAGCCGTTGTCGCACCAATCCAGCGCGCTCGGTTCTGGCAATTAACTCAATTGCCGTACCCGGTAGGGCCGCGAGTTGCCATTGATGCAAACAGCGTTGGGCACTCAGTCCATGATCGGGCAAAAAGGCCTGCAAGGACTGCTTGGCCGCGTGGCCTTCTAGCGACGGCCCTTCAACACGCTGCATGCCGTTCATACACCGAAGGTATGGCCTAGTGTCTGGACTGAAAACCCAGTCGCCAGCGAGCACATCCGCAACCCCAAGCATACCGCTTTCATGAGCTCGTTCGGTGGGTGTTTCGCCTGATTTCAAAAGAGGAAAACACTCAAAGATCACGCCCCGCACCGTCTTTCTCTCAAGGGCTCTTCGGCTCACATAGCTCGGAAGATAACCACTGTTTTCAACAGCAAAGCGTATGAGGTAGTGCTTGGCACCAGGCGGATGTAGCGGTCCTACAGCCTCGCCAAGGCACTGCACATTTAGTTCCAACAAAACCAGTTTTGGCAGGATGCCTGCCAATTGCTTAAGCCATCCCGGGAAGCGTGCCACTTCGGCTTCTCGTAACTGGGGTGGCGGATTACGCCAAAAGTTCATACGATCCCAACCGCCGATCTCAACAGCACCAAGCTGAGGATGATCGAAAGCCCTCCAGTCCACATGCGCCTGTCCGCCACAGACCTCATCGCTCCACTTCAACAGCTTTAAATCGTCCTCGGGCGGGTGTTCTCGGTACCAATCGATGAAAGGATACTTGTCAATGCCAGCGGCTTTGTTGGGAGCCCAGAGTTCAACCACCCAAAACAAGGCGCCAAGATGCTCATAAATCCAGTCTTGCGTGCCGCTGATAACCTGTTGAGGATGGTATTTGAAGTCATGCCAAATGCTTAAGGTCGGATAGCCGGTGTGCTCGCTCGCAGCAGCCGACAAACGCTTATACATCCATAAATCCTCGGGGATCATGCTGTCATCGGGCGCGGTACCCATGGGTCGCAGAATCACACCGCTATGGGTATGAAAACTGACAGCTGCGCCGATGTTGGGATGGCGCACGATAAACTCGACCATTGCCCTAACCTCGGGCTCACTTGTGGGATAAGGTCCGGCTCCGGCTTGCTTATATTCCTGACGCCAGTCCGAGGGGAAATTACGATTTAGGTCAAGACCTGAGCGCTCAGGGTTCAGCTTAAATCCGATACCGTTATGCTGAAGCACACGACCTTCAGGGAGCACACGGTAGTAGCAGCCGCCGATTTCACCAGGCTCACGAGGAATCATTACCCGAGCTTCGGTAGGGTGTGGTTTCCACCCACCGTTTGGGTCCGCGATGCGCATCGACAAGATCCGACCATCGCCGTCAATATCCTCGATAAGCATGCCATCGAGGGGGTAGTCCTCAAAAGGATAAGCGCGCGTAGAGGATCGAATATGACGTGGGCGCTCGCTGAGCGCCAACTCAGCGCCGTCAGGACAAAGTCGAGGCACCAGGTAAATGCTGCGTGTATCGAGCAAATGGCTCACCGTCGGATCGGATGAGGCTCGCTGCAGCATATGGTCCAAAAAATAAAGCACTGCGGTACTCGCAAGTAACTCTGCCGCGTGAATATTGCCGTCCACCCAAAGTGCAGGCTTTTCGTCGGCGCTTCCCGTGGCAAAGCGCGTGAGTGTAAGCACCCAAATCTTGCGTCCTTCGAAGCTCTCACCCATAGAGTCCATGCGCAACAGGTCTGGATACTCGTTAACCAGCGTGTGCAGGCGATCAGTAAGTTCATCGTAGCGGTAAAACTTTGAAAAATCGAAGCTCATGAGTCATGTTCCTGGTGAAGCCCTGTCCGCGAAAAACGCAGCACCCCGACATGACAGCGATGTTAACCCCTGAGCACAGTCATCCATTGGCGGCGACAGTTGATGTTCAGGCCTGCTTACCCGTATAGTTCATTAGGGACTTAAGACGCCGCACCGGACATTCATGGCAGGCGCTTGAGCACAATTGGCGCCTTGCGCATTCCAACCTCAGGAGGATCCATGAGCATCTCAATCACCGTTCATTTGAACGGTAAAACTGTTTCTGCCCAAGTGCAGGCCAGCACCAGCCTGGTCGAGTTTTTACGCGAGCACCAGCGCCTCACGGGCACCCATGTCGGCTGCGATACGGCGCAGTGCGGCGCATGTACCGTGCTTGTCGACGGCAAGGCGATGAAGTCCTGCAATATGCTCGCCGTGCAGGCCGATGGCCTCAGCATCACCACAATTGAAGGTCTTGCCGCTGCAGATGGGAGTCTTCACCCGATGCAATCTGCCTTCCGCGACTGCCACGGTTTGCAATGTGGTTTTTGCACCCCAGGTATGGTGATGTCGGCATTAGATCTGGTCACGCACCATGATCACAGCAGCGAGCAAAAAATTCGCGAGCATCTGGAAGGTAACTTGTGCCGTTGTACGGGTTATCAAAACATCGTTCGGGCTGTGCAGCAAGGTGCACAAGCCATGGCTCAATCAGCTTAATCGAAGGAATCACGAACATGAACGCACCCACAGCAGGTTTCATCGGCAAGGCGGTACTACGCCGCGAGGATCACCGCTTTCTAACGGGCAATGGTCAGTACACCGACGACATTGTTCATCAGGGACAGACTTATGCAGTCTTTGTCCGCTCACCCCATGCTCACGCAAAGTTGTTGAAGGTCGACACCGAGGCTGCACGTGCCGCAGCCGGTGTGGTTGGCGTATTTACTGGCGAGGATTTTGTCAATGTCGGGGGATTGCCTTGTGGCTGGCTCATTACCAGCGTTGATGGCACGCCCATGAAAGAGCCTAAGCATCCTTTGCTGGCGCACGGCAAGGTACGTCACGTTGGCGACCAGGTCGCGGTCGTGATTGCCGAGACTCTGGCCCAGGCCAAGGCGGCGGCAAGTCTTGTCGATGTCGACTACGAAGTTCTTCCTGCCTATGTCGACCCGGCAGCTGAAGCCGGTAGCGTGCCTGTGCACGATGAAGCACCCGATAATCTTTGCTATACCTGGGCGCTTGGCGACAAGGCAGCGATCGACGCGACCTTTGCAAGTGCAGCCCATGTCACAAAACTTGAATACCGCAATAATCGCTTGATTCCCAATGCGATTGAACCGCGTGCTGCCAATGCCATCTACAACCGGTCAGACGACAGTTACACCTTGCATGTTGCCAATCAAAACCCGCATGTTGAGCGCCTATTAATGGCTGCCTTTGTGCTCGGTATTCCTGAGCACAAGCTACGTGTGGTTGCTCCTGACGTCGGTGGCGGTTTTGGTTCGAAGATCTTCCTCTATGCGGAAGAAACCGTGCTGGTTTGGGCCTCCAAGCAGGTCAATCGTCCCATCAAGTGGACCGCAGAACGAAGCGAAGCTTTTCTGACCGATGCACACGGACGCGATCACGTCACCGTCGCCGAGATGGCCGCTGATCAAAACGGCAAGTTTCTCGCCATGCGGGTACACACCAGGGCGAATTTAGGCGCTTACCTGTCTACCTTTGCCTCGTCGGTTCCAACGATTCTCTATGCCACCCTGTTGGCAGGCCAGTACACCACGCCACAAATTTTCTGTGAAGTGAAGGGTGTGTTTACCAACACAGCGCCAGTGGATGCCTATCGCGGTGCGGGCCGACCAGAAGCAACCTATGTGGTCGAGCGACTTGTCGAGACGGTCGCCAAGGAAATGGGGATCGACCCGGCTGAGATCCGTCGTCGCAACTTTATTCGTAGCTTTCCCTACGCTACACCCGTTGGCCTAACTTACGACACGGGCGATTACGAAGTTCATTTGGCAAGAGCGCTCGAGAAGGCCGACGTTGCAGGCTTTGCAGCCCGTAAGCAAGCCTCGGCTGATCGAGGTCTGCTTCGTGGCCTGGGCTACTCCTGCTACATCGAAGCATGTGGTTTGGCACCCTCGAATATTGCAGGTGCACTCGGTGCGCGTGCTGGCCTATTTGAAGCAGGGGAAGTCCGCGTTCATCCGACAGGCAAAGTAACCGTCTATACAGGATCGCACAGCCACGGTCAGGGGCATGAAACAACCTTTGCCCAGGTGGTTGCCGACCGGCTTGGTATTCCCATGGAGGATGTCGACATTGTTCATGGTGACACAGGCAAAGTCTTGTTCGGCATGGGTACCTATGGTTCGAGGTCCTTATCGGTTGGCGGAACTGCGATTGTTAAGGCGGTAGACAAAGTCATCGCCAAAGGGAAAAAAATCGCTGCCCATTTGCTTGAAGCTGCTGATGGGGATATCGAGTTTGAAGGTGGCAACTTCAAGGTTGCCGGCACCGACAAGAGCCTGCCCTTCGCACAAATTGCCCTGACCGCCTATGTGCCACACAACTACCCGCTCGATAAGCTTGAGCCAGGTTTGAATGAAAACGCATTTTATGACCCCACCAATTTCACCTATCCCTCGGGGTCATATATTTGTGAGGTCGAGGTTGACCCCGACACTGGTGTGGTGAAAGTGGACCGCTTCACAGCGGTTGATGACTTTGGCAATGTGGTCAACCCGATGATTGTTGAAGGCCAGGTCCACGGCGGCCTTGCTCAGGGTATCGGTCAGGCACTGCTCGAACATGGCGTTTACGATCACGATTCAGGTCAACTGCTTTCGGGCTCTTACATGGACTATGCCATGCCTCGCGCCGACGACTTGCCGCATTTCGAAGTCGAGACCGTTAAGGGAACCCCATGCACCCACAACCCGCTCGGCGTGAAAGGCTGTGGCGAAGCTGGCGCAATTGGTTCGCCTGCGGCCCTGATCAACGCACTTTGCGATGCCTTATGGAGCCTTGGTGTCAAAGACCTTGATATGCCAGCAAGTCCTCATAATGTGTGGAAAGCGATTCAGCATGCCAAAGCTTAAGGCTGCCGCGATGCTGTCAGGAGCGGCATCGCTTATCAGCCGAGGTAATTAACGCAACAAACAATGCCAAACCAAGCGTCCTCGCGGCAAAGCCCGGGGACGCGTCGACGAGGAAAGAGGATTTCATCATGACCATTGCTTATCACCGTCCCAGTTCCGTCGCTGATGCTTCAGGACTTGCTGCTGCCCATAGCGACGGACGCTTGCTCGCAGGCGGACAGTCGCTGCTACCCGCCATTCGCTTGGGTCTGTCTGACCCGAGTGACCTGGTCGATTTAGGTCGAATCGCCGAACTCAGAGGTATTCACGAAGAAGCCGCCGGTCTTCGAATCGGTGCGATGTGCACCCACGCCGAAGTCGCAGCCTCTGAGACGGTAAAGCACTTGATTCCAGCACTTGCACAACTTGCCGGACACATCGGCGACCGCGCTGTTCGTAATCGCGGCACGCTTGGTGGCAGTCTTGCCAACAATGACCCGGCCGCTTGCTACCCCGCCGCAGTACTTGGACTTGGCGCCACGATTCATACCAATAAGCGCGATATCGCTGGTGATGATTTTTTCACCGGTGTTTACTCAACGGCACTTGAAGAAGGCGAAGTCATCATTTCGGTGAACTTTCCCGTACCAAAAGCCGCCGGCTGGCAAAAATTTAAACAGCCCGCTTCGCGTTTTTCAATCGTTGGCGTCTTCGTTTCACAGGGCAGCCAAGGTGTCCGCGTGGCAGTCACTGGCGCTGCAGCTTGCGTGTTTCGTGCAAGCGCCATCGAGGCTGCGCTCAGCGCAAACTGGTCGTCGGCTTCTGCAAAGTCAGTCCATGTTGATGCTGCCGAACTCAACAGCGATTTGCATGCAAGCGCTGAATATAGGGCTCATCTGATCCCTGTTCTCGCGGCTCGAGCAGTCGCAGCCTAAAGACTTCGGTTTGGGCGGGTCTCCAAGGGCGATGGCCACCGAGGAAGACCCGCCATCTCATCGTTCATCGGCTTTGGCATATCCAAGCCCTACATCGCTCGACGCTAAGCTTCGGGCCCATGGTCATTTCGCCGATGCGTCTGTCCTGCAATCGTTACACCTGGCCTTAAGACTCAAAAAGGCTTTGCTTCTCGATGGACCGAGCGGCAGCGGCAAAACACATCTAGCTGAAACTTACGCGAGGTCACTGGGTCTGACGCCAATACGGCTCATCGTGCACCCCGACTCTCAGCGCGAAGACGCATCTTACGACTGGAATTACAGTCGTCAGTTGCTGGGTTTACGCTTAACCAAAATGCGAGGCCAGCAGGGTAAGCGCTTGCTTGAGCGCGCTACACCCCACGACCAGGGCCGAAAACACATCGAGCCTGCGGCCGTCAAACAAGTCATGGACGAAGACAATCTCATTGCCAAGCCCTTGTTACAAACAATTCGCGCCTCGAAGCCCGGCAGGCCTGCTGTACTGATTATTGAGGGACTCGAGCAGGCAAGTGCGGCACTCGACGGCGTGCTAATGCCCTTTTTAGATGATTATCGAGTTGATATTGACGGTCTGGGGGGACTTCGCGCCAGTGAAACTCCTGTCATCTTTATGACCAGCCAGGACGCAAGAAGAATCAGCGACCCCCTACGTCGTCGCGCCCTTTACCAGTACTGCCCTTTTCCCTCGGCAGCGCGCGAATGGCGCATGCTTCAAGCGGCGGTCCCCGATGCCGGACCGCGACTAAGTCAGGCTGTCATCGAGTTTGTTCGCGGCCTGCGGATTTCTGACTTGGCGCAGCGACCAGGGATGGACCAGTTGATTGCTTGGACCAAAACGCTCCGTCAGCTTGATGCGCTGAGCCTTGATCCTGAGGTGATTCATAACACCTTGGGCTTGCTGCTCAAACACCAACACGAACTGAGACCGCTTGCAGGCACCGATGCAAGCGCATGGCTAGCCGAGCTTCAACAGCGTGCACAAAACACAGCTGTCATCGGGCTGTCATCCTGAGCACCTATTCTGCGCCGAGGGTTAAGACATGAGCGCACGCATACTGATCATTGAAGACGAACCGGCCATCCGAGAGCTCATCCAGGTCAATTTGAGCCACGCAGGCTTTGAGGTGGTGAGTGCTGAATACGCCTCCGAAGGTAAGCGAGAAATTGACTACCGTTTGCCTGACTTAATTTTGCTTGACTGGATGCTCCCCGACTTCTCGGGTATCGAGTTAGCCAAACAACTGCGTCAGGATATTCGAACCAAGAAGCTTCCCATCATCATGCTCACGGCAAGGGCAGAAGAATTTGACAAACTTGCCGGATTTGACGCAGGTGCGGACGATTACATCACCAAGCCCTTCTCACCGCGAGAACTCCTCGCCCGAGTCAAGGCTTTGCTTCGACGGACCGCGCCTGAAGCGAGCGGCGTCCCAATCACCATTGGCAAGCTCACCCTTGATCCACAGTCCTTTCGGGTGAATGCGGATCAGGAGTCGATCAATCTCAGCCCCACCGAGTTTCGCCTATTGCACTACATGATGTCTCACGCCGATAAAGTGTTAAGCCGAAGTAAACTCTTGGATGAGGTCTGGGGCGACCATGTCTTTATCGAAGAGCGCACGGTTGATGTGCATATTCGGCGCTTAAGGCTTGCGCTCCAACCCTATGGCTGCGACCACATGGTCGAAACCGTACGCGGAGGCGGTTACCGATTCGTGCCAACCTGAGGCTGGCGCGCTATGCTCGGCGCATGCTACGCCCCAAACCCTTGCTCTTACTTATCATCTTAGGCGGCGGCGCCGCCTGGCTTGCTTCACGCGATGAGGCATTGTTCGCGCTTGTCTGGCTTGCCTCGGGGCTGATCCCCTGGGTACTGTATGACATGTGGCGTATCCAGCAATTGCGCTGGTGGCTCGCCCTACCGAGCAAGCGCGATTTGCCGACTGCGCCGGGCGCCTGGGGTGCGATTTATACTCGACTGAATTTGATCGCCCAGCGCAGCGACAGTGAACTCAAAGACATGCGTCGTGAGATCGATCATGTTTATAAAGCGGTCGACGAATTACCTGAGGGTGTTATCGTGCTCGATCGATTTCAGCACGTCCTCTGGGCCAATCGAACCGCACAACAATTACTTGGGATTTTCGGCGAACGCAAACCGATTCATCACTTTTTGCGTGAACCCGCCGTGCTCGACATGCTTGAGAAAGCACATCAAATCGCTTCGCCTGAATCCCGCACGAGCTTGAGCAGTCTTCCCGATCAATTAGGAAGGTTTTTTGAGTTTCGGCTGCACCAGTCCGACACAGGCGAACAGCTGCTGGTTTTTCGCGACACAACCGATGCGGCAAGGCTTGATGCGATGCGCCGAGACTTCGTCGCCAATGTTTCCCATGAGATCCGAACACCGATTACCGTGATCGCGGGCTTTTCAGAAACCATGCTGAGTATTCCATGCAATGAAGAGCAGACCCAGAACTATCTTCAGGAGATCCTCCGGCAAAGCGGCACCATGAGCCGACTGGTTGAGGATTTGCTGACGCTCTCAAGCCTCGAAAATGCCTTGGCACCTCCGAAAGGCAGCTCGATTGCGGTACACACAATGCTGCAATCCATGTGCGACGAGGCAAGGGTTATCTCGGCTGGGCGCCATGATGTTGCGATTGATTTACAAGGGCCTGCAGCACTTGAAGGTGCAGGCAATGAAATCGAAAGCGCGATTCGTAATCTGATTACTAATGCGATTCGCTACACACCGGAAGGTGGGCATATTCGAATCACATGGCGGGTTCGTGATCATGAGGGCTGGATTACTGTTATTGATAACGGTATAGGTATTGCATCAGAACATCTGCCACGACTTACGGAGCGCTTTTATCGCGTTGACCGTGGGCGCTCGCGCGCTGCGGGTGGTACGGGCCTGGGCCTTGCGATTGTCAAACACGTCATGAACCGCCATCAAGGACGCATCGAAGTCCACTCCCAACCTGGCAAGGGAAGTCAGTTCTCGCTCGTGTTTCCGGCAAGCCGGGTGCATGCAGCAGCAAATTAAAAAATAGGCGTTATTGGGCAGGCAAATTCTTTTTTAACAAGATGAGTCCTGTGAAAAGGCTGTCATCGTCACGTCACCTTGCTGTCATCGCCTTGCCATAAGCCTTAGGTACTCTCGCGCGATGCTCGATCGCTTAGTAGCGTTAGAGCGATCAAAAAAGCAGGACTAAAAAAGCATGCAAGTGGCAGAAACCGAACGCGTTCTCGTTGTTGAAGACGACGCTGCGATTCGTGAACTATTGAGAATCAATCTTAGCCACGCTGGCTACAGCCTGCGCTTGTGCGAGCGCGTGGATGAAGCCCGAGCCTTGCTAGGCCGAGAAACTTTTCACCTTGCCATGCTCGATTGGATGCTGCCCGATGAAAGCGGGATCGAACTCATACAAAGCATCCGGCGGCAGCCAGAAACCATGCGGCTGCCAATCATCATGCTGACAGCACGCAATCAAGAGGCCGATCGTATTGCCGGGCTTGAAGCGGGTGCTGACGATTACTTATCGAAACCGTTTTCAATGGCAGAGTTGATAGCGCGTGTAAAGGCTGTGATTCGTCGCGCGCAACCAGATATTGCGCGTGAACGACTTGAGCTAGACGGATTATGTCTTGAACCCGAAGCGCTTCGCGTGTCAATTCATGGAAGCACACTGCTGCTGAGCCCAACTGAATTCAGACTGCTGCATTGCTTTATGAGGCGGGTCGACAGGATGATCATGCGCAGTCAGTTGATTGCTGAGGTATGGGAGCACCAACCTTATATTGATGAGCGCACTGTTGATGTACACGTGCGCCGCCTCAGACTTGCGCTAAAACCCTTTGGGTATGATCGGCTAATTGAAACCGTTCGCGGTGGAGGCTATCGGCTTGCACCCCATGTAGGCGCACTTTGAGGAATCAAACTCGCCTAAGGACTGTGGATCAGACTTTCTAAATCTGGTCGTTTTGATCGCTATGCCTAACGTCGACGCCGTCGACAACACCAACGACATAAGCGGCGATATTGCGCGCATGATCTGCCACACGCTCAACTGACTGCACCACAAAAATCGCGTCAACACACGCGCCCGTGTCTTGGGGGAAGGATGATGCGAGCTTGATCAAAAGCGCCTGTAACTGATCACGCTTCTTGTCGATCTCGTTATCTTGTACCGAAAGGCGTGCAAACATATGATTGTCTTCACGGACCATGGCATCAATGGCAGAACGGAGCATATTGCCTGCAGACTCGCTCAGCGCGAGAATCTGAGCCAATGGCAGATGATCGCGAATCGACGACTTCATCAAACTGCTTGAGCGGAGCGCGATTTTTCTCGATTCGTCGCCAATGCGCTCTAAGTCATTGATCGAATGAATCGCAGCCATGATGATTCGCAAATCAAGTGCCAGCGGCTGGCGTTTGGCCAGTAGCTCACTACACATATTGCTCGCTGCCAAATGCTCAGCATCGATAACACGCTCCTGGCGGAGAATCTCTGTAGCTAGGCTCAAATCCGATTCTGTCAGCGCAAGCACCGCGCGGCGAAATTGTTGCTCAACCCGGCCCGCCAGCTTCGTGACGGCCTTTTGCATCGACTGCATCTCTTCGTCGAAACTCTTTGCCGTATGTTCCATTGCGCATCTCCATATTGTCGAGACTGAACCTTAGTGGTCGATTGTGTCATTTTAATGAAACAAACATTGCTCCGCGGTGAAACAAGCATTGCTTCACCTTGAAACAGGCATTCGTTCGCCGATCAAAGGTCTGAACGCGATGGTTTTCCGGGAAGGTTCTGCGTTTTGTCATATCGTTGTAATGACCCGTCGATAGATTCTTCCTTCCTTCTTCAGGAGAACCGTCAATGAATCTTTTCAAATCAGTTTCGAAATCCATCCGCACCGTGGCGGCTGGAATCGGCTTCGTGGCAGCATCTGCTGCAATGATTTCAAGCACTGCTCAAGCCGCAGACATTACCGGCGCAGGCGCAACCTTCCCCTACCCGATTTTCGCAAAATGGGCCGAAGACTATAAAAAAGCGACCGGTGTTGGCCTTAACTATCAGTCAATCGGCTCATCGGGTGGCATTCGCCAGATTCGTGCCAAAACCGTGACTTTTGGTGCAACAGATGCTCCCCTTAAAGGTGAAGAGCTTGACAAGGATGGCATGGTTCAG
>Ga0194133_10007481_pt1 | contig 13070 bp, 5 predicted proteins | sample TA2KigOf40mmetaG_FD_155448 | JGI IMG/M metagenome (GOLD analysis project Ga0194133, IMG submission 155448) | Freshwater microbial communities from Lake Tanganyika, Tanzania - TA2015055 Kigoma Offshore 40m | ecosystem: Environmental > Aquatic > Freshwater > Lake | place: Tanzania: Lake Tanganyika...
GTTATTCAATTATAAGCCAGGTAATTCAATAATAAAATCAAACATTCTATTGCTGAAATATTAAAGTATAGTTTTTTCCTTCTAATTAAAAAGTTTTGTGAAAAACCCTACTCAAAAATTTAGCCATTTTTCTGTGTGGGCTCTGTTTGAACAACACGATAGTGAGTCATTTTCATCCTTTTTAATCTGGGTAAAGCGACAAAGGTTTTCCACTTTTTGCAGCAGGTTTGTTTGATACCATTTCGGATTTGTAGGATTTATTTTCAAAATATTCTCGTCTCTATGAACCTATTGAAATCCCCGTAGATTGAATCAAACCTTGAGGCTTCTCACAAATTCCCAACACATAATCAGCATAAAATCTTTTAAATTGATGACTGCGTGGGTGGCTGATGTGCCAGGAGGACTGAAATACTGACCAGGAAACCCACCTTAGTCAACAAGTATGAAACAAACACTTTGTAGAATCACAAAGCACAATAAATATTTCTAATCAGACTTACAAAGTTTAACAGGTAAGTCATTCCTTAATATATAGGAACACTTAGAGCAAATTAAGGGTCAAACAAAATTTTCATTTTTTCTCTATCTTGATGGTGGTCCCTCCTTTTTCCTTTTCTACTCCTAATTCACCTCCTAATCTTTCAAACTCAATGGCTACGTTACCGTGGAAATTCTTTTCATTTTGAGATTGAAAACACAGCTACCAAAATTCAATGTCTATTATACCACCATAATAGAAAAATCTACCTAGAATATGCTAAACACTTTGTGAAAACCTGATTCATCAATCACGGTTTAAATTGAGAGTCGGTATTCTTTGGAACATAGTTTTTATTCAATAAAAATAGTTTGTGTCAGTTTTCCACATTCAGAAAAAAATACATTGTTCGTCACTTGGTAAAATTAATCTGCTATTTCTAAAATACAAATAATACATATTTTTACAATTTTTTATTTGAACATAAGATACTAAAAGCCAAACAAGGCGAAATAAAAACTCATTTAAAGCTAAAATATTACTAAATAGCATGTTTGGCCCGTTATCGTCCAAGATTCAATTCTGACATAATACAGTTTTTTATCATCCACGAACCAAGAAGAAACAAAACAACACAAAAATTGTTCTTCACTTTTTCTTACAGGTTTCCATTTTTATTTCTTATATTATTATGACTTTACTCATATAGAAACGAAAGGAAAAAATTATTTGGCTAGCATTTCTATCTGTTCTTTTGTGGCCTGGCCAAAAAACTTTCAAACAATTAGCAAATCTCATGATATATTTAAGCTTAGGGATTCACACACTACCAAAAACAAACTCCTGCTTCTTAAAAATATTTGAAGTCTAAAACAAAATTTTCTTTAAGTTTCAATGTGTGTTAAGTTACCCTTTTCACCATATTAATAAAGCCGAGACAGAAAAAGCCAATAAACGAGGGCGCTTCCCTTCCTATTGGTCAACGTTTCAAACAAATACGTAAGACAAAAGAAATTTTCTAAAGATTTTTGTAAAATTAAGATAAGTATGAATCGATGTTGCACTGATCTCAAAATTTTTCTCCCGAAACGAATGAAAGGTAAAAAAGACTCTATGGTAATCTGGTATTGTATTTTGCATCAAATTGCTATTTGTTACTATTACCCCAGTCACAACCTTCTAAAAGAAGATAAAAGGTGATCTCTAAATATCGGTTCCTAAATCTACAATTTCAAAAGCGGGAACTATCAAATAGTAAACTGGTGTGTGTGCTCAAATGCTTCCTTGAAGAAAAGTTGAAGAATCTTCATTGGCTTTTCAGTAAATGATTCACGGTTTGAGAAAGTTCTTATGCAATTGCTCTCTTCTTTATGTTTCCCTCTTGTCTTGTCATCATGGTAGTCGTCGTCATCGTCGTCATCCCCGCCGCCGTCTTCGAAGACGAATCTCTCGCATGCAATGGTAACGCCTTCCCTGTGGCTCTTTCACTTCGTTTCTCCCTGCCACTAATGTTCTTTTCTTTTCTTCTTGTTCTATTCTTCAGCTCCATTCTTCACCATCTATTCTTCCATTCTATTTTTCTTCGATGGGATTACTCACTCCTCCATGGGCACGTCTATTCTATTCTATTCTTTTCTTTTCTGTTCTGTTGTTGCACAAAGCCAGCTTATATGGAATATCTATTGTGGCTTAGTCTAAGGCGCTCAGCCAACCCAGCCCAGCCATGCTCTTGCTCTACTCTATTCAGAGAGAGTTAAGCAGTCAGAATTATTTGCCAAAGAATGGAAAAGAAAGGAGAGAGAGGGCCCTTCTAAATGGGCATAGAAGCCCATTGAAAGTTACATCAAGAGAAATAAAAGTACCAGATATATACAAATACAATAATCTGACAATGCAGACCTAAGTGAGTTGAAGAGAGAGAAAGTTGTTAGTGACTCTTTCTTCTTTCTTTCCATTCTTCCCATACTTTTCAAGCAAAGATACATTGTTGGGTGTGTCATATCGGATTTTGGCCTTTTCTGTGCCAGGCATTAAAACTATTGTGCTATTATTTTATTATTATCATATCAGTCAAAAAGAATCGCCACCTGATCTGTGTGCAAAGTACAACCAATAACACGAACAAGAAAGAAAAGGTGACAAGTGAGTTAGTTGAACAACTGGATAGTTTATTTTGATTTTTAAAGGGTAAGTCAGAATCTTTTTCATTTACTATGATGATGATTACACACGAAGATCGATGGATTTTACAAAGTTGCAGGCTCATAAAATCATTTGCACTCCACAATATTGCCTAAACGTGATTCTTTAATACCACTGCAGATTAATTTATTTTTATTGTACAAAAAGGGGGTGGAACACAAAACGAACCCTTGTAATTAGATGTGAAGTAATTAAAAATCTGACAAGTGATGTTACTGTTGATTATAGTTCTACACTCGATGTATTTGTTTTGCAAACACGTCGACACTTGTTCTTTGCACATTAATGAGAGAAAATCAAATAATAAAAATTTCTCACTTGGTTTAAAGTTTCACGAAGCTGTATTTATTTAGAAATCCATCTCAGATAACTAAAATAAAACATTTATTATCTTACAAACTTGAAAGTTTGAAAGTTGACCTCCAAAGATGTTTGAACGAGGAAAGGAAATTAAGAAAGGATATACTATACTGCTATTGATCTTCTTCAGTTTAACAAAAGGCACGATTTTTTCATAAGGCCAGCTCACCTTCACTCTTGTCAAAATTTATTAATTTTAATTCAAAGAGTGGGTGAAAGTCAAAAAGTCGGCCTCATTCACTACTCCAATTTCAACTGAATTTGGAGGCGCAGAAAGCGGTTTGCTGGAAATCGTATCTGTCGCAAAACGTCCGTCTTGCCTAAACAGCGCTTACCTTCGGACAAATTTAAATCTATTCTGGGCTCAAAAGTCGAATGACTTGTCTTGAAAGTTCGTTTTCTTGCTAGCCGTCTCTAAGACTGAATCTCGATTTCAACCTTCAAGAAGAGCAGTCCAACGTGTTTTACAGCCCTGCCAGTCTTTTTGTCAAATTTGATTCGGTATCTGCTATAAATATGAGTAAAGAAGCGAGATTGAATTCTTTTGTGTGCGTCAACAGCCCGCATAAAATTTGGTATGTGACCAGCGAGATCTACAAAAGAATGCGAAATAAAACATGCTGTAAAAATCTGAGTAAGTAGGACAGTAACAAGTTTCGAACAATTTGTAAATTAGATAGTTACTTCGACATCGTATGAGAGAATGATATGGTACGATTAGATATATATACAATTACAGATTATGTTTTGTGAGTCCAAACTATATTCTATTTTTTTGCCCAATTTTTGAAAAATAACAAAAAATAATACACTTTTGCATGGAGTCACTTTAAGATTCAGTTGTTGACAATTATGATATCGATGGAGCAGCTACCAACTACAACTACAAATGATATGGCTATAAGTTTTGATGATAAGTTAAATAGTTAACCAGTTTAATGGAGAAATCCTTGTAATCTTGGCTAAATCATTGTGTAGCATATTTCTCAATTGAATTCATTATGGGGCTTTAAATGTGTCCAAAAATCCCTTGGCTTGTCACGACAAATTAGGATTTTTCAACGGACCAAATTATCTAGTCACATTAAAAAGACCTGATTGAAGGGAACACTTAATCTTCAGATTAAAGCTTACAAAAAAGAGCCGACACGGACTTGTAAGCAGAAGAATCGCTAATCAATCCATTTAAAATCAAAATCAGTTTCATACTCTATGAAAAAAGACTCACATAACTCTATGCCCTCCAACTAGACAGCCTATTTTTTGTATGTTTCCCTGTCAATGGCAAGGTCGGTCACGATTATCGAATGTGACAAGGGATGTGAGGGTAGATGATATCCAAGTTTTTCTCACGGAAAATTTAAAGAAAGTTCAAGTTTCATGCACATAACTGTCTCCTTCAAGTAGAAGGGCCCTGTTGAAGACTATTTTTTAATTTATAAGATGGATTTGCTTGTAGATTCAAGCAGGAGCAGTTACAAAAGAAAAGGATGTATAAAGGAACAGTGAAAGTTTAGATAAAGTTTATTCGAACGCCCACAATAGTTGTTTCAACATTCTCTTTGAACAAATAAAAGTTAGTTTTGACATAGTAGATGTCTTCGTGATACTTTCTTAATAGAACAAAATAAAAGCACTTTTTGCATCAAAATCTTGAAAATCGGCCTCACATTTAAAGTTTTTTCGTTCGTCGAGGTAATATAATTACTTTCAGCAAATCTCGCTCGAAAAATAAAAGTTGGATGGACACAGCTTGTTTCTTTTCTATTGTATCTACAAAAAACTGACATTGTGGGGTGGAAAGTCTTTCAAAACTACAATTGAGTTTTAGATTACACTCACTATCTGCTCCAATGTGGTTGTCGGTTCATGACTTTCCAGCTTACAAAGGCGATATTTTTTGTGTGATATTGAAGAGATGCATAACCAGATGGTAAAAATAAGGAAAAAAGTTTCTTTTTAGCTTTTAAAAAAGTTTAGTGTAGGTGTTATAAGAATAACTTTTACAATATAGTACGCACAAATAAAAGAAGAGGCAAAAATGAAGTCTTAAGTTAATATTTTGACCAAATCTTTTATGACAGCATTTTTTCGTAGGGGCCAACCAGGCAACCATCATCTGGTTTCATGACAACTGGCGATCAGCAATCAGGCAAAATTGACAACTCCACCGAAAAAGCACTCACATCATTTCCATCATGTAATTATTGATTAGTGGAACAATCATAAAATTTTGAGATTTGCTGCATAAACTTGAAAGAATTTTCAAATATTGACCACTTGACTTTTACAAACCTGGATGATTGAACCCGTTCTAGATCGATAGAAAAATAAGTTTTGTTAATGTTAATAAAAAAATTCATTAGTTTACAACATGGTTGATGGAATGATGGCAGCGACAAATCCGTTCAGTGTAGGAGGCCACAATCATGGTCATCATGCTGGACATGGTCATCCTAGTCACCATCCCTCAGTCCAGGTTTGTAAAAAAAACAACAAATAATTACTCTTTAAAATACGTTAAACTGTACATATTTTCAAGGATTCGTTGTCACGTATGACTTCAATGGCCAACTCTATATCTCCACCTCAGAACCATACATCATCATCGTTATGTGAGTGGGAGGATCCAACTGCTAATTTTTATAATATCAAATAGTTTTTTCTGTCTAAACATTTTATGTGAAATTTTAAAAAACAACAAAAATTTATATTATAAGGTGACAAGAAGAAATCTGACACTAGCCACATCAAGCGCCCGATGAATGCCTTTATGGTCTGGTCGAGAATGAAGAGGCGGCAGATTGCACAAGAGAACCCTAAAATGCACAATTCAGAAATCTCAAAGAGGCTTGGCTCTGAATGGAAAACATTAACAGAGTCAGAAAAGAGGCCTTTCATTGATGAGGCAAAGAGAATTCGTGCTAAACACATGACAGACCACCCAGATTACAAATATAGGCCAAGAAGAAAACCTAAAAATCTCAAGGCCCCTGGGTATCCTTACACAATGCCGTACCCGTCGGTTTCTATGGACGCCCTGAGAGCAGGTAAGACAACAACAAAAATTCTACACTTAGACCAGAAATAGTGCTTAAATTTCCCCAACATTCTCTTAGTAAGTCTGCCACAAAATTTAATTTTACCCTTAATTTTGACTACTCTTTTTTATTAGATTAGAGCTTTGCAAAGATTCAGGAAATGAGTTTCAGATTTTTTGTTCAAAATTTCGAATAAAGGTTTTTTGCTCGAGTCGTCCACGTTCATTATTTTAGGTAAAAAATTGTAAAAGAAAGAAGATTGGTTTGTTAAGTAATTGCCATATGTAAACAGGGCCAAACTGATGAGTAGGTTCACATTCTCTCTTTTTTGTCAACTCAACGTCTCTCCCTGTATACGTTCTGGATTTTTTGAAAGTCATGCAAAATATGTTTGCTTTGTAAAAGACGCAAAGCCATTTAAACCATGGCGGATACCTCAGGCGTGACAACTATCAGTTCTAATGACAAAAATTAAATGGTTTTTCATAAATAAAAAGTCATTCAGCTTTTATTTCACGCTTTAATACGCCATTCAGGTAAAACAAATAGATACAACAAAAACTAGAGACAAAAAGGGGAGTATAAAATTTTTTGAGAAACGATCTGACTAGATTAAGCTCTGTTAATGTAAAAGGCAATCGAAAAGTACAGTTTTTGGTTCATTCTTATCACGACAAAGTTTTTCCACACAGATAAAAATATGCCAGAAAGCTTCAAAATGATTACACATGAAATTTTCTAAGAATTTAGGCAACCAGAGGTTGAAGATTATTGAACGATTAAGAAATCAAAAATCATACACGAAAATAACAAATGTTTTGTCATGATTGAAAATGTTACAAAATTGTTCGATGAATATAAAACTTTATTACATGTAATTTTTGTCCAAAGAGCTGCAATCGGGTTCTTAAAGTTCATTAAGAATTCACAAATTAAAACTTGACAATAGTGAAAGGAATGAATCTTTTCCTTATTTGCTTTTCTAAGAAGTAGTTGATTACACAAACTGCACCTCTTTCAGCGGTTGTCAAGATTGAATCAACCACTCACTCCGCATAACTGTCACAGACGGATTTCTGATAGACGAGTTGGGGATGTGGTACAAAAAAGTTTCTTTTCCTTTTTACACTACAAAACTCACCAACAAACATTAAATTAAATCTTAAAAGAGAGCAAACCAAGATTGTAACTATTTTTTTATCTTTTTAAGTGAGCCTTACGAATTTTTTTTCATGAAAGGCACACTGTTTATGGCTGGGAATCACTTTTTGGCAACCCGGGGTCAAAGGTTGTCTGGAGCATCCGGGGTTTGAATGCTGGACCCTCAGATTCCCAGCCTGATGCCATGACCACTCAGCCATGGGGACCCCTAATTTAATGATTTTTGTTACGATTTAATTGAGATGCTGCAACTTTTTCAATTTTTTTAGTACTTAAGATATTAATTAAGTCTTCTTTCAAGAATATTTTAAGTTGCTTGATTTTATATTGTTAATAAGAATTTATTTGACCTTTGTTTTATTCTTTTGAAAAGCATAAAATTAGATCATTTAGATTAAAGGAACGTGTTTTCATTTGAATCGATCAGCTACCAAGGAAATAAATAACTTGCACACTTTTTTGTAATTTGCTTCAAGGGTTGTGATGGATCTGTTGGGTGTAATACTTTCTCTTCACAATCAGAATCAGTTGAAAGTCTGTTGTGTGTGTATCTATATTCAACAGTTTGAATGAATAGATGAGATTGTGGTGTGTAGACCTACATCTATTGTTCTGCTATATTGCCCTGTCAAATTGTAGCAATACTCTCTCCGCCCGGTAGCCTCGAGAAAAGTGGTTAGGGTTGTTTCGGGGGTTACAATCACTGTGAAGTCTTAAACGAAACACTCCTTGAATAAAAACTTTGTCTGTAAATTTTGTCTCAAACCAATTGTAACAAGTTAACACAAATGTGTTATGTAAAGAACATGAATGTTATTGACATCGTAAAATACTCACGATTAAAGCATTTTACAGTGAGTCTCCTCTTTCACACGCCTCTGATCACGCCTACCTTACCCCTAACCATGGGCCAGCATAGAAACTTGCAATATTTCACTCTGAAAAGAATGTGCAAACAAATTCAGAATATGTTTAAAATGGAGACAATTACACAAAACAAATTGGAACCATATCATGTTAGAATTTCAAGAACCGTGTCTAATCCAGAAATCCAGTAAATATATTTCACTCGATCTCCTCTGACATTGGCTTTACTTGAACAAATATCCTATTCTCCACAATTGAAAAAGAATTTTTTTTGCTTTATTTTCAAACCTTTGGAAGCAAAATAAACCTATTTTCAGGCGAAAAGTTTTTGTTGGGCTCAAAAAAGAATTTTGTCCCCTAAAAACTTTGAAGATAAGAGAAGAAAGAAACATAGACACTTTCTTCTTTTGTTACACTGCTGCACAGCAAAATCTTTAGAATACAAAAGCATTATAAAAAAAAGATTTGCTTAAAAACAGAATTTTTTATTATTTATTGAATTTTTTGAGGAGATATTATTGTTTCAGCCAAAAGGAAATCATTTTAAACTCAAGAAAAGTAAGAATGATGATGGGTTCATTTTACTTTTCGTATAAAAAATTATTAATTTTCAAATTAGAATTAGGACTGCAGTCAATTTTTTCCATTTTTATATTGTAAGAGAAAAAGGTCAAATTTAGGAAGATTGTCTTATAAATTTTGATAGGTACTCTTTTTGTCGAAAAAAGTTTTCTAAACATCTGAAATCTCTTTTATCCTCAAGTTTTTCTACTCCATTGATGCCAACAGTCATTTTTCATTTCAATTTTTAACGACGAAAAATTTGTCACTGCAGTTTTCTCGATTAGGGGACGAATTCCACTTCACACACAACTATCCAAACCTTCCTTCCTTCCACATTACATTACATTCATCCATTCACAAACACTCACATTGAAATTTTCCATAACCTCTGATGTCAAACCAAAGTTGCCTACTCATGGATTAAGGCGGTATAAGATACTATATAGTTTTCTTTCCAAAATCTACAAACTGATCATGAAAGCTCTACTTTATACAATAAGCAAAAAAGCAAAACTAATCGAAATCCCTGCCAAAAACTTAGGATTATACCTCGACCTGCCAAAGTATGACATTAACAAGTTTGTTTCAATTTATTTCACCCGTCATTGATGCACTTGTTCAAGAACAAACACCTTTTTAATTCTTTTTTAATTGAAAATAAAAATGATGAGGTTTCATAATTGATTCAAATATTGACTGGCACTTACCTACATCTGCTCTAAATTTGATTATTGCTTTGCAAAATGTTTGAACTTTTTCTTGCAGGTTTCCTAAAGTGAAAACTAATTACTCTCTTTTCATCTAGCAAAGGTGTTGTTGGACAAAATTGGCTGAATCATGATTTTCAATGAGCCACCTTTTACCTGTTTTCTTCGTTCTCCTTTTGTCTAGTAGGACTACTTCTACTTTACTACTAGAAACCGTTTGCGTAATGTCATTGGGGTGTGTTGAAACTATTTCCAAGGGTTCTTTATTTAGTAACAAGAGCTTTTTATTCGTATCGATAAAGAGTATGTGTGAGTAAGTTTCTAAATCGATTTATTCTTTATCAATAACGATTGAACCGCTGTTCTTGACGAGAAGTAGGCTTTGAGAGACAAGTCGTAGGATTTCATAAAAGGATTCACCGAGTCACCATTGAATAATGAAATAAAAAGAATCATCGCAGCTTCTAAAAATTGACAAACAGGCTCATCCAAAGAAAGCAGACTCAACTTCATGAGTTTGATCAATTTTTCCCTTTTCAACACAATTCAATTCACATTCATTAAAACTTTTATCTGCCGAAAAACTATTTACTTTTTCATTCAAATACGAAACAATGGGAAGCAGCTTGGGTGGATGAGATGTTGGTAGCTGGCGTGTGGGGTATTTTAGATAAGAAGTTTTGAATGGTCTATCAGATGCAACATGAGCGCCTCTAAAATTGAATTGGAAATGTGGAAAACCCAGAGGCAGAAAATAGCTTTACCCCAACACACTATCGCAACCGCAAAATTGCATCGATCTGATCTCCTCTGTAAACGAACTTCATCGCTCAGATTTTCCTGTGAGAAAATTTTAAAAGAGCCATTGGACAGTAAAGTAGAGTCGTCTCACCTTAAAGATTAGTTTATTTTGAGGGTGACATCACAGCCTGAGCCAGTAATTTTATTGAGATTGATTAGAATTGGATTTTATTTGTTGATAAAACAACACAAGTGGGATAAATTAGGGGAAGAAAATTGAACGAGAGGGTGGTCTCAAACCTAACACTCATTAATAATCAATTTAAGCATGTGAACAATTGTACAGAGTGATTATGAAACATGACTGATTTGTTAGTTGGCAAGAAAAAAGTAATTGTATAAACCATCAAACTAACAAACGTTGAGGGTGTTGTTGGTTATTGATTACCGCAAGCTGTTAAAAATTATGGCCTTCCATGAAAAACGTACTGAGAAAACTTACATTCAGTTTTGAAGTATCTTGTTAGTGTTGGTTATCTAGATCCCCTCAATGAAACACTTGGTAAAGAACTGTCATGACTCAAGTGACTCTTTAACATACTCTCAAAATATAAATAAAATTAGATTGGGAAAACATTTTGATTGGTCAAGCGAATTTGCGAAAAATTTTGTTAGATTCAAAATTTTAAGGAAAGGATCATTTCTGCTATGCTGACTAAAAGTGTAAAATTTTCAAATAGGTCAAATGGCTGGTTACTATTCACCCTATGCAAGTGGCTTTACTGCTGCACAAATGGCCGCGGCGGCGGCCGCTGCCGCTGCACAACAATCTTCTCAGGTAAAAATTTTCTTAAAAAGCTATTAATATCTATAATCAGTTTTAAAAATGCTTTTATTCCTTTGACGTAATGCAACACAAATTAGTTTTGACTATAAGAAGAAATTACCACTTTAAGTTTAGCCAGAAAGTGTGGCAGATGCGAAAAGAATAATAAAACCGATTATTTCTTTTTAATCAAAGTTTTTTCATTTTGTTTTTCTTTCAAAACAGAAATAAAGAGACACTTTATTAGAATAACAATCAACCAAACAAAAGGTGGACTCTCCCTTTTTTCCAACCACGGATAAAATAGATTCAATTTCCTGCTCCCTAATGTTGACATTGTCTCTTTTATCTATGGCAAACAATTCAAGAACTATTTGTTACCCAGATTCATTTACATTTTGGCAAACATATCCATTGGAAAGGTGAGAGGCAAACCTTTGCCTCTAGTGGCTCTGTAAAAGACAACCCTTCAACTCGGCAGAACTTTTATACCAAGTGGTTACTTGATTCGCATTTCAAACCAAAGTAACTATTATATATTTTAAACAGACTTGTAATCCGTTATTGAAAGCTATTCTTTCTCACTATTATATGATCTAAAAATTTTAAAGTTTTTTTTTACTTTAGATGGGCTCTGCAATGGATGCTCTTAAATATGGAGGTTACCTAACGTCTGGTCTTTACGCCTCGACTGGGATCACCTCAAACACCCTGTCGGAAAATAATGCAGCAAGTTTAGAGTCAGTAACCAATGGCAAATCCTACCCACAAGTCTCTCCTTCAACAAAGCATTACCTAGAGTCGAGTGCAAAGCTTTACAGTAATGACCCAAGCCAGCAACATCAGCAACTATCAGGGCATCCAAAGGCAAACAGCTATACTGCCGATGCTCTGAGTAGAAGCTACTTTGATGCTGTCCAAAGAGCCAGTTATGGACAACAGCAAGAACCAGGGAAATCTTACACGCCGGACACGACTGCCAGCGGAAGGGCCTCAGCTGATTCCCCTGACTCGAGCATAAACACTAATAAGGGAAGTGAGGGTATGGCTGGAGCAGATACCTCAAGCCACCATCAGCTCCAACATTCTTCCCAAAGCTTTGGTAATTCCCACCACCATCACCCACATCACCAGGCCCTTCAGGCCTATTACACCAGTCAAAACATGCTTTCAGGCATGCCCAGTGGGCATACCGGGGTAATGAATTCAAGTAGTGCTACTATGACAAACAGCACTTCAGTGTCAGGAGGATCTCTTCCGCCGCTTCTACCAATGGCAGCTCAACTCAGTCAGTATGCCACAGCAGCAGGGTCATACAATACCCAAGCGGCGGCGGCCGCAGCTGCAGCTGCGGCTGCTGCAGCCAGCGGTGAGTACCGAAGGCCACTATCAGTTCTATTTTGAGTTTCAGTTCAAACAGAAAAATTTAGGTGTGTGTTAAGTTGCTATGATGCTATTTACTAAAATAACGTGTTTTATTCTTTTTTGCTCAGTTATTGAATTGATTTTCTCAACTTCAGATAATCTTGTTTAGAAAAAATATTTGTACTTATTTGGAATAGGAAATTAAATGATTCACCTTTTCTACAAACGAACAATTTAAAGATAATCTGAATGAAAAAAGCTACTATTTTGGAAAATGAAAAACATCTTATTAATTGATCCTCTAAAAGCTTCATTAATAATCAAATTCTATCTTGTCTTTTTTAATGTTTGAACTAGTTTCCTCTAACCCTGGCGGACGAAAGGGTTTTCTTTTGAGCTGAGTCTAGTTTCTGTGAAACAAAACCTTTGTGATCATTGTTTTCCTATTTTCAAATATTTTGGTTGTAAAAAATGCAATGTGGTTTCGTGTGTACTTAGTGCAAGAAAATAATACTAATAAGAAAATTTTTAAATGCTAAAATTTTTGAAATTGTATAGTTGAAAAATAGTTAAAAGTATGTCATCCAAAAAGCTCTCAGCTGATTTTTAATCTTTAATAATTAGGTGATAGAATTTTACAGATATCCTTAAAATCAGAGGGATTGATATATATAGAGTGAGCAAATGTAGAACCTTCTAGAGTAACACTTTTCCTCAGTATCACTTCGAAGGAATGGTCGAATAAAATCTTTAAC
>Ga0194133_10007482_pt1 | contig 13070 bp, 13 predicted proteins | sample TA2KigOf40mmetaG_FD_155448 | JGI IMG/M metagenome (GOLD analysis project Ga0194133, IMG submission 155448) | Freshwater microbial communities from Lake Tanganyika, Tanzania - TA2015055 Kigoma Offshore 40m | ecosystem: Environmental > Aquatic > Freshwater > Lake | place: Tanzania: Lake...
AAAGAAAAACATAAGAACAAATTATTCAATCTCTCTTTTTTGTGATTTGGAAGACCCAAAAAGAATCGCCGAATGACAATCCATCGATGTTCAAGGGATGTTTTTATGGGACATTATAGAGATTGATTTTTTTTTTCTTTTTGGGGGGAGCGAAGCGACCCCCTTGAACGAGTCCATTGAAGGGGGTCGCTTCGCTCCCCCCCAAAAAGAAAAAACAACAACCTCTCTTTTTTCTCTTTTGGAAGACCCAAAAACAATCGCCGAATAAAAAGTCGTCGATGTTTCAATGATGTTTTTATGAGACAAAAGAGAGATTGAATTCAAAGAAAAACATAAGAACAAATTATTCAATCTCTCTTTTTTGTGATTTGGAAGACCCAAAAAGAATCGCCGAATGACAATCCATCGATGTTCAAGGGATGTTTTTATGGGACATTATAGAGATTGATTTTTTTTTTCTTTTTGGGGGGAGCGAAGCGACCCCCTTGAACGAGTCCATTGAAGGGGGTCGCTTCGCTCCCCCCCAAAAAGAAAAAACAACAACCTCTCTTTTTTCTCTTTTGGAAGACCCAAAAACAATCGCCGAATAAAAAGTCGTCGATGTTTCAATGATGTTTTTATGAGACAAAAGAGAGATTGAATTCAAAGAAAAACATAAGAACAAATTATTCAATCTCTCTTTTTCATCATTATAAAAACCCCAAAACAATCACCGAATGGAAAGTCGTCGATGTTTCAATGATGTTTTTATGAGACAAAAGAGAGATTGAATTCAAAGAAAAACATAAGAACAAATTATTCAATCTCTATAATTTGTCATTTTATAAACCCAAAAACAATCGCCGAATGAAAAGCAGTCGATGTTTCAATGATGTTTTTATGGAACATTATAGAGATTGAATTGAAAGAAAAACATAAGAACAAATTATTCAATCTCTATAATTTGTCATTTTATAAACCCAAAAACAATCGCCGAATGCAAAGTCGTCGATGTTTCAATGATGTTTTTATGGAACAAAAGAGAGATTGAATTCAAAGAAAAACATAAGAACAAATAGGTTTATTCATTGGTTTCTCCTGTTTCATACACCTCTGCATATGTGACTTCTACCTCTCCTTCTGCAACCGCAGCGAATGGTGGTTGGCTTTCGACTTCTTCCAGTTCACTATCCGCTTCGCCAAATGACATATTGTCTTCGGTAGTGCAAGTAGCTTTGTCTGCTAATTCGACGAGCACCTCCACGGCAATGCCAAAGGCGATTTCCGATTCCGTTTTTTCGGATGTGGCGTCTTCCTCTTGCTTCTTAGATGGAGAGGAGGAGGATGTTATAGGCTGTCTCTCCTCTTCGATAAGCGAAGCGGATAGAGAACCTGTTGTCATGATTTCATCGATGATGACGCAGAGTTCTTGTACGGCAACTTCAATTGGTTCCTCTACAACCGAAGGTGTTTCCTCAACCACTAGAGGAGATTCCTCAACCACTAGAGGAGATTCCTCAACCACTAGAGGAGATTCCTCAATAACAACAGGTGATTCCTCAACAACAACCGAAGGTGTTTCCTCAACAACAACCGAAGGTGTTTCCTCAACAACAACCGAAGGTGTTTCCTCAACGACTAGAGGAGATTCCTCAACAACAACCGAAGGTGATTCCTCAACGACTAGAGGAGATTCCTCAATAACAACCGAAGGTGTTTCCTCAACGACTAGAGGAGATTCGTCAACAACAACCGAAGGTGATTCCTCAACGACTAGAGGAGATTCCTCAATAACAACCGAAGGTGTTTCCTCAACGACTAGAGGAGATTCGTCAACAACAACTAGGGGTGATTCCTCAACAACAACCGAAGGTGATTCCTCAACAACAACCGAAGGTGATTCCTCAACAACAACTAGGGGTGATTCCTCAACAACAACCGAAGGTGATTCCTCAACAACAACCGAAGGTGTTTCCTCAACGACTAGAGGAGATTCATCAACGACAACGGGTGATAATTATTTAATGTTAGAAATTACATTTGGTTCTTTATCAATTCTTATGCTAAATAAACTTAGTTCATTTAATTCTTTTTGTAATTTGATAATGACGTTAGGTTTTCTGGGTATAATTTTAGGATTTTATTTTTATAATAAATATTTTTATTATGTTGATTTCAAAAAAGAAATAAAGTTAAAATAAATTAAAAATGCTAATATTTATTTATTCAAAAATTTTTTTAAACATTCATATAATTCTTCTGCTTCTTGTTTAGTAATTATATTTTCACTTTGACTTGTTGGTCCTTGAATACAAATACTAACACCTGTAAAATTCTTTTTCTCTTTTGTTTTATAATTTGTCCCAGTATCTTTTTTATTTTTAATTTTAATTTTTATAGGATTACCAATTTCATTTGTAAAATTACTTATTATCATTTATATATAAAACAAATATAAAAATTTTCCAATATAAATATATAAAACAAATATGCCAAATTATATTACAAATATATTATGTTTATAAGGAAAGAAACAATTTTTGGATAGGATTTTACCAGATAAAGATAAATTTTCTTTTGGTTCCACTGTTCCACCACCTTCTGAAAATCCTAGTCCACGAATGAGTTTGAATGATCCTTTATCCAATTGGTTTGTAGATAATTGGGGAACCAAATGGGACGCGATTAATCCGATTGTCCAAACCCATAAGAGAAATAAAATTGTTTTAATATTTGATACTGCTTGGTCTCCTCCTGATAACTGGTTAAAACATATTCACACAATGTTTCCGGATTTACAATTTAATTTGGTTTGGGTAGATGAGGATTTTCCTTCCAGTGGATATATCTGTACCCAAAAAGACTCTGATCAAATAAGATTTGTTGAATTCAAGCATGAAGATCCTGAAGCACGTGAATTCGTTAAAACGCATTTTCCTGATTTTTATGCAATAAAATCAGAACAAGAACGAATATTTATGATAACTAAAAAAATAAGTCCAGAATTAACTAAATATTTTAAACCTTTGCACATTTAAAACGCCGATTTATATATTAATAAAGTTTATCAAAATAGCAAATAAATTTATTGAAATTTGGAAAGATGCCTATAATCCACATAAAATAGAATTGGATTTGAATGTAAGTTTATCAGAGATGCAATTCAAAAACACGTTCAAGGACAAGAAAAACAGCAAGAAAAAGGAAGAAGACGAAGCGCGCATGTTGGAACCGCCGCCTAAAATCATCAAACCGGAGATTTGCGATGAATTGGTGTCTACTGAATTGTTTCGCAATCCATGGTCGAGCGACGAGAACCGCGCCCGTGCCACGGAAATGCAATACATGGCGAAGAAAGAACGCGATCAAAAACTGCAACGTTTTCGTGAGGAATTTTTCAAAATCAATCATCGCGAACCCTTGCCCGACGAAATTGCCGCCAATTTGTTTGAGGGTGGCGACGATGACATTTTATTGCATCATCATCCCAAAGACAATTCGTTTTCATCGATTTTATAACCTTTCACGGTCCGGAGGACCGGAATGGTACAATCGGATAAGACGTTGTGATCATTTCCACTACAAAAAAATAATATCATGTGTTGTTTCTAAAAAAAAAAATGATGTTATTTTTTTTTTTCATATTTTTCATATTTTTCAAAAAAGAGATGCACCTAAACTGGATTTATCGGCAAGGGGCAAATAGGTATTGGGGACAAAGACATCGGGGGATTGATTGACATGGGGACTACTTTGGCTGACCATTTCTTCTTCCAAGGATTTGGGTTGGGGAGGATTCAATTGTTTTAAATCGGAATTCTTTTCGCTTTGGGTAACGGTGGATTGGGGGACACGATTAGCTAAATATTGGGTGGCTTCAGGAATGGGACTCGCGGGAGCGGTGTAGTGGTTTCTACGCAACAATTCGTAGGCCACCAACAAAAACAAAATGCCGACGATGGGTGCCATATGTAAAAACAAACTGACGGCGATGACAAAGAGAATGACCAACCCGATGGGTGAATCGATCCAAGGCACCAAGGCGAGAGGTGTCGAAATGGGAAACACGAAATAAACGACGAATAAACCCATCAGAATCATTTCGGGCATTTTGACGTCTTCGACTAATTTACGGAGCATAGGAGGAATGTTCATTTTATTTGTTGTTTTGATGTTTTGATATTTTGTTTTGTTATTTTGTTATTTTGTTTTGTTGTTTTGTTGTTTTGTATTAGAAATGAAGGAGAAAAAAAAAGAGAAATTAATCGAAAATATAGTTAGTATATGTTTTTGTTTTTTTTTGTTGTGTTACTTTTATGGGGAAAAACAAATATAAATATATTTTTGTAAATTATCTTTATTGTGGCAATTCCGAATATGAAGAACATGAATAACAATCATTTTCCTGCTGCTGTTGCTGCGCGTAAAGGGGCAACAAGTGCGAACCTTTGTACAAATACAAATGCAAACAAACGAAGAGCCATGGCTATGCAGCAATCCAATAAAAAAACAACAACAACAACAACTGTATCAACAACCACATCAACAAAGAAAAAGAATACACCCAAATTACAAGATATTTGTTTTACCTTTGGATTGGACGAAACACAAACACAAACCAAAACAACCTATGTGGGTCCCCAAGGCTACACATTATTCAAAAAAGAATGGACGGAAGAACAATTGGAAACAATGCGTCAAGTATTGACGGTGCGTCCCATTTCCAATGGGATTGGCGCAAGTATTGGGGGACCGGATCTCACTTTCCCCATCTATCGTGAATCCGCCAACAAAATGTATATGCCCCGTTTTTTTGGGATGCGTCATTTTGGCGTCCCCCATTCTCTCAAAATTGGAGATGGCGATCCCATTTCGGTGCCCTTTGTGGGATCCTTGCGTCCCATTCAAGTGCCCGTCGTGGAGACGTATTTGCGTGCGGTAAGAAGAACACCGGATGGAGGAGGCGGATGTCTCGAATTGCCATGTGCGTTTGGCAAGACTGTGTTGAGTCTAAATATCATTGCGTCGTTGGGTGTGAAAACCCTGGTTATTGTCAACAAAGAATTCTTGTTGAACCAATGGGTCAGTCGTATGGAACAATTCTTGCCCACGGCGCGCATTGGCCGCATCCAAGGTCCTCTCATCGACATCGAGGGCAAAGACATTGTCTTGGGCATGTTGCAATCCATTTCGATGAAAGACTACGACGTGTCGGTGTTTTCGTCGTTTGGGCTCACCATCATCGACGAAGTCCACCACATCTCGAGCGAGGTATTCAGCCGTGCCTTATTCAAAATCGTCACCAAATACATGTTGGGTCTGTCGGCCACGATGGAACGCAAGGATGGCACCACGGAGGTCTTCAAACAATTTCTGGGACCGGTGGTGTTCAAGGGGGATCGCGACGAACAACATCCCGTGGAGGTGCGTGCCATCGATTTTGTGGTTTCTCGGGATCCCGTTTTCCAAGAAACCGAATATGATTATCGTGGCAATCCCAAGTATAGCACGATGATTTCGAAGGTGAGTGCCTACACGGATCGTAGTTTGTTTATTTTGCGCATCTTGGCGGATTTGGTGGAAGAACAACCCGGGGCGCAGATCATGGTCTTGGCGCACAACCGGGCTTTGTTGACGTATTTGGGGGATGCTTTACAACGCAATTTGACGATGGATAGTGGTCCCACCTATGGATATTATGTGGGGGGCATGAAAGAAGCCGCCCTCAATGAAACCGAGGAAAAACAGATTGTGTTGGCGACGTTTGCCATGGCGGCGGAGGCGCTCGACATCAAAACGCTGTCGACCTTGGTGATGGTAACGCCCAAAACGGACATAGTCCAGAGTGTGGGACGTATCTTGCGTATGAAACACAAACAACCCATTGTGGTGGATTTGGTGGACATGCATGATGTCTTTCAAAAACAATGGATTCAACGACGCCGATATTACAAGAAATGTGGATATGCCATCAAACAAGTGGCATCGCCCGATTACCGGGGATTTTTGGATATGGGACATTGGCGCATTGTGAATAAAGGATCGAATCACCACCATTTACAAGAAGACCACGAACAAGTTGTGAATGATTGTTTTAATGCGGATGAAGATGATGGCGAAGATGCGGCAGAATGTGTAAAAAAACGGCCATGTTTAATTTCTGTCAATCCCGCCGATTGGGATAATTTTTCAACATAATTTATGTGTTTTTTTTTACTTTTATGAATAAACTTTTTTTAATTAAAATTTGTCTTAACAAAAAAAATAAAAAACAAAAACCAACACTATTTGGAAGAGGAAGAACAAGGACAACTCCGATGACGAGGCAAACATTTGCATTTTTTATCGGCAGATTGTAATCCAAACATGGGTTCTTGTAAACCGGCATTGTAAGTATACCAATTTTCCATAATACCCGGATTCACCAACATATAAGCACGCGCCCATTTCTTTTCTTCTTCGCTGCATTTCGGATGGTTGCGATCATTTTGTAAAGGAAACGCCGCCGCTGCCATGAAAGCCGCGGAATCCTCGCCATGTATTTTTAAAAAATTATTGGACCATTCTTCCACCATGGTTTGAATTACACCGGATTCGTTGGGTTTTTTGAAATGATGCATTTCAACGTGATACCAACACGCCGCATTCAATACATTTATCCACGTCAAGGGAATGGATAACCTTTCACGGTCCGAAGGACCGGAATGGTGCAATATATGCGCTTTGTCTTGCTGCCCAGGGGCAGGAGCAGACGAACCGGTATCGGACAAAGAGGTCACGTTTGGAAAGGGGCAAAGCGCCGAGGGAATTGGCTCCGGACTTGTCAGATGAGGATTTAGAATGTGGGGTTCCAATACTTTGAAACATTGCTCTGTAAAAGACGGCAAATTGGTACGCAACATTTGGGCATGTGGGAAAAATAAATTTCGACATAATTTTCGCCATTCATCATAACCATTTCTGATAAATTTGGGAAAAGGCAATAGTGAAGAAGAAGAAGACGCAACCTCATGTTTCTTTGTTTTCGTTTTCTTTTTGGTTGATTTTTGGGGCAACAAAGTATGGTTGTCGATTGTGGTGGTGGTGGTGGTGGTAATGATTTTATTGTATTCATTAAAAATGGTTTCCGGCGACGAAATGGACAATTCCGGTTTTTTCATTAAACATTGTAATCGTTTATGAAATTCCAAGTGCATTTGATCAAACGAGGATAAGGAGGACGTTCCAAAGGCCGCAGCATTCACATTCGCATTCGCATTCGCATTAAAATGAATAGGAGAAAGAAACGAAAACGAAAACGGTGGCGTTGTTTCGGGCAAAAAATCGATGCAAGTTTTCATTAAGGATGATGCATTGGATATGATTGGATTAAGACGTAATTTTACATTATCTCCGATTGTTATCCCAAAAACAATTTTCTTGGGTAAATCTTGTTTTGCCGTAAAACATCCAATTTTACCGAAGGATGCCTCTAGCGCCCGCTTTGCGGGCGCACAAGAGTCTTTACCGAAGGATGCCTCTAGCGCCCGCTTTGCGGGCGCACAAGAGTCTTTACCGAAGGATGCCTCTAGCGCCCGCTTTGCGGGCGCACAAGAGTCTTTACCGAAGGATGCCTCTCCTCTTCGAGTCGAGTCTTTATCATTGACGACAATAAACACTTTCTTGTGATTTGGAAAAATGAGAAGATTGATTTCATCGCCACATTTCAAATTGGGAAAATAACCATCCTCTTTTGTCCCGGGTTGGCACCCGTTACACATTATTGTGGAACACATCATGGTGCTTCTATCCAGGAAACCAAAGGAATCCCTAAATCTCCCAAAGGTTCCCATTAAATCTGTTGCAAAGTTCGTCGTGCTCATAAATCCAATAGATATATAACTGGAGGGTGGTCTTTCTTCCACGGTTAATGAACACACAACAACGTCGTTTGAAACCAAACAAATGGGAGGAGTAAACGCAAAACAAACGGTACCAGGACTGCTTCCACGACGTTCGACACAAGTATTTTCGTTGGTAAATCGCAAATTTTGAGTGTAATTCTTTTTGGTTGCATCCCACATTCTCGCATGGACCATGGGTGATGATGGAAGAGAATGCGGAGAATATGGCATGTTTTGTTGATTTTTCTTTTTCAACGTCATGGAAAGAGTTTGATTTCCATACAAAAAACAAAAATTTCGAATGGTATCCAAACTTTTTTGTTTCAAAAAAGCATGGTACCGAGAAGAATTCACCTTTTTAGAAAACCACATCGACACCGATTGGGTCATATGATCATGGAACACGTGTTGATGACGACTGGACGCAAACTCCGGGTCCAATTTCAGATGATGATACGCAAGGATTTGGTCTTTTTGTGTTGGAAACATGGTCGTAAACAAAGAAGCGATGGCCAAGTTACGATCGTTTATAATTTTTTGGCGTTCTGATTCGGAGGCCGCTTTCCAAATCAAATTCGCCGCATATTCGCGTCCATAGGTAGAATATTCTTCCGGTCCCATGAGATGGTGGATTTGCAAAAAAGCACAACGCAAGGCACACATCGGATACAATTTCTTCCAGTACTCCTTGAACGCCGCATCGGTCGTCGACACAAATCGCGATTTCCATCGGTCTGCCAAATCACATCGTCGATAAAATTCGGGATCGTTTTGGCGAGCTTTCCGTTCGTCACTGGATTGTTTGAACTGTTTCTTTTGACACAGCAAATTCACACAGGCTTCCGTGGCATTCTCCGGATACAAGGATAAAAATTCGGCGATGACACGTTGTGTTTTCATTTCTTCTTCCCAATGGAATTGCTTTTTGCAAAGGCATGTCACTGTATTGCATCCATCACTTTTCGCTAATCTTAACCCGCAATGGGGGCAACTCAAAATATCGCCGCTCAACGTCCCGATTATTTCTTCGCATGTTTTGTTTTCGTGGTGACCTGCCGTCTTACAACGAAAACAAAATTTCCACCCGCAACACGCCGTTTGAGTGAAACTGCAAATACGAACCGCGTGATATTGAAAGGCCACCCGTCGTTCGTAATTGTCGGTTATCAAATCAACACAATGTTGAATCATTTGAAAAAAAATTGCATGGGATAATCCGTTGCTCCATGCCAAAGAAATATTTCCAAAATACAACGAAAAAAATGATTCAATGGACATGAGACCATGGTCCACGGCTTGCAAATCATTCATCATTTCATCGAATTTTGGTTCTGGCACTTTTTGATTTTGGATTTCCACCATTGTGGTAGCAGGAGCATAAGTAGAAGTTATCGATTCTTCCAGGTAAGGAACCATTTTATCCAAATAAAACGCACGACATTTGTTGATCTTTGATTCAAGTGTATCTTCTTTTATTTGGACCCCAATGGATTTCAAACGATGGCAATTTCCACAAGTCACCATTAATTTCAAATTTATTTTTTCTTTGTACGCGTCATACAAATTTGCATCCAATTTGTCCAAGGACTTCCAATGGGGTTTCTTCCCACTTGTATGAGACAGAGGACACAAAATCAAAGGAGATATACCGATGATTCCTTCGTGAAGTTGGCTTCGAAAATATTGTTTGGCGCATTCTTTGTGTAATGTTGTATGGGGAACGTGTTCATGGTCCAAAGGACACAAATGTAAAATGTGAACATCATTCTTTTCTTCGACAACTTCATCCAAACAAATCGAGCAAATCTTTGGTTGATGTAATGGTGGTTGTGGTGGTTGTGTTTCGGGAATCGACGACGACGACGATCGCGATTGATTTTTTTTAAAAACTCGTTTATTATTCTTTTTCATTTGTGAAAAAAATAAAGAAGAAAATTTAATTATGATTTTGTTTCAAAAATTTAAAAACAAAAAACACATGAAAAACAAACAAAAAACACATGAAAAAAAAAGTGAGAGAACCGCAAGGAGAGATGCAAGAAAGGTTGCCTCTACCTTATGGGTCGAGGCTGCCTCTAAGCCGCGAGGCGGCGACAACCCGCTTCGGCAAGCGAAGCGGAACGAGTCTTTACCGAAGGCTGCCTCTAAGCCGCGAAGCGGCGACAACCCGCTTCGGCAAGCGAAGCGGAACGAGTCTTTACACAACAAACAACAAACAATTATTTTGAATACATACATCTCTATAAGGAAAAAATATGCCTTTGCCGATCATGGGTAATAAATCTTGCATCAAATTCGATATGGTATACGATGGCAGTTTATAGACGGCTTGACCATTCATCACATAATTGTAATTATCTCCGAAATTACCAAAATCCACATATTCAGTGAAATCCTCAGGATCCCATCCCAAGAAATTTACTGCACTGGCTTGTTCTATGTGTCCATTTTGTTGATTTCGGCGAACCACCCGCATGGACGGACGAGCTTGCATCAATGGACGAATGAAAAATATCAATTCTTCGACGGGAATGCGATTGTTTATTGTACTCATTTTGTTTTTTGTTTTTGTTTTCTGTTTTTTGTTTTTTGCGAAAAAAAGTACTTAAAGAATCGAAAAACGAAAAATACACAAAAACAAAAAAAAATAAAATAAAATAATGAAGGACATGTCCGACCTTAGTATGTCTTGTGTCCACCAGCTGACGCTTTTTGATGTGTTTTTTTGTGGTGATGGTGGTTATTTTTCCCGGGTTCTCTCCAATTTTGTTGCCACTGGCTGCCATCCGTCTTCGAGTCGAGTACTTGTTGGAGAGAAGAAGAATGTTGTGGTGCCGGTGGTGGTCGTTTTCTAGGATTCGGATTACATTGTTTTTGTTGTTGATATGGTTGTTGTTGCGGATGCTGTTGCGAATGTTTCTGAAGGCCCGAATTTGGAAATTGATTGTCATTTCGCAAGGCGTCCGGTGTGGTAAAACGAGAAATATGCACCGCATTCCGTTGTTCCGAAATGGCCACAGGAATCCAACGTCGGAAGGTCGGGTTGTATTGACATTGCAACAAAATAGCTTGTGTGTTTCTGTTTTTGATTTCTTTTGTTTTGTTGTCGTGTGTTTTGTTGCAGTCGTATTCTTTGTCATCTTCTGCCTCCTTTTCTTCCACATCGCTGTCTTCAATGTAATCCACATTGCGAATATCGACGGGTCCTTTCGAAAAGGGTCGCAAGGGACGAAACAAGGAATGCAACCATTGGCTGCACGCATAGGTATGCACCAAGGCGAGTCCCATGAAAATACGTGATTTGTTGGGTCCATGGGCATACAATCGATAGATGTCGTTTTGTTGGGGGTCCGCTTCCACCCACAACGAGGTAGATGTTTGGGGTTGGAATTGAGCGTTGGCGAAAGTGAAACGTGGCAAGGGAGGCAGAATATTGATTTTCGACAACAAATGTTTCGTCGATTCGCCCATGTCGAGTGGAGAGATAGAGGCATCCTTTGGTAAAGACTCTTGTGCGCCCGCTTTCTCCCGAAGGGTAGCGCTAGAGGCATCCTTTGGCAAAGACTCTTGTGCGCCCGCTTTCTCCCGAAGGGTAGCGCTAGAGGCATCCTTTGGCAAGTCATTTTGCAGGATTGGTTCGTTATCATTCGTATGCGGCTCCTCCTCTCCATTTGTATTCGTATTCGTATTTGTATTTGTGCTGTTTGTATTGGTAGTCAATGCAAAACGATAATATGGCGCCACACGATAAATCTCCCGATATTGCAAATGATGGATGAAATATCCCGGACGTGCCACCGTCTCCGGTAGAAAGGTTTGGTACCTATTGCCTTCGTTGACAAACCACATGAGGGGAGCCGCCACGATGATTTTTTGATTTGTATTGGTATTGTTGGGCGCAGTTCGCATACGATCAAAATACGAACACAAACGATCACATCGTTCGCCCCATCCCAAAGCAAACAAATCCTCGCCTTCCCACCGATAGATATCTTCGGTCAAAAACACACGTCGAATGTTTTTTTGTTTTTGTTCGTCGGTTTCATTTTGTAAGCGGGCTTTCTGACGTTTCGATAAGGGCAAAATCGATCCAAACAATATCGTATTGTGATACAACGACGATGGCGACGACGACGACGACGTTTCATTATTGTCCACACTTTCTCTCCTTAAAATACGACGTTGTTTGACATCGTATTCCAACAAATCCGTGGATCCATCGGGTTGATGCCACAAAAACGCCTTCTTTCCCGTGGGAATCGCCAACACCATGGAAGGCGCCTCCACGATGATTTTGTTGTGGGTAATGTCGGTTTCATACGCCATTTCAAAAGAGGGGAACGGTTGTTTTCTTGTTTTTGTTATTGTGTTTGTATTTGTGGTTGTTGTTCCTGTTGTGTATTTGCCACCGTCATGATGATGATGATGGTTGTTATTACAGTTATAATCATGGCGATGATGATGATGATGATGATGGATTTTGTTTTTTTTGTATGGCTGCATTTCTTTCTTTTTTTTTTGTGTGGCTTTCAAAAAAAAAAAAAAAAAAAAAATAAAAAAAGAAAAATGAAAAATGAAAACAGAACAAACAAAAAGAAAATAGATTAACAAACAAAGATTAAATTATGATGAAGATGACAATTCTTATTGTTCCAACGATGCGTGCAATTTGCCTAAAAATGCATTCAATTGTGTCGACATCCATTGTTGTTCCATGTCTGTCAATTGAGGTGGCGTTGGTTTGTTCGTTGTCGTTGCATGGATTTGGTTTGTGGTTGATGATGCATGCATTTGATTTGTTGCATTCGCTTGGGTATTTTGTTGGGTAATCAATTGGGTTTCTTTTTCTTGGAGAGCTTTCGCCAAATCATCCATCATGGATTTGTATTTTTCAATGTCTTCTTCCTTCGATCGATCACCATCATCGTTCATGCAATGGGTTGTTTTGTTGTTGTTGTTTGCATTAAAAAAAGTTTCATATATATAATGGGCAATGATGAGCAAGGCAATCGAGATGATGATCGTGTTGATCCATTCATTCATTGTTTTTGGTTGGTTTTTCGTTTTCTTATTTTTTGTGTATTTTTTTTTAATTTGTTTAAAAAAAAAAAGAAAAGGATGTGCGAGAGTTAGGGTTTTCTATAGACAAAAAGATGTGCCATTTGAACCTGTCGTTTTTTTTGTTAGTTTGTATGTGTTTTGTTTTTG
>Ga0194133_10007484_pt1 | contig 13069 bp, 10 predicted proteins | sample TA2KigOf40mmetaG_FD_155448 | JGI IMG/M metagenome (GOLD analysis project Ga0194133, IMG submission 155448) | Freshwater microbial communities from Lake Tanganyika, Tanzania - TA2015055 Kigoma Offshore 40m | ecosystem: Environmental > Aquatic > Freshwater > Lake | place: Tanzania: Lake...
AAGAGTCATGTTGCTTTAGTATGTTATTGTTGTTACAAGTAAAATCTATCATCCTCAATAAGAATCTCATAGAGTGTGTCAGAAAATGTTTTTACTCTCCAAAACATAGCTAATGATTCTGTTTTAAAACCTTCACTAGTTAAATTTTCACTCAATTCAAGTTATTTTCTTTGCTTCTCTCTCTATATATTTTAATGACAATGTTCTATTTTTAACACATTCCTGTTAGACTCATTACAAGATAAGTTGGCAACTGATCTGTCTAGATCAAGTTATAGCAATTCTGCACAAGGTAAACATCAGCGGGTGCCAACTCTCTGACCACCTGCAATAGTACTTTCTGTGATCCAAGTCTCTACCATATAAAGGGCTGCCATTCTTTCATTAAATAGTTTAGTATTATTTCTTTTCTTGTTTGGAAAAGTCATGACTGGGTTTTTTCACACGCACTTCCATACTCTAGACCACAGCCCCATACTCACTAAGTTATTGCAATTTTGGATCTAGGCTTGTAACTGCAATGTGAATGCCATTCCTGACGAACCCAATGCAGTGACTTCATCATTTTATGAACCAGTATGTCATTTACAATCAGGGACAAATTTTTTCAGTGCCTGTTTAGCTGGATGCACTGATTTTTCATCATCTGGACAGGTAACTTCTAATCACCACATCTTCCCCTAAAATTTTTTAGTACACTTCAAATCATGATTTTTGAACAGACAAATATAACAGTCTTTCATCATTGCTCTTGTGTACCTCTTCCTGGATCAGAGGGACCCTCCCCTGTTACAGATGATGTTGTTCCAGGCACTTGTCCATCCGAATGCAGTTACATTTGGTTCTCAGTTTTATTGTTTCTTAATGTACTCTTCACTTTTGTGGCTACAATGCCAGGCCTGGTCGCAAGTTTGAGGTACTTTTTTATCAAAGAGTTTTTACTGAATGAAACTTTAACTATCTTATGGTATTTCTTTGGATAAAAAAGGTCTGTTGAGCACAATTTGCGTTCTTTGGCTATGGGACTCCAAATGATTTTCATCAGAGGATTGGGAACTGTCCCTGGACCAATTGTATTTGGATATGTTATAGACCAGGTACATAAATTGTTTTCAATTATTTCAAATAAAAAAATTATTTTATTGATATTGATAGACTTGTTTGTTATGGCAAACAACTGTAAGAAGTGAAGATACTTGCAGTCTAGATGAAGTTCATGATGAAGAAACATCTGTCTCCAAGGGTAGCTGCAGACTTTATGACAATGTTCCTATGAGCATTAATGTAATGGCCATTGCTATGGCTTGGCGATTTGCTGGAACTATCTTTTTTGTACTTGCTTTATACTTTGACAAACGTTGTAAAATTAAAGACACAGAGAATGCAAAAGAGGATGAACCACAAAAATTTGAAAAGTCTACAAAGAATGAATCAGTCTGATAAAAAATAAATATTCCTACAGATTTGCTTTTTAATGATAGTTAAAACGTTCAATTTTTGAGTTTAAAATTCCGTGGATAATTTCTATTCAAGAAAAAAGCTTTTGAGATTTAAATACATTAATTGTTCTTAAACTATGCTTACAAACTACTGGATTTGTTTCAAAAATTAGCAGAATTTATCTATGTTCAAACACTTTTGTCTATGTATGTAATGTCACGTGTGATTTGGTGTAGTCTGGTTGAGATGAGCGAAACCCCAGTGATGGCCTTAATCCCAATCAAGAAAAGAATCAATACTGAACTGTTTACTGATGATAGGGTAGAGCTTTAAATAAAAAAGGAGAGCCAAACTCTCTGGCAAATTTGAAGAGCTGTTGGCGCCAAACCAACAATAGGTGGGATTGAAAATGTGATGTTTGGTCGAGGCCAGTCCACGCAGGGTCTAAGATATGTTTGCTTAAATAGAAGGACTCGAGGCCTGTCTGGACACGGTATGACTGGTTTTCCCCTTCCCCCCGGGGGGCCCAAAGAAGATTGACAAGACCCCAGGACAGATTTTTCGGCAAGGCGACTCAGGCTGCAATTTTCAAATTCGTTTCATTTTTCCAAGACCACTTACATTAGGTAGCAGCGGTACCTTAGATATCTGGGAGACCTGTTTCCCACCAAAATCCTTTGTTCTTTTGAGGGAATGATTTTTCCCTCAAAAATTCCTTTGTTCTTTTAGGCAGGCCCGAAAAGGACCCCTACAAAGTTTTCTTAGTAAGCTAAATATTTTCGATTTTTCAGTGTCTTCACTCGACTTTAAGGAACCACTCATACCAAGAGACTCAGAACTGAAGAAGCAACCGGGCTGCTAAGCCTCCATTTGCCGATACTTATTATTTTTCATGGTACTAGTCTGGTCACCTGTGGTCTGACCATTGCCTCTGCTCAAAAAATCTTGCTTCCAACAGTATCTGAATACCTCTTTCCAGGAAAGGGGAGCTGAATCAGAGGAATCTGGCATAGGGTTGATAGGTGTTTTGCTGAGCCAAAGCCGGACTAACCTCCCTAGCAGTCACTGCACTAAGAGTACGACATCAGAAAAACCTTAATGGCAGCCTTTATAAAATGATCAATTTAAGGGTAGAATGAGAAACAATAATGGTAGCCAATTTGAAATGGCTTAAGCATGCAAAGCCATGTTAAAATATCATAAAGTGAATTGTGACTAATTACGTGTAATTCGTATATTTGAATCCTCCATCGATCAAACAATAATAAAAATATTAATGCTTCACATCTTTTTAAGAGAGTGGAGTCTATGATATTATGAGTAAATGTTAAACAGGTGCCTCAGCAGAAAAAAATTTAGACTCTAATAAGTTCATACTACTTTTCAATTCTTCACTAATCCTTTGAGGTGTGGTTTTCAAAAAGAGATCAAAAGCAAATTTGTTCACTGCACCTTTGGGCAATCAGATTGATAGTCTTTGATTTTAAATTCAGAGTTAACTGTTTGCAATTAGATTTCCTGTCAAAATGCACCTCGCCCATCAGGGAAAAAACGTGCAAAGAATGGACTACATAAAGGAGCCCATTCTGATCATGGAAAAGGGAATCACTTAACTTACTTAATTGTACACAAAATTTCCTTTAGATTTGGAATGGGGCAAGATGCTAGGATCCAATCCAGGACGTTCCCTTTGCCTAGAGAAATATATTTTTCCTATTTTAATGATTCAAGTATGAAATATCCTTTTCTTATTTTAATGGATAAACTCACAAAAATATTTTAAACGATATGGAAGTTAATAATGTTAAATTGGTTTTGAATTCTTTTCTTCTGAGTGTAATAAATTCTTTTCTGCTTCATAGAAGCTCCAAGGTTTTGAATTTGTACCATATATAATTCAAGTACAAATCAGCTTAGGAGTGAGGCCTTTTCTGCTGAGCTTGCTTTTGGATCTAAGAAATATTTGAAAATGATTGTAAACTTTTTTTGAATTACAAAGTATTGCTAGCATTGAGTAAAATAAATTTACCTTGATTTTGATGTATTCCTTTGGCCAAACTTTGCATTTCTGTATCTTCTATATTGTTTTTATTCATTTTTCTCTTCAAGATTTTCTCTCTTATCTCAAAAATAAAAAGTAAACAGCCACCTGCAATAGGTGGGATCCCTGCCACCAAAAAAGATGTATCATATGATTTTGTGTAATCATAAATATACCCTAGAATAAAATATGTAAGTGCTGATCATTAGTAGGATGAGAAATTATTCAAATCAAAAAACCTGCTACAGGTGGGCCAATTGTCAGTGGAATGGAACACATGGACAGTAAGAATCCAAGTGCCTGAGATGCACCCTCAGATCCAACAATGTCAATTGCAATTGGACCAAGAAGAGAAATGAAACATCCATCAAATAAACCCATGATGAGAGTTATTGTTATCAAGGAAATGAAGTTTCCACTCTGAAAATGTTGAGTTATTTTACTTGATTTTGATCAACTGCTTGAGAAATTGACTTAATTTACTGTCATAAAGCACAAAACTTTTGAGGCTAACATTTTCGAAATTTGAGGCCATTTTCTATGATATGCCTACTAGGTTTGCAAAGTTTTTGTAACATTATGTACTTTCATTTCAATGAATTTTTATCCTCCAAGCCTTCCAAATGCCAAAAGACCAAAAATCCAAATCCAAGTCAACTTCCCATGTGTCTACTACCCTGTAGATAGTGTCTATGATTAAACCCCATCTATACTTGTATTGTATAGTGTGTTCAATTCAACTTCATTTCACTTCTCATGATATTTTAACAACATATCCTTTTTCTATTACATTCCCATCAAACTCATTTCAAGTTATGTTGGCACCTGAACTATTATTAACACACCTTTTTAGACCAAAAAAGAAACTCTGTGTAAGGTATCCTCACTCCTCCAATCACCTAGTGCAAAATCGCTAATCACCTTCATTAGTCAAACCTCTGATCTGAGTATCACCTTTATAAACAGCTGCGGTTCTATCAATAAAAAGTCCATCACTGGGTTTTCACTTAAATATCAACCCTTTTGATTCTTGCATCCTGTTTAACCATCATACTGATTCAACCTTGTCTGTTGTCTCTTTTCATATTGCCTTTGATTTACTTATCAAGAGGCAATAAAGCAAGTTATTATATTTATTACATAACTTTATTAGGAAGACATAAGAAAGAGTAGTCCCTGTTATAGTGCTTCTCTTAGGGTAGATTCCAAACCCCTTGTGTTTTCCTCACAACATAAATGGAGATATAGCCCAAAAGGATCTCGGTACTTCAATAATTTTAAAACGCAACATATCTATCCACATCTGATCTCTGAGCCACACTTGATCACTGAGCTGCCACTTCCTATATTAATAAATATACTTTTGCGCAGCTATAGTTATTTTTCACATTTCTTAGATGTAAGATTTTGAGGGATAACTAGGCCCTAGATCTAAGTTTTAGTATGTAAGTTTGATAATTAATAAAGTGCTTTGAGCATTCCCTCAGATTTTTATTCCATAAGTTTTCCTTCTAAGTGGAATGTGCAATTATCCTGGGTTATTCCTATTCTGCTTACAAGAGCACATAAGGTTTGCTCATATAACCACTCAGGGATAGTCAACGTAAATGTAAAAGTTTACCGCTCCGGCTACAGGGAGCATCATGGTGGCTAGCCCTATTGATCCAAATGACGCTGCTTGAAGGTAAATCCTATTCACAAATTTAACATCTGCCACCTTAAAAAGTAACACTTTTCATTGAATGAAGATTCATTTGGAATTTGTGAATTCCAAAATTACCTTTCCAAATAGAATTCTACCAAATCCTGATGTAATGGCTATACAAGTCACAAGAGTTTCTCCATTTTCATCAGGCATCACATCTTTGGCAAATTGAACCTTTCAAAGTATAAGATTAAATGTACATTAAAAACTAATGGATAATTATCAAGCAAGCCTACCACATGTACATATGGGACAAAATATCCAAAAAGTGCAATTGGAACAACCAAAGCCCATTGAACGTAACGACGTTGTTTCCAATTTTCAACATTGACAAGCTTTAAAAATCAACAGCTTTAACCTTTAATAATGTAACTAATTTTACTATCATTTACTTGTTTAAAAAGTCCCATATCTTCTTCAACACGCTTAGGCTCAATCAAAGGCTTGAAACTGAGTGTGGCTAACATTAGGATGGATGTCATGGCTGCCAAAACACGTAATGTGTGTTCAAGCTTTCGAATCAAATGTTTTAGATAGAAAATTCATAAAAAATGTTAAGTGGATAGTTACCCCTAATGTTGACAAAAGAGCTGTCAAAACATGTGGCATTGCAATAGTAAACAAAGAACTTCCAGCAGTGACAAGTCCATTCACCTAATTTTACCCATCAAAATTCACAATTTTCATTAGAAATATTTAGCAAAATTTTACCACTCCAATCTTTGTATCAAAATAATGACCAAGAATTGCTAAAGATGGAGTATAAGCTAAGGCAGATCCACATCCGAACAATATTCCATATGAAAAACAGAGAGCCTCAAACTATTTGCAAATTTGATTTTTGTGATTTTCACAGTTTAACTGCTTTCCATCTTTTGAATAGTACCTGTTCAACAACAAAAGATGAAATAATTAACCCGAGGGTTGCTATGAAACCACCAATGAAGGCAGTTTTCCGGATTCCATATTTGTCTGCCAAGATTCCGGCAAAAGCTGAAACGAGTTCTTGGAAATTCAATTCAAAAAATACAACTATTTCACTGTAGATATACCAGAAAGTAAAAAGGTAGCTCCAACAGTGACAGACCCTATGGATGAGGCTTTCGTAGAGGCTGAATCCTCGTCGTCCTCAAAACGTTTCTAAGGCCAAAAGTACTGTCTATGCAACCATTCTTTCATTCATTAATTAATATATATAAAACCCTAATGTCTGTCCCGTCACACATATTTGGGAGAGGGGCGTTGCAATAAAAACCGGCAAAAAATAGCTGAGCAGCCAATTTTAGGATGCTACTGGTGGAAAAAGGACCCTAGAATTGGTCGCTATTTTTGGCAGGGGGAGGCTTGGTGCTCAAAAACTCACTAGTTTAAAGGTATAAAATCCTAACATCTGTCCCATCATGCATGCATGGAAGGGGGCGTAGCAATAAAAACCAGCAAGAAATAGCTGAGCGGTCAATTTTAGGGTGTTACTGGGGGAAAAGGACCCAAAAATTGGTTACTTTTTTTGGTATGGGGGAGGGGGCATGCCGCTCAAAAGCCTATATATCAACATATGTCAGCAATGATGTAGTGCAACAACTCACTAATATATATTTATTTAAAAAATCCAATGTAATTCTAACCCTCAAGTTAGCCTTTTTACAATTAAAATCATTTCACCTTGAGAAAAACATACAAACTCCCATATGAATTGATTGTTCCAAAAATAATTCCATTACAAAGAAAGCTACAGAATGCTACAAGCCAGGCCTGAAAATTGAGCAAGAAGTTATTTTGGATGTTAGGCTAAGAAATTGAGCTTACCTGAATCCCACCATCGGGGTGAACAAACTTTTTAGTTTGAATGGAATTTGGATTAGAATCAGCTGATAAAACCTTGGTTGGTTCTCCATATATTTTGGAATCATCTACAAATAATTTACAAAATAATGTCATTTCATTTCACTTTAGGAAAGCCTGTTGCGTCTTACCCTCCTCCTTCTTTGAGTCTTGATTATTATTGATGTTGTCTCTCATTCTCATTCAACACTGACTTCAATTTTCCTTCAGGAATTTAAAATAAAAATGCTTAATTAGAATGCGTCACGAAATGGACAAGTGCCAAAAATTTGTCAAAAAATCTTGACTTTTTGTCATAAAAGCAACAGGGTACACAGTTTTACATACTGAACTATTTTTTTAACTTAGAATTGGCATTGTTTTTTTTACTCTTGTATATATCATACAATTAAATATTTAACTAGACAATAACTTTTAAGAATAAAATTAATTATTTCCTGTATCATTTCACAATAAAATCATCTTTAAGAAAATTTCATCCAACACATTCTTTGATATATCGTCTGAAATTTTTCCACTTTTTGAATTGTTGAATCATTGAATTGAAACCTTTGAAAGTTGGCAATTTCAACAAAGTGGAAAAATGAACAAATTTATTTTCAACAAAAAATTTTAGTTCAAAAATGACCACAGTCAAGATGTGTGCTGCAATCAGAGCTCTTAAACTAATTTTGCTAAATTTCTCATTTTAGAGATTGATTTGGAGTTTTACCTAACAGTCAATATTCAATGGTGAAAATGATTTTAAAGTGTTCAATGAACTCCTGCAAACATTTAAAATGAATTTACTTTCTTGTTAAGATGATATCAAAATTGTTAACAAATTTATGTGGCGGGAATAAAAATGTGTAAACAAATATCAATCAAGGTTCCATGACAAAAATTAAAACAAATCAGTGCCAATAAACAATTGAAATAATTTAAAATAAGTCGATTCGGACTTATTTGAACAAATTGAAGACACCCATCCCTCTCTGCTTAGTCTGCACTGTCAACAAATTAGTTGAATGTCAACAATTCAAAAAGTGGAAAAATTTCAGCCATTATTTTTAAAGCTCAATGTGATCAAGTTTACTCACTCAAATTGCCATCTCTCAACAATGTTTTTTGCATGGTTGAGAATCGATTTTTTACCGATTCAACTTGAACTGATGTCACAGAAGGTTAATCGAAGTACTTGTCTTTGATTGATGGAAGATTGAACTAGAAGCTCACATTTTATGCATGACGGGTTTATATCTATATATATTAGATAGTGAGTATAATGTGTAAGAGGTATGAGAGATGCTGTGAGTGTCTGAGAAGAGAGCGAAAACCCAGTGATGACCTTTTCAATCAAGAAAAGAATCAATACTGAACTGTTTATTGATAGAAAACAGGGGCTTTATATTCAAAAATAGTATGAGAAACTCTCTGGCTAAATTGCAGAGGGTTTAGTTTCTTGACAAAATTTAAGGTGAATGAGTGCAAACCCAGTTTGCGATTTCCAGGCCAAATCAATGGTTATTTTTGAACAAAGTATCCTGAAAAGCAGATTTTTGCTTAGTAACATCAGACAGACTGCATCCTGAAAACCTGGGATATTTTTCTCAACCCGCCTTCCCCTCCCTCAAATGGACAGCAGGGTCCACCCTGAGGGTATTGGAATTGTGATGGACGAAAAATTGCTAAATAAGTCATCTTAGGAGCACTAGATGATGCAGATTCCTATAAAATCTGATCAAATAAGTCATTGATTTTCAAATTATGAGATAAAGTTGCTTGACAAAATGTCAGGTGAATGATCTGAATTCACTGTTTGTGATTTCCAGACAAAATAATTGGTTATTTGATAACAAAGAAAAATGCAAAGCAGATTTTTGCTCAACAACATCAGGGACACTGCATTCTGAAACACTGAAATATTTTTTTCAACACGAATTGCCTTACCATTATTAGACCCATTTTTGAGTGCAGGGTCCACCTTGGAGGCCTTGGAATTATGGTGGATAAAAACTGCTTAATGATTCATGTTCTGAATACTAGATGATAAAATGTGCATCTCAAATCATGAGAATTAAAACTAAAAAAATTAAGTCGCAGCCATTTTGCACTAAATTTTTGTATTCATTGTTGTTCGCTATTGGGGGGCCCTACATTTTTAAACATACAAAAATGCGTGTCTACTTAATTTTTATGCGAAATGTGAAGAAACTTAACACTTGCATTAAAAATACCTTGAAATGAGCAGTATGAAAATAACTTGAAATAAATTATGTGCCCTGATCTCTTATTTGAGATGATGGAATTCTTTACTCCCGAACTCAAAAGCAAAAAAGAAATGTCTTTTCTCAAGCACAAAAACTTACCAAATTCAGTTTTTTGTCTTATTGGGAATTTTTTTCCATGTTACAGGTTTTTCAATAAGAGGGCTCACAAAAAATACAAAAACATTCTTAACAAAAAAACTTTCTAACTATGAACTTTTAACAAATTTTGATTCCTCTTTTAGCTTTTTTCATTCATTTGAGATTTGCATTCAATATATGTACTTTTTCAGAATAAAAGCCAGCTCAACAAATAATTTGTATATCACATGTTAGGAAAAAGATTTTTTGTTTGACTTTTCTGTCGGTGACGAAACGTGCAAAGTTCAAGCCAGCTTTATCTACATTTTAATTTGACAGACAGAATTAGATCAATACGAAAAAAATTCATGTCAGTACTTTTTAGGCATGATTTGTGTACTTCATTTTTCAATTTTTTTACATGAAATATGCAGCTTTCTCAATCAAATCATTTTGTGCAATAAAACGCCCAACTTAGATCAAGTGATAAAATTTTCCTCCAAATGTGTGTTTTCAAGGCTGTTCAATTCATTTCAAATGTAAACCTGATGAAAAATTAAATTTTTTTTATTTACCTAACAGGCTTTGAAACAACGTCCTTTTCTTTCTCCCTCTATCTTTCTTCTTGTTGCCGACCAAAGTTGGTTTCTCTCAATTCTCAGGGAAATTTTGTTTGAAACTAAGCAAGGTTCTATCCCTATCTCGTAAGAGAAAATACTGAAGGCAAACAAAAACAGAGAAAAAAGAACAATCTTTTGCTCCTTCTGAAATAACTTTTCATGCAAAAACTTCTCACATTGACTGGATTTAATAATTAACGGACAAAGTCACTCCTGAAGTTTGTTTACAGAAATCAATACTGATGAATGAAATAAACAGAGAAAGTTTCCAATAAGTATTAGTCTATAAAAACTGTGACACAATTTTCTCCACACTCAAGGTCCAGTCTGACAAACACTTTCAGTTTTGAATTGAATTTTTATGTTTGATGAAAACTGTTTATTGATTTGTTTGCTGTCTGGGTCACATGTGGCTTGCATCAGGGTAACTTAAATCTCATGAAAGCATTAGATCTATTTTGGGAGCCTTTATTATTCTATCATGGTACCCTTTTTCAAGGTCTAGTTCGCTACAGTCCTCCTGAAATTGTATTTTTGACTAACGAGATGTTGGAGTCATAATTTTAATGTTTGTACAGAGTAAGATGTGAAATATTATTCTCTAGCCAACCGTGGCCTGGCGTTGCCCAGAAAAAATTTGATGAGACTAAGTCACCCATCCAAACATTTTACGTTTCACAAAGTTTCTCCCCTGATATCTGCTAAGGTTTAGGAGCTTAAGGTGAGGTCATACTTGAGTTAAGAACCTTCCCTGAGTTGGTGTGGAGATCTGTACAAAATTAAGTGCAGATTAATCCAGCCTTTCGCGCGTGAAAGAGGGACACAGGTAGGTTGGTACATAGGTACAAATAGTCTTTTTTATATATGTAGATTTGAAACACATGAAACTTTTAATTTGGGCAGACTTATTTATGAAAAAGGTTTTAACAATCCATTCTTAAACTGCTAGTATTAAGATTAAAAGACAGACTATGTAAAGGGAAAGTTTAAAGTCTATCGGTTCAAAACAACCTGTATGTATACATATAGGTGTCCAATCAACACAGGAACAGTGGACCTAAACTTTGAAATATGAGATATTGCCCAATTACAAAATTGCCAAACCTAAATTGACTACCTTCAAATTGTCTAATACGAAATTGCCTACTGAGAAATCACCTACCATACCCAATCACCTACTTAAGGTTAAGCAAATTAGTAAGGTAGGCAATTTTGTAAGTTGGTGATTTAGTGTTAAGCTATTTGGTAAGTTAAGTGATTTCGAGTTAGGCGATTTCTCAGTATGCTATTTCTCAGAGGGCAATTTTGAGTAAGGCAATATCTCGTATTATCCACAAACCTTAACAAATTTTCCATGGGCAATGATATTTACTATAAGAGTGCATTTCAAGCCAAGTTTTAGATGCCAAAACTCCTGGATGATTTGGTTACTCATTAAGCTCTGGCTTGTCCTGCTTGTTGTAAATTATGAAGACAACTTGAAATTAGATAAAGTTCGAAATTTTCCCATTTTTTTGGTTAACTTGGTAACTGTTATATATATAACCAAGAAACTGGTTTTTGACTGAATCAAAATTCAAATGATTATCTTACAGGCAATTGCTCTTATTCAGTTACTTCAACTCCTCTAATTTCATGATATTTTGGAATTTAAATGTTCACATTTACATTAACAGTCATTTTGAGCTAGTTTGTCAGGCTATCTTTCATTCAAACCATCAACTTCCTACACTAGCAATATTTCTCCTACTTAACAGAGCTTTATCCGACAAGTTATCACCCATTTGGTTCCGCACCATAGATTGTACTGATATTGAACTGTATTCAGACCTATAAATAGGTTCACATTTCATCAATAAACAGTTGGAAATTTTTCCCTTAAAAATATCAAATTTTTCTATATTTTCCCTTTTGGTCATATGTACTGCAGGTCAAAAGTATGCTCGATTCGGGGGCACGTCACTCCCGCACTGGCAATTTTATCTTCTTCTTTTGATTTTTTTTCCTTCTTACAGAGTTTGCACTGCTAGAATTATTCACTTTACAAAGACACATTTCATTCAGATGCCATTACTGTTGGGCTTCTGCAAATCCAGATGGGACCCAACACCTTCTCTAGTCAAACCTTATATTTCAAAGAAGTGGGGTGGTATCCTTTCCAACTGGGTTGTTAGAGCTTCTTTTGGGAGGTTTTGAGACCACATTTTATGATGGCAGCTTAGGTATCAGGTCAGCCTTCTCCGGGTCAGGAAAATTTTCCTCCAAAATCAAATACCGGGATACTTCTACCCTGTTGTGTCAAAAAAATCTCTATGGGTCAGATCAAAAAATATCCAGGTAAGAGCCATCTCAGCCTCTTATTTGTTACAAGTAAAAAGTACACTCAGGTCGGGGGTCACGGCCCATCTCCAATAGATTCAGCAGGATGCATTATTGAATTGTTAGTAAATTGTTCTCATTAGGGAAAATTTAAGCTTAACAGCTCTCAATAGAATGAAATGAGAGACAAAAGAAAGTTTGAGGAGAAGATGCTGTGTTTAAAGCTTCTTATTCAATGTCCTTTATCCATCAATTTCAAAAAGCTTTAAAACAAAGAGTTTATTTTAAGAGGTTGTGTGATTATCATGAAATGTTCAAATATCCTATTCAATTCAATTCAAATCTTTTATTTCAGGCTCATTTTCATCAATCCATACACAGACAGTGACTTTACAAAAGTCCTGGGACCCAATCCATGCACAATTAAGTACATGGATTGGGCATAAAATTTAAAATTCTAAAAGAATTAGATTCTAGTTTTACTAATTAGTCAAAAAATTGCACAAATATGAAAGGCTACCCGACCGAAAAAAATATCACCCTTTTCCCAAAAAAGGTAGCGCCAAAAAAAAGGAGACTGAAGTAGACTTTTTGGAGAAGGTAGATTTCTGGCGCCAAATTTGGTTATGTCATACTGTAAAAATGCAAAATAAGGATATCCTACCGGAGTTCCAAAAAAGGGCAATATTACCTTTTTTTCGATCAAACACAAAATTGCTGCTGCTTTTAAACGATAAAGAATTTATGTAATAAAAGTGCTTTCAAATGAATGCTA